>ENA-OPYX01001686-OPYX01001686.1-human-gut-metagenome-genome-assembly--contig:-NODE-1686-length-11143-cov-3.598130_pt1 | contig 11143 bp, 13 predicted proteins | sample MGYA00242639_ERZ504486 | MGnify/ENA primary metagenome ERZ504486 (study PRJEB26092, sample SAMD00036296) | human gut metagenome | host: Homo sapiens | study: EMG produced TPA metagenomics assembly of... | reverse complement strand
GAACCAGCAGGAAACCGTTTTATCCTGATCAACGTCAGGAATTCTGGTACAGGTCAATATTCCTGTCACTTAATCTCAAAATTCCCGCCGGGCAGATCCTGTACCTGTCCGGCGGGAATTTCATTCTTCTTTATATCTCAGATATGCCCCGGCACATCCAGTCATTTTTAATCATCGTAAGTATCCAGGAAATTGTGTCTTACACCTTTTGCCTTGTAACCGACAACCGTATCCAGATTGACATTCTCCACGCTCTTGAAAATATTGCCCTCCACAAACGGGTTCGTCTTCTTAAGCTCTGCAATCAGCTTTTTGATTTCCATACGCTTTGACTGATTTTCTTCATTGTTGCAGGTTGTACAGGTATCGGTAAACTTACATGCACACTGGATAAAATGCAGATCATTGTAATCTCTCCATGCCTTGATGTCATCCTCACGGATCAGATACATCGGGCGGATCAGTTCCATCCCTTCAAAATTTGTACTGTGAAGCTTCGGCATCATAGTCTGCACCTGTGCACTGTAGAGCATTCCCATCAGGATCGTCTCGATCACATCATCATAATGATGTCCCAGTGCGATTTTGTTGCAGCCCATCTGCTGTGCAAAAATTATAAAAGATATCCACGTCTCATCCTTGCACAGATATAACACGGTGATTTTTCAATCTCAAATACCGATTCAAAAAATATTGGATTCAAAGATCTGGATCGGAATCTTCATCTTCCTTGCATTTTCTTCAATGACCTTCCGGTTCTCCGGACTGTATCCCGGATCCATCACCAGGAACTTTACTTCAAAGTTAAATTTGTTGTGACGCTTTAATTCCTGGAAAAGCTTTGCCATCAGCATGGAATCTTTTCCACCGGAAATACATACTGCGATCCGGTCACCTTCTTTGACCAGTTCATATTCTCTGACAGCTTTTGTAAATTTGGACCAGATCTTCTTTTTGAACTTCTTGCGGATACTAAGCTCCACATGTTCACAGACATCATCTGCTTCCTTTTTCTTCATATCTGCCATCAGCCATCCAACATAACCGCCCTTCAGGCTGTATGCTTCATATCCCTGCTCCTGCAGTTCTTCTGCGATATCCCTGCTGATCTGTCCTCTGCTGCAGCAGATAATGATCTTCTTTTCCTTATCTTCCGGCGGATTCTCCATCAGTACATCTGCTGAGCTTGCCGTCGAATTCGGCAGGATTCCATGGGCGCGCTCAATCTCGCCACGGATATCAAAAAGCTCGTAGGATTCTGCAGGAAGCGCTTCCATTTCCTCGATCGTAATATCTATACTCATTGATTTTCTCCTTGTAAAAAGAATGTCCCCTGACACATAATCCTCTTTATTGAACAGAAAGTTCCATCTGGATTGTTGTCAAATAAAAAATGCGCATGTATCGGTACATATCATAGCATAATCTGTGCATCTGGTCAAAGGGAGATCCATCCGAAAATACTGGATTTCCGCTTATTTCCACTTATCGCACAGCATTTTCAACACTCCTGACTGCCGCAATTCCTTTCGGAAATGCAAGACTGACAAACAGTGAATAGTACCAGCCAAATCCGGCATTTTCCATCATAATCCCATATGCCATGCTTACGAAAATGTAGCTGCACATGATCGGAATGGATTTCAGAAAACATTTTTCTGATCTGTGCCTTTGTCATAGTGTTTTCTCCTTAAAATTTCTGTGCACATCGAAAAAGACGAAGGTTTCGAAAAACCTCCGTCCAAAATTCCTGTGTGTATAATATTTATTTGCCCTGAACCGCTGCAAATCCACCTTCAAGATCTGCGATGATATCATCGATATGTTCTGTACCGATAGAAAGACGGATTGTGTTCGGTTTGATTCCCTGATCAAGCAGTTCTTCTTCTGTCAGCTGAGAATGTGTTGTTGTTGCCGGATGGATAACAAGGCTCTTAACATCCGCAACATTTGCAAGCAGCGAAAAGATCTTCAGGTTGTCGATGAACTTGTAAGCTTCTTCCTGTCCGCCTTTGATCTCGAATGTGAAGATAGATGCTCCACCATTCGGGAAATATTTTTCATAAAGTGCATGATCCGGATGATTCGGCAGTGACGGATGGTTCACATGCTCTACCATTGGATGGTTAGAGAGGTATTCTACTACTTTCTTTGTATTTTCTACATGACGGTCAATTCTAAGTGACAGTGTCTCTGTTCCCTGCAGAAGAAGGAATGCGTTAAATGGAGAAATTGTTGCTCCCATATCACGAAGAAGGATTGCACGGATGTAAGTTACAAATGCTGCCGGACCTGCTGCATCTACGAAAGATACTCCGTGGTAGCTTGGGTTTGCATCTGCGATTGCCGGGTATTTTCCACTTGCTTTCCAGTCAAATTTGCCGGAATCTACGATGATTCCACCAAGAGTTGTTCCGTGTCCACCGATGAATTTGGTAGCAGAATGTACAACGATGTCTGCTCCGTGTTCGATCGGACGGATCAAATACGGTGTTCCGAATGTGTTGTCGATTACAAGCGGAAGTCCATGCTTGTGTGCAATTTCAGCGATCGCATCGATATCCGGGATATCACTGTTCGGATTACCAAGAGTTTCAAGATAGATGGCTCTTGTGTTATCCTGAATTGCATCTTCTACTTCTTTCAGGTTATGTGCATCTACAAATGTAGTTGTGATTCCGTAATGTGTCAGTGTGTGTTCAAGAAGGTTGAAGCTTCCACCGTAGATTGTCTTCTGCGCTACGATATGTCCGCCATCTGCTGCAAGTGCTTCGATGGTATATGTAATTGCAGCTGCTCCGGATGCTGTTGCAAGAGCTGCCACACCACCTTCAAGTGCTGCGATTCTCTTTTCAAATACGTCCTGTGTAGAGTTTGTCAGACGTCCGTAAATGTTACCTGCATCTGCAAGTCCGAATCTTGCTGCTGCATGTGCAGAGTTCTTAAATACATAAGATGTTGTCTGGTAAATCGGTACTGCTCTGGCATCAGATGCCGGATCTGGTTCTTCCTGTCCTACGTGAAGCTGAAGTGTTTCAAATTTATAATCGCTCATATTTTTCTACCTCTCTTTTCTACTGTCTGATGTATCGTGATCTCTATAGTGATCTTTCAAATTTGATAGTTGCATTATATCTACTTTACCTACTTGTCAATAGGTTAATAGGGAATTGTTTTAAAAACATTTAATTTCAATATGTTTTATCTGTTTTTCCTCTATCAATATAAAAAAGACGCTTTTGGCGTCTTTTCTGTATAATAACATCCACTACTGCTCATCGGTGATCAGCCCGGCGATCAGTTCTGCTCCTGTCACAAGATCTTTGATTGTCGTATATTCATTTACCGAATGTGCCTGGTACATTCCATTTGACAACACCAGTCCAGGAATCCCGTTCTTCGCAAAGCTGTTGTTATCACTTCCGCCAAATGTCTCTACAAGTTCTCCTGCAAGTCCCAGCTCTTTGCTTACTCTTTCAAACCGTTTTACCGGCACACTGTCTTTTGCTGTCTCATAAGCGATCAGATGAACTTCGCAGGTAAGTTCTGATTCGGCTCCGTGTTTTTCAGCCACCTTTTTGAAGGTATTTCCCACTTCTTCTACACAACGAGTCGCTTTTTCATGAGAATAGCTCCGGATTTCTCCCTTTACAATACATTTTTCCGGAACAATGTTCGTTCCGCTCCCACCTTCGATCAATCCGATATTGCAGGTTGTCTCTTCATCCACATGTCCCTGACTGATCTGCGTGATTGCTTCGGATGCAATAGCGATCGCATGAATGCCGTGCTCCGGATCAAATCCGGCGTGGGATGCCTTCCCGGTTACTACCACCTGATAAGAAATCAGAGACGGTGCTTTATATGCCGCGCTTCCAACCGGTCCGCTAATATCCAGTACATAGGCTTCTTTTGCACGAACCTTTGAAAAATCAAATATGCTGCTGCCCTTGATATAAAGCTCTTCTGCAATTGTAAAAAAAATCTCGATATCCCGGTGTGGTACTCCCGCTTCTTTTACACTGCGGATTCCTTCCAGGATCTCCACAAGTCCTGCCACATCATCAGCTCCAAGAACTGCTTTTCCTGCGGAACGGATCACACCGTCTTCTCCGATGATCCCTTTCTTGCCTTTGGACGGCTCAACCGTATCCATATGGCCGGACAAAAGGACCGGATCTCCCGGAAGATCTCCCGGAAGATATGCATATAAGTTTCCGGCGTTTCCTCCGAAATGTTTTCCAGCATTGTCTTCCTCTACTTCAAAACCAAGTTCTTTTAATTTCACGATCAGCCGGTCTGCCATCTGACGCTCCCCAAAGCTTGGTGCATCGATCGCAGTCAGTTCCTGAAATTCATCGACTGCCCGCTGTTCATTTACCTTTATTTTACTCATTTCTGCCACTTCCTTATCTGCACGGTCATATTCCATCTGCCGGCTATCTGTCCGTTAATACACCTTCGGTCACAGATATCTTCCGCTTTATACACAATTCTATTTGATTTACTTTAATACAGCTTCCAGATCTGCGATCAGATCCTCTGCTCCCTCAATTCCAACAGATAATCTCAGAATCCTGTCTGTAATTCCGTTCCGGTCAAGCTCTTCTCTGGAAAGATCCGCATGCGTCTGGGTGATTGGATAAGTGATCAGAGTCTCAGTTCCTCCGAGGCTTTCCGCAAACTGGATCAGTTTTACATTTTCCAGGATGTGATATGCTCTCTCTTTGGAATCTACTTCAAAGGTCAGGATTGAACCAAATCCTCTTGCCTGCTTTTCATCAGTTCGTAGCCCGGATGTGATTCAAGCCCCGGATAAAGCACCCTTGTCACATACTCCTGCTTCTCCAGAAAATGTGCGATCTTCAGTGCATTTTCCTGTGCCCTGTCCATACGGACTCCAAGCGTCTTGATCCCTCTGAGGATCAGCCAGCTGTCCATCGGTGCAAGGGTTGCTCCTGTCGTCTTGATGATAAAACGAAGCTGTTCCTGAATGTCCTCGCGGTTTGTTATCAGAAAACCTGCAAGTGTGTCATTGTGTCCACCCAGATATTTTGTCCCGCTATGCACAACAATGTCAGCACCAAGCTTCAGCGGATTCTGGAAATATGGTGATAAAAAGGTATTGTCCACGATCAGAAGAAGTTCATGTTTTTTTGCTTTCTTTGAAAGTTCTTCCAGATCGGATACACGCATCATCGGATTGGTCGGTGTCTCTGCATAAATTGCTTTTGTGTTATCCTGGATATAATCCTCTACATCCACACTGCTTAAATCCACGCTGGTAAATGTCAGTCCATTTTTCACATTGATGCTGTGGAACAGACGGATGCTTCCTCCATAAAGATCCTCATCAATGATGATGTGATCGCCCGGTTTGAAAATCTCCATCAGAGCTGTGATCGCTGCCATTCCTGTCGAAAATGCCAGTGCATCGATCCCTTCTTCCAGCGATGCTACGATCTTCTCAAGATGTTCTCTCGTCGGATTCTGTAATCTGGAATAGTCATAACCACTTCCTCCGCCTACTCTGTCTCTTGCAAATGTTGCAGACTGATAGATTGGATAACTGATCGCCCCATATATTTCATCCTTATTATCGTCAGCCAGATGCTGACATCGTGTATCAATTCCGTACTTCATTCTTGTCTATCTCTCCTGTTTCTATAAATCAATGTCGCTATTTACTGTACAATATCTTTCTGCCAAAATCCAGTTTTCTTTTCATAAATTTACGCAAGTTCTTTCTCCGTCATCACACATTCAAACTCTCCGGAGCCGCTTACCTGTGAAAAATCTGCGGTATAGCCAAGCTTTTCATAGAATCCAAGTGCCGCTTTTCTGGAATTGATATAGATTTTTGTCACACCTTTTTCGCGCATCCAGTTTTCCGCCTCAATGATCCCTGCCTGTCCGTAATGTTTTCCCCTATAGGATTCCAGTGTTGCCACGCGCTCAATTTTTCCGGTATGTTCATCCAGATAATGCAGCCTGCAGGTGGATACCGGATAAATTCCGTCCATCACCAGAATATATTCATCTTCCGGTGTGTCATCTGAAAATTCTCCCTCAAGCGGGATCTTAAATCCCAGACACATTGCCTGTGTCCGCACATAGTGTACGCCGGCTCTCTGCCATTCTTCTGTCACTCTGACCGCTTTCATCATTCATTCCCCGCTTTCTTTATTTTCCGGATAATTTTTTCTCTTCCGTGTGGTGTCAGCCATAAGGATTCATCCGGTCCATTTGGCACGATTGCAAATTCATTGGACGGGCAGCAATCGATATGATAATGCTTCTTGATCGCCGCAAAATTCGTTGTGTCGCCAAATCCCGATGTCTGATACAAATCTCTTGCATATGCCCACAGATTCGGATAATCGCGGAGAAGCTTTTTATTCAGACGAAATACCGGATAATATGCACAGTCAAATCGTACCAGTGTCACATAAAGACGCACATCAGATTCAGTCAGTCTGTCACCAAATAAGTATCTCTGGTTTGCAAGCCTTCTCTCATAATCTTTTCCCTTTCCTACGCTGTCTGATTCCGTTTTTTCCTGCTCTTGTCTGATGCTTCTTGGCGATACATATGGCTGTCTCTCATAATCGTTGTCACCAAAACGATAGCCTTCTTCCAGAAGAAATCCGGTATCTTCCATCCACTTCAGACTTTCTGCATTTCCATTGTAAATCGCCATGCCCGTCTTCTGTAGCGGCATCAAAATGACTCAGTCCAAAATGGTCTAAAATATCTGCCACTGCCTGATAATCTGCATTTTCCTTGTCTGTCACCAGTCTGATACTCATTGCTTTCGCTCCCTTCTTTTATCCTGTTGGAAAAAATCGACTGATCCCTCAGCCGATTTTGTTTTTCTCTTAAATTGAATAATCCGGTTCTTCCATCCGGTTGATCTTTGTAAAAAACTCTTTGACACGTTCGTTCTTCGGATTTCCAAACACTTCTCTCGGCGTTCCGTCTTCCAGGATCTTTCCTCCGTCCAGGAAGATCACTCTGGTTGCAACGTTTCGTACAAAACTCATCTCATGGGACACCAGAAGCATTGTATATCCTTCATTTGCCGCTTTTTTGATCGTATCCAGAACTTCTCCGACAAGCTCCGGATCCAGTGCAGATGTCGGCTCATCCAGAAGCAAAAGCTTTGGCTCCATCGCAAGTGCTCTTGCGATTGCAACCCTCTGCTGCTGACCACCTGACATATGTCTCGGATAATGGTTTGCGTGATCCAGAAGGCCTACATTTTTAAGCTGCTCTCTCGCAATCCTTTCTGCTTCCTCTTTTTTCATCTTCTTTACCACGCTCAGCCCCTCCATTACATTCTGAAGTGCTGTCTTCTTTGAAAAAAGATTGAAATTCTGAAAAACCATGCCGGTCTTTTTCCGAAGCTCTGTCAGATCTTTGCCATGAATATGTGCAAGATCCTGTGTCTCACCGTCAATCGTTATGGTTCCGGTTTCCGGTTTTTCCAGTCTGTCCACACATCTTAAAAATGTGGATTTTCCTGTTCCAGAAGGTCCGATGATCGCTACGACATCTCCCTGATTGATGGTAAGGTCGATCCCATCAAGAACCTTATTATTTTTAAATGTTTTTGATATATTTTTGATTTCGATCATACCTTATTCCACCTCTGTATCTCTGATATCTAAAAGTGCCGGTGCATCTTCCGGTACCCGGAGCTTTTTCTCAAGATAGCTGATCACTCTCTCAAGTACGAAAGTAATTACCCAGTAAATAATTGCCAGTGAGATATACACTTCAAAGTAACGGTAATTTCTTCCCGCAAGAATCTTTCCTTCTGCGGTCATCTCCACTACGGAACAGACAAATGCAAGAGAAGTTCCTTTGATCAGTCCGATAAATGCATTTCCAAGGGATGGGAGTGCTACCACGATTGCCTCCGGAAGGATGATCCTTGTCAATGCCTGGAAATAATTCATTCCTAAAGCGCTTGCTGCCTCAACCTGTCCTTTATCTACTGATTCAAGGGAGGCACGGATGATCTCTGCGTTAAATGCAGATTCATTGAGTGCCAGAGCAACGAATGCATATACGATTGGTGCGACTCCATTGACATTGTAGTTGGTTCCACATTTAAAGTTGATATATTTCAGGAGCATCGGAATACCGAAATAGGTCACATATAACTGAACCAGGATCGGCGTTCCGCGGATAACCGAGATATAGATACTTACCAGCTGTTTCAGTACCGGTACCTTTTTAATCTTCACAAGTGCAAGGAGCAGTCCCAGGATGAGACTGGCGATCATTGCTGTGACAGCCAGTTCCATTGTGACCGGAAGATATTTTAAAAGTAGCGGTATCTGTGTAAATACCAGTTTTCCATCAAATAATTTACCCATTAGTTAATCGTCTCCTCGAACTTATCATCCTCCGGTGCGGCATCCTGACCATACCATTTTTTACTGATCTCAGTCAGGGTTCCGTCTTCCTTCAGCTCCTTCAGCGCTTTGTCTACCTGTTCTCTTAAATCTTTCTGATCCTGTGGGAAAATATAATATGCATAAGAGTTTTCTGCAATCATTTTTGCTTCATCTTCCGGAATATCATTTTTCTGCACATCATAGTTAAATTCTTCCATGTAAGAGTTGTACATTGCCAGATCGATGATTGTAAAATCCTGCGATCCGTCTGCTACATGCTGTAAAAATACAGATGTATCTGCATCCGAGTAAGTAATATTGATCGCTTTATCCGGATTCTTTTCATTCCATGCTTCTACTGCATTGGATACGCTGATTCCTGTACCACCTTCAAAAGAAAGTCCTGCTGCATCTTCAAATGATTTGATCTCTTTTCCACCTTTCTTTGTTACGAATACATAGCTGATCTTGTCATATGGATAAGAGTAAAGATAACTTGCTCCACGGTCTTCGTTGTAAGAGAAGTTGTTGACTCCGATCTGATAATTTCCACTGTTCAGTCCGGAAAGTACAGATCCAAAATCAGTCACTTCGTATTCCAGTTCATAATCCGGAAGTTTATCAAAAACTGCATTCAGTACATCCACATCGTATCCTGCCGGCTTGTCATCATCGCCTACATAGACATATGGTTTTGCGTTTGCTCCGGTTGCTGCTTTGATTACTGTCTTTCCACTGTCTGAAGAGCTGTCCTTTGAAGCGCTTTCTGAAGAAGATCCGCATCCTGTAGCCAGGACTCCTGCTGCCAGTGTAACTGCTAAAATGCTTGCCAACTTTTTCATAATATTTTTCCTCGTCTTTCGTCTGTTATTTTTCTGCTTTAAATTTGTGTGCCGGATCTTTACTGAGTGATTCTCTTCCTGTCGGTGTCTTCCAGATAGTATCCCAGTCTGTTTCCTGCACCACGATATCATAGTATGTATTTTCCCAATACTCTTCATCTACTTCATTCAGATCGACAGATGCCGCAAAATCCTTAAAATATGTGTTATGTCTGAATGCCGGGATCTGATACAGATCTCTTGCATATCCCCACAGATTCGGGTAATCTACCAGACGGTGTTTGCAAGGTCCGATATTTCTTGAATAAGACACATCCAGTCTTGCGATGGTTGTATAAAGACGGATATCACTGTCTGTCACATAATCTCCGAATAAGAATCTCTTGTCTGCAAGTCTTTCCTCCATTGCATCAAGCCCTGCGAAAAATGTCTCATATCCATCGGCAAATGCCTGTAAGGATTCAGCGAACTGCGCTCGATAAACAGCGTTGTTTACATTTTCAAAGAGCCATTTGTTCAGCTTATCGATCTCCGGTCTTAATTCTTCCGGGTAAAGATCCGGCGCTCCCTTTTTGTGGAATGGTCTGAACGCTGTTTCCAGATGATTTGTAAGCCAGTGGTAATCATTATTTACCACTTTCTTTGTCTTATAATCTACAAATGCCGGAACGGTTGTACGTCCTGTGTATTCTTCATCCGCATTGTAGTAAAGCTCACTTAAGAACTGTGCGCCCGTTTCCGGATTGATATGATCCGGGGAATTTACAAATTCCCATCCAAGATTCTCTTCCCGGTCTGTCCAGTCTACGATCTCAACTTTCACTGCATCCTCAAGTCCGAGAAGCTCTCTTGCGATCGCTGCCCGATTGGACCAGTTGCATCCTTTTGCCCAGAAAAGAATATATCTGTCTTTTTCTACCGGATTTTTCCCTTCTCCAAAACCTTCCGTGAAGCGGTTTGGCTGACGATGGAAATTTCCATATTCATCAATTTCCTGTGCAGTTTCTCTCGGTCTTACTCTGATCTGTCTTCCATTTACATCTACATATTCAAAATCTGCCATAATTCGTTCCTCCTACTGTTCTTCTGCCTTAAATTTATTGCCCGGATCGCTGCTTAAATGTGCACGGTCATGCGGTGCACCCCAGTATGCATCAAAATTGATCTCATCCAGAAATCTTGCATTGAAAGATTCAAAAATAACGCGCCGACCTTCTTGTTGTTTGGATTTGCGAAATCCTTAAAGTAGGTGTTGTTTCTGAATGCCGGAATCTGATACAGGTCTCTTGCATATCCCCACAGATTCGGATAATCGATCAGGCGGTGTTTGGTATGTCCAAGCTGCCAGGTGTAACGAATATCCAGTCTCGCCAGCGTCACATACAGTCTCACATCACTGTCTGTCACATAATCTCCAAAGAGAAATCTCTGATTTTCCAGACGTTTTTCCAGAATATCCATTGCTGCATAAAAGAATTATAGGCATCCCAGTAAGCTTCCTTTGATCTTGCAAAGGTTGCTTTATAACTCCATTATTAATGTTATCAAAGAGCCAGTCATTCATCTCATCGATATCTTTTCTGAGTTCTTCCGGATAAAGATCCGGTGCTCCTTTTTTTCGTGGAACGGTTTAAAATCTACTTCAAATAATTGGTAAGCCAGGTGTAATCGTTATTTACAACTTTTCCTGTCTTTGTATCGATCAGAGCCGGTACCGTTGTTCTTCCTGTGTAATCATCATCTGCTTTGTAATAAGCTTCACTTAAGAACTGGATTCCAAGGACCGGATCGATATGATCTTTGTCGTATACGAATTCCCATCCAAGATTCTTCTCATGCTTTGCATGATCAACCATATTGACACTGATTGCATCTTCCAGTCCAAGAAGTTCTCTT
>ENA-OPYX01001682-OPYX01001682.1-human-gut-metagenome-genome-assembly--contig:-NODE-1682-length-11164-cov-3.146870_pt1 | contig 11164 bp, 10 predicted proteins | sample MGYA00242639_ERZ504486 | MGnify/ENA primary metagenome ERZ504486 (study PRJEB26092, sample SAMD00036296) | human gut metagenome | host: Homo sapiens | study: EMG produced TPA metagenomics assembly of... | reverse complement strand
ACCTCGGAAACCGTATAGGTACCCAGCGGCAGCGTGATGGTGACCTCGCCCTTCGTTGCCATCGTCGGGATACTTTCAAGAAATCATAAGTAGCAGGTGTCCGCGTGGGGCTGAACCGGACTTCGTCCACCTGCCCATCTTCGGCAGTGGTAACGGTGGCAACAAGGGCGCCGTCTGCGTACCAGAGCGTGCCTTGATTGTCCGGCGTGGGAATATCGCCCTGCGCGTGGATCTCATAGGTGGCATTGGCAAGGTTATCCGACTCGTACACGAACTGCCCGTTCTCATACCCGGTCAGCACATTGCCGATTTTGCGGATTTTGATTTGCCCCAATGTCTCGTGGTTATAGTAGTTTTCGGTGATGACGTAGTCGTCCATGCCGTCGGCGCTGCCGCCGCTGACCTGATACACACGGTCCGAGGTCAGCTCAAACACGACATTGTACTGGCGGTCGTTGAAATACCCGCGTGGACCTTCGATCTCGACGATGCGGTACCTGCCCAGCGGCAGTTTTTCCGGGGTCTTCATTTCGCCGTTGGAATCGGTATAGAAAGTGCTGGTCTTTGCCCAGGCATTGCCGGATTTCGGGTCGTTCATCTCCACAAGGGTTTCACGGCCGTCCTCGGCAATGTAGTAAATGTTGAACGCAGTGTCGGCAATTTTGACAGGCTTGCCCGTCTCAATGTCGATTTTGACAAGCTGCAAGTAGCCCTCCAACTCTTCATCCAGAATGTTGTAGGTTATGTAGCTGCCGCTGGGCGTTGTGATGCTGCCGGCAGGCACAGTAAAGCTGCTCTGCGGGCTGGATGCATTGACATTGATAAGGAACGGTTCAGCCTGAAAAACATCCTTCGGTACGGTGGTTTCCACGACGATGTACTGGCCGTAAGGAAGCCCCTGCACACGCAGGATGCCTTCCTCGTTCGTGAAGATCTCGGATAAGCGATATTCTTGCGCATTGTTGGTCGGCACCCAGCCAAGACCCTGCCCGTTGGCAAAATCGCCGTCTGCGGTCAAGGTTGCGTTATAGCGGGTGACGACGGCGGTGTCACTCTCGTACATCGTTGCAACAGCCTGTTCTTCGTCAGAAAAATCAAATTTCAGCGTGTCCTGATCGTAGCTGGATTTACGGTAGACATCCAGAATGCTGGCGGTATCGTAACTGCCATCGGCGTTTTGGGCAAACTGGTCTGCCTTGCTCAGCAGCGATACACGGTACACTTTGAACCCGGCACCGCCCAGCTTAATGGCAGGGGAGGGCTGACCGGTGGTGGACACCAGCTTTTGCAGACTGAACCCGGATTTCAGTACTTCGTCCTGCGTCTGATCTTCAGCGCGGACAACGTAAGTGGATTCATCTGCATAAGTAAGGGATTGATAGTGGTTGACTTCATCACAGAGATAGCCTTTCGCAAAGGACAGGTAGTAGCCGTCATAGGTCTTGCTGCCGTCTAAGGCGCGACTCTCGGCAACAGCAGAATATTGGTTGCGGTAGACATAGTCGATGTATTCTGTGCCATTGCTGGCGAGGGCGGCATAGCTGCCGGTAGGCTCCAGCTTTTTGTTGAGCAGGGATACTTGCCGGAAAGATAATACTGCCCGTTGGAATCCACGGGATCACGATGCCGGTGGCGCGCTCCACAAGGTAGTAACGACCTAAGTAGAGATTAGAAAACGCCAGCTTGCCGTCCTTGATGGCGGCGGAGGCTACAAGGTAATCCTTTTTCAGCACCGGGAGATAGTCGGACTTCCATGCGCCGTTGGTAAGCACGGTGGTATGCCAGATGGGGTTGCCGCTGGAATCGGTGATCTTGGAGTAATCGACAATGCCGGAAACGCCGTTCGGATGAAGAATGTCCTCGGCGGCATACAGGTCGTACACGGCACCTTCAAGCGTGCTGTCACCGTTGCTGCCCGCAGCCAGATACCGGGCGGCATCAAAGTCTGCTTTGGAGAGAGTGATGCTGCCGAGAGTGCGGTCGTTCTGCATGGTGTCGACATCGGCGTGCATGGTGTAGGAATCCTCGTTGCTGGCAATACCTGTAGGATCGGTGGTATAGGTCTTATCCGCATTGCGACTGCCAAATGTAATTGTGACGATGCCCTCGCCGGTGTCGATGAGCGTACCACCGCTGTTGGCCGTGGTAATGTCGGCGTTATAGTCCGCGTTGCCCAGCCAAATCGTCTGACCGTCTAATGCTTTCGTGATTTCAAAGGCATACGCCCGCTTACCCAGCACAGAGCCTGCCGTGCCGGGTTTGGTTACATCCGTCCAATCGCCGTAATACCCGCTGGGTGCGCGGCTCTCCACGATGACGAACTTGCCCTCGTTGCGCTGGGTGTAGAACAAATCATCCGAACCGCCCGCATAGTCACTGTGGTTGATGACTTTGTAAGTTCCATCTGCTTGGCGCTCAACCTTGTACTGGTTGTACCCACCATTGGGGATGTAGCACTGCCGGACGGTATCCCACTCGAAAATCTTAAACTCGGCATCGCCCTTGATGCGCTGCTTGGTTTCGCTGTCGATTTTGTCAATACTGACTTTGACCGACCACTCATCGTTTTTCATCTGGTAATAGTTCGAGCTGTTGGCAGGAACAGTAATCGTCTGGTGGCTGCTCAGAGCACCAGACGTGGTATCGAAGCCGTGCGGAATGGTGATTTCATCGTAGCTAAACGTAATATTTGCAAGCTGTGCCCGCGCCGAGGCGATGGCAGCATCTACCATACCTTGTGCTTCGTTTTTCAGTTGGTTGATGGCTGCATTTTTGGCAGCCTCGGCAGCGGCATCCGCTTCAGCCTGGCTGGTGAACGGTCCTTCCTGCCCGCTGAGTGTGCTTGTGCTGGTCTTGGACACCTCATAATGTACTGTCCATGTGGCAGAACCATCGCCGCCATTCAAATGGTAGTTGTCGTCCTGCGCGTGACCGCTGGTGGTAATGGTCTGCGCTCCGGCAGGAGTCATCTTCCAACTACCGCCGTCCACACTGCCGCTGGTCTGGCTTGGAGTGACGGTAATGACTGCACCATCCACTTTCTCCAGCGTATTCAGCTGATACTTATCGGTGTTGACGGTGAACGTCAGATCAAAGCTGCCTCTGGCGCTCTGTGCAGGAGCGGTCCATGAAGCAGAATAATACTGCGGCTCAGGAGCACTCGGCACGTCCGGAATTTCGGTGCCGCCAGCAATTTCCTCACCAACCAGCGCCACAATCTGCCATGCGTAGCCTGCGGGCGGATTATAAATGTAAGTGTAATAACCGTTCTCACCAGACTGCACCGCCGTGCCGTCTGCCAATTCTTCGGCGGCGGCAACATAGGCCTGCGCAGCATAACTATCAGGATAGTTGGTAATGATCCACTGCTGGGTTTCATCGTAGATCTCACTGATGAGGTCGGGCTGCTCTGTATCCGCGCTCATAACAACGGGCTTGCTGTCCAGCATATCGAGACTCAACTGACCGAGGCCGCCCCAAATGTTGATTTGGTTCGCGTAATGGTTGCCGGGGGTGTACTGGCCGGGCTCAAGGCGAGACACATGGTCAAAAGTGTAGGTCGGGCAGCCATTGGGCTGACCGTTCAGACCATGACTGCAACAGTAGGCTTCTTGTCCGTTGAACCAAATAAGCCAAGTGCCGCCCTCTTTGGCAATGCTGGTGATTTTGCCGGTGGCATAGGGCGGGGTAGGACCTGCTGCGAGTGTTGCAACACCGTTATCGGCATAAAGCTGTGCAGGGGCTGCATCATCCGACAATTGTACATGAATAGATTTCTGTAAAGTGGTGCCGTCCGGGCTGGCGTAAACAAACTGCGCAGTGAAGTCAGAAAAAGCCTTCACATAAAAGCCTGTTGCAGCCGCAGATTGCTCGGCGTAAGTCTGATGTAGGATTTTGGCTTGCTCGGCATCATCGGCAGAAATGAGGTCTGCATCAGTAGATGCGTAGCTGAGAACCTCCACCCCTTTCGGAAGTACAACTTCTGCTGTTGCACTGTTTGCGGGGTATTCGGTTTGTACCAACAGAGGAACTACCGCATAATCTGCATCGGGATTGCGGCCAACGATGACGGTGCTTTCATTTCCGTTCAGCGCATCGGCGTCCATGTGGGCATCGGTACCATCATACAGGTCAGATACCCATGCCGAGATGCTGATTTTCGTCTCACCGGTTGCCACAGGCAGCCCCATGCTGCCGAGATAACTACCAGTAGGTGCATCAGGTAGATCGTTGTACAGATTTTCGGTAATCTGAGAAAGGGCTGGTGTTACACTGTCAGTAACTTCAGGAACAGCCGTATCTACTGTCTCCGGCGTAGCAATCTCATCGGCCGAAGCTGCGGGAATCATTGTGCAGCACATGGCACCCGCCATGAGCGCTGCAGATAAGCGGTGTTTGAGTTTATATTGCATTTGCATAACTCCTTCGATTATTTTTACATCAAATGCGAAAAAATCACGATGCTACATCTACACTACCTCCATCAATCAGCTTGGCAACGACCAGCAGGCGGCTGTTAGGGTCTGCCGTACAGGTGGAGAGCGTCAGAATATGGTCATCCGTTGTCACGTCCACACCATAATCGAACGCACAGCCGGCAACAGCCTTACCCAGAATCTGCTGGAAGGCCGCATCGTCCGGGTTGGCCTGAATGCAGTCAGTGTCGGTGGAAACATCACAGACCCACACACTGAAAAATCTGGTAAGTCAGTTTTTCATCTGCCAGCGAAACATAAATGTACGGGTTCTCCTGCCCAAACTCGAACACACGATATTTGTGTAGATCCTCAAACCCTCCCTCGTAGTCTTCATCGGTAAAGGTGTGCCCGTAAAAAATCAGATTGCGGGAAACTTTTTCGCCGCTGTTCATACGGCAGGTATAGTCAGCATAGATGCAACCGTGATAATCCTCGGTACCTTTCTCGTCACGGCGCAGATAGTAGTCGTTGTCTCCGTACTGCTGCACGGGCGCGTCAATATTGGTGCTGGGAATCGTGATCCACGCCACGGTGTCCGGGTTTTCTTTCTGCGCGGCGGCAAGGCGTTCGTCGGGTGGCTCGACACGTTTGGTCTGTGCCCATGCAGGCAGCACCGAACCGCCATCACCGGAATGCCCAAAAAGCAAGAAACCGGCCAACAGCAGCCCAACCAAAACAAAAATAATGACAAGTCGCAGCAAATCGGGGTTAGCTTTATCCCAGAATCTTTTGAATTTTTCTCTCACTGCGGCACCTCCGCAACGTCATCTTCCTGCCACGGCAGGCGAGGCAGGGGTGCATAGTGGCGGCCGTTCGGCTCGACCCAGCTGCCCTGACCGCCGGCAAAGATGTGGATGTTGAACGAGTTCAGCACGGTCAAAAAGCTCTCCATGTCGGCGGCATCACAGCAGAGAGAATCCCGGTTGCCAATCAGTAGCACATCAAATCGGTGTTGCTCGGCATCCTGTAAAATCTCCTTGACGGCGGGGCGCATGAGCAGCGGCACAGGCTCGTTTGTCTCGGAAATGCGCTCTTTCTGTACGCCCCACTGTAATTTGCGGGCGGCACGCTGGCAGGCAAGGCGTTGTCTGCCCATGCTGGCAAGGTTCTTCGGGTCGGACTGGTAAAGACATTGTGCAATCATGGCGTTTTCCTCCTTAGTATTTCGGCTTATGATAGACTTCTTTATGCAGCGCCACCGCGTGGCGGCGCTCATGCCATAGGAACAGGTAGTGCAGAATCATCCCGCTGCCAACCAGCGGCAGCAGGACTTTTGCCCAATCAGAGATTCTCTTCATCGTCATCCTCATTTCTGCCGCCAAGGACAATATCCCCGGACGGCACATAGACTTTCGGCGCAGGCGCAGACTTTGCGGGTTCAGTCGCATGGACAGGCTCTTTGTGCAGCAGATGGGTGATAATCAGCAGCACCGCGATAAAGAGCAGCGCGCAGGCGATACCCGTAATCAGCAGGGCAGGGGTAATGCCGCTTTACCGCCGCAGCAACCACCACAGGTGCAGAAATCGGCGCGTACAGCAGCGTGTAATGCACCGTTCCGGCCTCGGTGCGGGTGACCGTTCCAGCGTAATGCGCTGTTGCCATATAGGTACTGTCGGCCTGCAAAGTTTCGCCAATCGTAATGTCCTGCAAGGTCAGCGTGCCGGAAAAACCGTACTCGTCATCGTAGGCAACAGACTCTTTCACATCATTGCGGGCGGTTTCGGCATCGGCGCTGCGCACAGACAATTCAAAATCCTGCGTGACCTCTTTCTCCTCGGTCACACCGCCCTCCACAGACTGCGTAACGCCCCATAAGGTGTAATCGACGCCGTTCCACTGCATAGTGCTTTCGGTCAGGTCGGCAACGGTTGTGCCATACGGTACGCTGTACTGCTTGACGACAAGCAGCTGCCCGCCGTTTTCCTGCCACGAGATGCTGTCCGGGTAGAACAGCGACGCCGTATCTTCCGGCGGCAATCCCACCAACTCCGGGGCAGGGGTGGGTTCCTCGGCAAAGGCTGCGGTGGCGTGCCCAGTCGACAGCAGGCAGCACAGGGCAGTGATGAATCAGGTTTCTTCATTAGGATTCCTCCGTTTCGGGTTGATTTTGCATTTTGCGTTCTACAATACGGCGCAGCTCGTCCCGGTCTGTGGTGATCAGGTCTTTTTCCTCCTCGCTGCACCGCATATCAACGGTGACATTGTTGGAGTTTGTGACGATTAGCGCGCTGCCGCGCTCGAAGCGGGTGATGTTGTCGATTTCGGCATCTGTCAGCTTCAAAACACTTTGCACGCGCTGGGCTTCCTCTTCCTCCAAATTCAGAATGATTTTGATTTTGCAGTTGTTCAGGATGCCGCGACCGTATTTTCCATCTTCCAAGGAAAAGAAGTCGTTCAAATCCTGCGTGGCAACCAGAACCCCGCCGCCGTAGCCGCGAATGGTTTTGACAGCCTCGAATACATAGTTGGCCGCCAAAGCGTTGGACGATGCGCCGATGATTTGCCATACCTCATCTATGAAAATCTGCTTGCGGCGGGTCAAATCCTCTTTCGCCTTATCCCACATATAATCCAGCCCGATGTACATACCCACGGTTAGCAGGTCGCCGGACAGCTCGCTGATGTCGATGACGACATAGCTGTTGTCGAGGTTCACGTTTGTCTGGCGGTTGAAGCTGGATGCCGAACCGTGTACAAGGCGGTTCAGAATATTGGCGATACGCCGCGTTTCCGGGGCAGCGGACAAAACAGTGTGCAGGTCGCCTAATATCGGCATTTCACGGTACTGACCGGGATGTGCCGGGTCGTCCAGACTGGCATTATCATAAGTGATGCCCTTATTGCGGTAGGTTGTGACGATGGCTTCATCCAATAGCTGGCGTTCCTCGTTGCTCAAATCGGGAATCAGCAGCGAGAAGAAAATGTGCAGCTTCTGGATTTTGGCAGCCAGTTCCGACTGCTCCGGCATAGGACCATCCAGCAGTTCGCTGCTGGTGTGGTCGATTTTGCGAATCTCCATGACGTTGATGCAATCCGGACTGCCCGGCACGATGCGGATGATGGTGCCGTTCAGCGCCTTGGCCTGCCGGTAAAACTCGTGACCCTTCAACGGAGCGATGATGTAAACCGGTGTTCCCGCCAGCCGCATACGCCGGGCGATCAGCTGCATAGTGAACGTCTTGCCCGCGCCGGAGGTGCCGAGAATCGCCATATTGGCGTTTTTGTAGATATGGGTGTTGAAGTTGTCGAGGCTGACGAGGGAGTTATTGTACTTATTCACGCCCAGCAGTACACCGTTGGTGTCGCACAGTTCAAAGCTGACGAACGGATAAAAGCTGGCCGCGGTTGAGGTAAGGATATTGCGGCGGTATTTTTTGAACAGCGCCGCATCCGGGGCGCACAGCGGCAGGGAAGAGAGAAAAGCTGCTTCCTGCCGGAAACTGCACAGCTGCAAATTCATATCCTGCGAGACCATGAGCTTGCGTATCTCCCCGATGCGCCACTCCAAATCCTTGACGCTGGCGGCTGTGACCGTTACGAGGATGGCGGCGTAGTAGAAATCCTCGTTGTTGGCAAGACCGTCTTTCAGGTAGTAGCCGGAACGAATGGCGTTGGAGAGGTCATCGAAATCCGAGTTTGTGTCGCTGGTGTCCTTGATTTTGCTGCGGTTGATGCGGATCTGCTGCCCGATTTTCTGCATCATGCGTTCTTTGGGCTGTCGTTCCAGAAACAGATCCACATCAATGCCTTCGCCGGCATTCACCAGCAATGCCATCCACCCGGCCGTGACCTGTGCGCGGTAGCCGTCTGCGGGAATCATCAGGTAGGCATGGTAGGTGCCGTCCATGTAGAGATAACGTCCATGCTTCAAATCCAGCGAGGGTGGGATCATAAAGGCGCGGAGGTATCTTATCCAGCGCTGTGGTATCGTTCTGGGCCAAATAGCTGCAGCACATCTTGGATTCGCTCCTGCAACGGCACCTGTACCGCTGTTCGCCTATTTAATAAGGTATAGAAAACGTCCGTGAGAAACTCGTCCTCGTTCTCGTGTTCCACGATGGCGTTGCCGCACTGCGCTAGATAGGTGCGGAAGTTGCGGGCGGTGGTTTCGAGCGTGGAGACGATTTCGGCATAGGAGATATTCCGCTCGTTCGTGGGGGCTTCGTACTGGAAAATCACGAAGAAGCGACGGCTAACAGCATCGCGGGAACCGAGCCGCTTGACAAAGCGGATATAGCTCATGTGGCGCTTACGCACCGCTGCGTCCGGTTCGTTGGCGGCATCCCGCCGCAGCTTGTCCAGATAGGCATTGACATCGGCCTTGCGGGAGAATGACTTGAATTGCAACCGCACTGGGCTGACTTTCAAAAGGCTGGCGAACGAGTAGATGACGCTGCGCTGCTCCCGTGGGGAGCGCAGCAGGAAGTTGATGGGCTCGATCTCCAGAATCTTGATGTGGCGCTCATCTGTGGTGTGCAGGATGCCGTTCTCGATTTTGCTCGATGGGGAGCAAGTCGTAGAGCGTCTGCCGTTTTACCAGCTTTCCGTGGCGATCCGCCTTACGTTGCAAGACCTGCGCGTTGTGGGGCAGGGTATCGGAATCATCATAGTAGACAACACGGTATCGCTTACTGATGAGCCGTAGATGTCGGTGTCGGTTGGCTTCGAGATTGCCCTGCTGTGTAGGTGTGACGATACGGCGGCGCTTCATAAAGCGGAACCAATGTGCCACAAACTGCGTCAGGCTGTCACCGCCAAAACCGACTACACCAAACACGGCCAGCGGCACCGACACCGCAATGACGATCATCAAGCGGATGTTGAATGCCAACGGCAGATAGAACAGCGGCACCGCACTGCCCACAGCAAGCACAGCCGCCTCCACCGCATTGCGCAGCTTGACCGTGCCGCCAAGAATCGTACCAGTGTCCACAAAATTCTGCGGGATAAGGTAAACATCCCGCTCTTCGCGTGAAATTTCGACCACCTCCAAACAAAAAAAGCGCCCTCGAAAAAAGGCGCTCTTGCGTTTCTGTTCAATTTTGACGATACTATTATAGCAGAGTCATATTGCAGCAAAAAAGACTTTTGCTGTGCGGATGTTGTGCTGATTTACTGCATTTCGGCAGATAAATTTTCAAATATGAGCTTGTGGCATCAATGTAGCTACATAGATTGACAATCGAATGCCGTGAACGTATAATAAGGATAAGAAGAAAACCACGGAACGAAGGGAGTTTTTTTATGGAAAACATTGTTTCGGCAGCTAAAACGGATGTGTTCCGCGTTCGCATCAACCCGGAAATTAAGCAGGAACTGGAATCTGTGTATGCAAAGAACGGTCTTACCCTGACCGATGCCATCAACGTGTTTTTCCAGCAGTCGCTGAACGCTGGCGGCTTTCCCTTTGCCGTAACAGAGGACAACGCGGAGATCATCAAGGCAAAGGCGCTCTCCCGGCTGACAAAGCAGTTGCAGGAAGCGCAGGATGATCCGGTTTCTTACTCCGAGGATGAAGTATACAAGATGTTCGGAGTAGAGAAATGAGGGTAATCTATAAAAGAACCGCCGTTAAGGATATGGAAGCAACCCGTGACTACATCGCCGGGCGGCTGAAGAACCCGAAAGCTGCCAAAAAGCTGATGACCGCGCTGCTGAAAGCTATATCTTTGCTGGTAGATAACCCGTATATGGGTGCAGCACTGGCAGAAAAGTTTGAAATCACCACGGATGTGCGCTACTTTGTGGTGTCAAAGCAGTTGATTTTCTACCATGTGGACGAGGAACACAGCACAATAGAGATACTTCGGGTATTGGACGGCCGGACAGATTATTTGTCAGTACTGTTCGGATAAATAAAAAATAGGAGGGCCGCTCCTGCGTATGGCAGAAGCAGCCCTCTTTGTTTTAGTGCAGATACCCTTTTGGGTTGACGTAGACCCCGTCGATAATGACGCAGATATGCAGATGATTTCCGGTCACATCGCCGGTAGCACCGACTTTGGCAATGGTGTCGTATTTGTTCACCGTATCGCCAACCTGAGCCAAAAGCTGGCTGCAATGGGCATAAAGGGTGCAGTACCCGCCGCCGTGGTTGATGACCAGATAATTTCCATAACTGACGTGATACCCTGATTTAATGACCGTGCCGCCCTCCACTGCCAGAATTGGTGTGCCATAGGGATAGGCAATGTCCAAGCCATTGTGGTTGGTGGTATCCTTGCCGGGAATGCCGACATCCTCGCGTTTGCCGAAGAAAGAAGTAATGTGCTGTTCCCAGTTCGGGTCATTGAATGGATTGCCGAACCCGCCGCTCGGAGCAGGGGAGGTATCATCAATAAGTGCATCGTTGATTTGCCCCAAAATCGTAATACCCTCATGTTCTTCTATTTCGTGGAGATAGACAGTCAGGTTATGCGCATAGGCATCGGCACAGCTTTTCTGCTTGTCGTCAAGCTGCCAGACCGTGTCGGCAAAGTAGTCATCGCCCACATAGGAGAGTGTGAAAACGGTGTAAGTGTGATCCTCTTGAACGGTTATGGTTTGCCCACGCACCTCTTTCTGCACAGGTTCGGTGCGAACTTCCTCGGAAGTAGTGTAGGTATAATATTCTGTCCGGTGCGCTTGTACCTGTGCGGAAAGGTCAGCCAGGCTGATTTTGGTATAGTCGTCCTCTCCTTGGTAA
>ENA-OPYX01001678-OPYX01001678.1-human-gut-metagenome-genome-assembly--contig:-NODE-1678-length-11171-cov-2.118073_pt1 | contig 11171 bp, 20 predicted proteins | sample MGYA00242639_ERZ504486 | MGnify/ENA primary metagenome ERZ504486 (study PRJEB26092, sample SAMD00036296) | human gut metagenome | host: Homo sapiens | study: EMG produced TPA metagenomics assembly of... | reverse complement strand
CTGTCATTATGATGTGGATTCCGAGCATTATCAATGCGGATATGAACTTCGACCTGAGAGGAATCCCGATTACGCCGGAAAACAATTTTTTCATTCAGGGCTTTATGGGTATGGTTTGGTTTATGATCCCGGCATCGCTGGTCATCTGTACGGTACTGCTGAATCAAACGGAACGCTCCAATAAAGGAATTTTGAAAATGCTGTCCCTGCCGATCAGCACAACAAAACTATGCCTTGCTAAATTCACAGTCCTGATTTTGCTGGCGGCATTTCAGATGGTTATGTCCATTGGGGCGTACTATATTTGTGCGGCAATCGTTACCCATACGCAGGATTATAATTTTATCCTTGAGCCGTTATATGTCTGCAAAAATTGTATGCAGTATCTATGCCGCTGCAATCCCAATGGCTGCTGTATACCTTGCGGTTTCCACTTTAATCCAGTCTCCCATTTTTTCGGTCGGTATCGGTCTGGCTTCGATTGTACCTTCCGTGCTTATGATAAACACAAAAATATGGTTTGCCTACCCGATGAGCTATCCGTTCTATCTGATAATGGTGGCGTATGGGAGAGCTGCTGAAGGTGTTTATGAAACACAAATCGCTTGGCTTCCGTGGCTGCCTGTTGCAGTCGGAATCACTATTTTAGCACTTGTCGTATCCTGTATGCGATACGGCGCATCTGAAAGGAGATAACTACAATGAAAAACAAAATTTTAACTGCGATTTCTACCATTATGCTCTTTATCCCGTGGACGATCCTGCCACTGCGTACCTTTGATTGGGCGCTGGAATCCCCGGTAGCGGAGATTATGGTTTATCAGTTACGCCGCCTTTATGATTTTTTCAGGTATCTTTTCCATTCTCAGCTATACCAAAGGAAAGTAAAATCCAAAGGCTTCTATGTCAGAGCTGGCAGAGTAAGCCGCAAGTATCTTGACAGTAAAGTATATGACTTATGTGATAAGACAGCATAAGGGAAAGGAGTAGTGTATGGCAGCATACAAGGATGAGGCGAGGGGGACATGGTATGTCTCCTTCCACTACAACGATTGGACAGGTAAAAACAAAAGAAAGCTAAAGCGTGGCTTTCGGACGAGAAAGGAGGCATTGGAATACGAGCAGAAGTTTCTGCTGCAACAGGCAATAAATCTGGATATGAGGTTTGAAGATTTCTACAAGCTGTATGAGGAAGATTTAAAGCCTAAGCTGAAGCTTAACACGTGGCGTACAAAGGATGTCATTTTTCAGAATGAAGCTGATTCCATATTTCAAGGACAAGAAGATGAATGAAATCAGTCCTGCGGATATTATCAAATGGCAGAATGAGATGATCAAGAAGAGACAGGCAGACGGTAAGCCATATAAGCCGACTTATCTGAAAACAATGCAGTCAGAGCTGTCAGCCATATTTAATCATGCGGTACGTTACTATGAGCTGCGTTCCAATCCTGCCGCAAAAGTAGGAAATATGGGAAGTGAGGAACACAAGGAAATGCTGTTCTGGACGAAAGAAGAATACAAGAAATTCTCATTTGAGATGATGGACAAGCCTGTTTCCTTTTACGCTTTTGAAATGCTCTACTGGTGCGGCATCCGTGAAGGAGAACTGCTGGCACTGACCGCCGCTGATTTCGATTTTGAGAAAGAAACGGTCAGAATCAATAAGTCCTATCAGCGATTACACGGCGAAGATGTGATTACCACACCGAAAACAAAGAAAAGTAACCGCATCATCAAAATGCCGAAGTTCCTCTGTGAAGAAATGCAGGAATATTTGCAGATGCTTTACGGATTGAAGAAGAAAGACCGAATCTTTACAGTCACAAAAAGTTATCTTCATCACGAGATGGACAGAGGTGCGAAAGCCGCAGGCGTAAAACGAATCCGTATCCATGATTTGCGGCACAGCCACATCAGTCTGTTGATTGATATGGGATTTTCGGCGGTGGCGATTGCAGACCGTGTAGGGCATGAAAGCATTGACATCACTTACCAGTACGCTCATCTGTTCCCGTCAAAGCAAACGGAAATGGCAGATAGATTAGACGATTTAGGGAAAGGAGAGATTGAAAATGTCAGCTAAGAACAGAGATAACAAAAACCGTTGGAGAAACATCACAGTAGGGTTTCGGGTATCGCCCGAAGAAAATGAACTCATTAACAAGGCAGTTGCCTTATCGGGACTGCCAAAGCAGGAATACTGTTACCGCCGCTGTCTGAATCAGGATGTAGTGGTACAGGGCAATCCCAGAATATTCAAGGCACTTAAAACGGAACTTGCCACTGTGCTCACAGAATTAAAGCGGATTGAAGCAGGAAACGGTGTGGATGAAGAACTGCTGAATGTCATTGAACTGATCGCTGTTATTATGGGCGGTCTGAAAGGAGAGGACGAGGATGGAAAATAAAAAAGAAAAGACTGCCCCGGATGTATCTGTTGGCGCAGATACGGAGCAGCCAATTCGTAAAAAACACTACAAGTAGTATATCCGAGAATGGTGGAAAATATCAAGAGTTTTGAGGAATTGCAGAGAGAAATGCAGTTGCGATCAGACCCGTCCTATCTCCAGACAATCTCCATGAAATGAACTGTTTGACACACAGTATCGGAGTAAGCAGCCGTTGATTGACGGTCTGCTCTACCCCGGCACTTATATCTTTGCAGGTTCGCCCAAACTGGGGAAGAGCTTTCTGATGGCACAGCTTGCCTACCATGTCAGCACAGGTACACCGCTTTGGAATTATACCACCCGAAAAGGAACGGTGCTGTATCTGGCACTTGAGGACGATTACCGCCGCTTGCAGGAGCGTCTGTACCGGATGTTCGGGACAGAAAGTACCGATAATCTTTACTTCTCTGTTTCTGCCAGCCAGCTTGGAAATGGACTGGATGAACAGCTTGCAAGATTTGTGGCAGAGCATAAGGACACGAAGCTGATTATCATTGATACGCTTCAGAAAGTGCGTGAGGTTGGCGGCGATAATTACAGTTATGCAAATGATTATCAGATTATGGCAAGACTGAAAAAGTTTTGCGGATGCTCACGGACTTTGCTTACTGCTCGTACACCACACGAGAAAGCAGAATGCGGATGATAAGTTTGACATGATTTCCGGGACAAGCGGACTGCTTGGGGCGGCAGACGGAGCGTTTCTTCTTCAGAAAGAAAAACGGACAGGCAATGCCGCAACACTGGAAGTATCGGGCAGAGATCAGCAAGACCAGAAGCTGTATCTTATCCGCAATACAGAAACATTGTTGTGGGATTTGCAAAAGGCAGAAACGGAATTATGGAAAGAACCGCCAGAGCCGTTACTGGATGAGATTGCGGAGCTTGTTATGAAAGACAATCCTTATTGGGAGGGTTCTCCAACGGCACTTGTTGCACTGATAAATGTGGACATTCAACCTCATGTTATTACAAGAAAGCTGAATGTTCTTGCAGGAAGGTTGTATGCAGAGCATGGGATTCTCTTTCGGAGTGAGCGTGTCCATGAGGGACGGAAACTAAGGCTCTGGAAAGACAATACAGAGAATGCGTGACAGTACGTGACGGTTGTGACGGTATTTTTGACAGCGGGGCGGTATCAAAATAACCGTCACGACTGTCACATACCGTCACGGAAAGGATGGATAAGATGGGAAATGTGCAAATATCACAGGAATTATTTATGCAGTTGCTCCGCTTTCACTTGGTTGAAGATGGGAGCTGTGAGAAAGAAATCAAGCAGGGATTGGAGAAAAAACTGGACAGAATGGTCATGCGTGACCTGTATGGAAAATTTAAAACTGCTCCGACAGAGGAAGAACGGGAACGGGCGAGAAAAGAGTATCTGGACAGACGTGGAGTGCCGGAGAGTTTCCGATGGTAATTCTTCCTTGGTGATAAGAACAGGAGCGTGGCACGCCCCTGTTAAGCATAGACAAGGAGAAATCTGGAAAGGAGAATCATGCAATGAGAGAAGGAAGATTAGGTTATAACTGTGAAAAGGGAAGATATGGATTGCTGTCAATGGACTTATGGATTGATACGGGATTTCACTGCGGAGAGTGTATGGAAGTTCTGGTAGATGATCAGTGGGTAAAGACCAGGATGGAAATGAATCTGGCGAGGGAATGGTATCTGGTGGGAACGCCCTATTGCGGTGATCTGGAGTATGTACGGGCAAGGATACCGGAATAAATCAGACAGAAAAGTAAAGAATCGGTTTGGTGTCAGGGATAAAAAATAAGCCCGGATACGGGCAAATAAAAAGGGCGGATACGCCCAAAATAAAAAGTCCAAGCCGGAACATGACAGAGGAAGATAGCACCTTATAAAGCCCTCGGCGTTTGAGAGCGAAATACACCCATCGCACAAACTTCGTTTATGCTCTGTGTATTTCGCCCTGCCGGGAGCTGTACCGCCAACAGGCGGATAAGTTCGTAAACAGGTGCCTATGCACCTACTCACAGCAAAGCTGGCGAGAGGCAGGGAAGGAGGATGCTTATAGGCAGACATTCATTTATCAGACAAAGTAAGCTGTCCGATGTGGCAGGGCGTATTGATTATATCTCCAATCCGAAACGACAGGAGTATCTCTATGAGACCTATCAGACAGAAGGGGCAACACCGGAGTTTTGGAAAAATCTTGCAAGAGAAAATCAGTTGGATTTTAAGGCGAGCGGATCGGCAGGGAAATGTATCGAAGGGCGTGAGTTTATTATTGCACTTCCCGAAAGTTTTGTTCAGTACAGGGCAGGTGATGTGGTAAGACTTTTTACGGAAACTTTCCATAAAAGATATGGTATGGAGTGTAGTGCCGCCCTTCATCATAACAAGACAAAAACGAATTATCATATCCATCTGGTATTCAGCGAACGGAAAATGTTGGAGCAGCCTGAAGTGAAGATTGCCACTCGAAATATGTTTTATGATGAGCAGGGAAAACATAGACGCACGAAAAAAGAGATTTTAGACGAGCAGGGAAATATCCGAGCAGGGTGCAGCATTATCTCGAAAGGGGAAGTTTATGAAAGTCATATCTTCACAAAAAAAGAGGAATGGTTTAAGGACAAATCATTTACTAAAGAAGTGAAGGAACTGTTTACGGATACAATTAACTGCTATGTAAAAGAAGAATCAGAAAAACTTTCTGTATTCCAGCAGGGAGGTGTTTATCTAGCAACGAAGAAAATCGGAAAGAACAATCCGAAGGCAGAGGAGATAAAGGCAGACAATGCGGCAAGGCAGGAATGGAATCGGACAGTTGATGTGGCATTAGTCGAGGGTGTTCCTGAAAAGGATATTTTGAAAATCAAGCAGGAAAAAATCACAGACAAAACCTTGCAATCTATTAGGAAACACGGTTGGCTGCCGGATATGTTCCGTCTGATTATCCGAGGTGCGAAAGACTTTTTACAGGAAGTAATTTTCAAATTTAAACTACCGCCAAAACCTGTGTCAAAGATTGATTTACAGGAGTGGAAAGATATGCAGAAGGTTATGTATGAATTGCAGAGACAGTCCATGGAGATAAAACGCACACAGCAGGATATTTCTTCTTTGAAAAAGCAACTGTCAGAGTTACGAGGGTTCTTTAAAGGCAAAGAGCGAAAATCTCTGGAAGGGCGAATTGAACTGTTAGAGGATTTGGAAAAGCGTCTGCACAGGAGTATGGAGCAGATCGTAAAACGTGAAGGGTATCCAAATGTGCAATCATTTCAGAAGGTCTATAACAAGGCAGAAAAACTGATTATGGAATACAATGAAGAACTGCGAGCATGGAAAAATCAGACGGAGCAGAAGAAAGAAAATCCGTTAGAACAGCCGAAAAAAGCAAGTGTACTGGAAAAGCTGCACCTCTATCAGCAGGAAGGCAGACAGCAGCCGAAACGGTCAGTTAAGAAAAAATCTATGGATAGAGAACGATAAGAAAGGTGGAAACGATTATGAAGAAAACAATATTTGAAGAAATGGGCGGCACTTATATCAGACAAGGGTATTACTTTATCCCCTCTTTTGTCTTGCCGGAGGAAGAACAGAGGTTTATCGGCGTATGGGGACAAAGGCATAAACAGTATCTGAAAGAATATCGCAGGGGTGTATATTTGAATTTGCTTACAAGCGGCAGGTTGAATGATTATTTGGCAGATAGAGAAGAATAGGCACAGAAACGCTTTGAAAGGATTGTAGAGCAGATGAAAAAGGCGCAGAGGATTACAGAACAGTTAAAGGCAGAAAATCAGATGGAATGGGTAGCGAGAATGAACAATATACAGGGGTGTGCGAGGAAGATTGTGGATAATGAGATGATCTATCAATAAAAAGGTGTATGGTGGAAAGTAAGTTTGAAAAGGCTTGCTTTTTATCTTTACAGAGAATTTGTTTAATGTATAATTATAGATAAAGATTATAGGAATAAAAGGTATTTGAAGAATTCGTGTACTTTACAAGTGCTACTATACTAATAAAATTTGAGGGAGGCTACATTATGGCTAAATGTGATGTGTGTGGAAAGATGTCGTTAGTACTGGAAAATTTGGAGATGTGTTAATTTGTAAAGTGTGTTTATCTGAAATAATAGAATGGTGAATAAAAAGTCTAGATAATTAGGAGGAAATGACTTGAAAATATTACGTATAAGTAATATAATCGAAAAATCAGAATATTTATATGAATAAGAAACAGATATTAGCGGAACTAATTAAAAATTTGGAAAAATATTTGGAAAAGGGATATGTTTTCATCCCAAGTTTATGGAGGAGTTTCAAGCATTACTTAAAAATGCCACGGGTAATGAAAAAGAAATTTTCGCATTACTAGTAAAACAATTAGATTTTTTTAAAGGAACTAGGAACAAATGTATATAAAGCAGATAGTAATGAAATAATAAAGTATCAAGATAGAGATTATTATTCATTGCATTTATCGGGAAAAAATTTTAACCTTAGATTATTGATGGCATTTGACGAAAAAGATACACCTAAATTTTTAGTAGCGTTCTATGAACGCGCTGGAAAGAAAAAAACAGATTATATCCAATATAAGAAGGTTCTAGACAGTAGATTTGAGGAAATCTAGAAAAGGAGGATTTATAGTATGGAGAAAAAAGTTAAGGAAAATAGTGCTTCATTAGCAGATTTATTAGCTATGTTTGAGGATGATATTTCAATTGCTGATATTAATGCATCAAGATATTTGGGTAAGATTTCCGCATCTATTGTTAAGCGTAGAATAGAATTGAAAATGTCGCAGAAAGATTTTGCGGGATATCTTGGAGTTAGTCAGGGGATGATATCAAGATGGGAAGGCGGAGATTATAATTTCTCAATTAAGGCACTTTCAGAAATTGCAGAGAAATTAGAGTTAGAATTATATATTAATTTGAAACCTCCAGTTAAGAAATCGAAGGAATGCTATATAGAACAGAAGACGGAATATATATTTGCCAAGGATGATGATAAAAGATATAGTAAAAGTAATATTATTCAATTTAATTCTAAAAGAAACCATCTAGATAATAAAATAAAGATGATGCGTAATTTTGAGTTACAAGAAATGTAAAGAGAGGTAAATAAGATGTTACAATATGTAAACGGATTTTCATGTGCTATGGATTCAGAAAAAGATGAGATGATAATTAAATTGTTACAACGCAGTCCTGATTTTACTGATGATAATGATGGTGTAATAATGGATGAAGTGGCAACAATTGTTATGGGAAAGGTGACAGCACAACGTTTATTAGAAGGATTAAGAGAAATGCTAGAAGATGAGGACGTCTAATATTTATTAAGAAGCATGATCTATGTATACTGAAATCTGTTTTCTGAAAATAGGTATAAGGTAATCTCAGAGATATTGAGGTAAAGAATGCTTATCACTGACCAACGGGTGGAGGTATAAATAATCGAGTTTTAAGTTTACCTCTACACAACCAGATGTATTTGAAATGTTGGACAAGCTAAAGAGTAGCTGTTAAGTGATATAATAATAGAAAACAAAGAAAGGAGAACATAATGGAAAAAGTATGTTTTATGATTACACCAATTGGAAAAGAAGGTTCAGATGTAAGAAAAAACGCAGATGAAGTATTGGATTACATTGTAAATCCAATATGTAAAGAGTATGGATATTCGGTAGTAAGAGCTGATAAAATGGCTAATAGCGGATTAATTACAAAAGCAATTATAGAGCAGATTATAACAGCAGATTTGGTTATTGCAGATTTGACTGGAAATAACCCTAATGTATTTTACGAATTAGCGATTAGACATTCTTATCGCAAGCCTACAATACAAATTGTCAAAGGAGAAATAGATATTCCTTTTGACGTAGCGAATATGCGTACAATATCTTATGAAACAACATTGAGTGGAGCCGATGCTGCAAAAAAGGAAATTGAAGCAGCTTTAAAATCAATAGAAGATGGTAATTCTGTACATAATCCAGTGAGTGAAGTTAGTACATTATTAAATATTTCTGCAAATAGTACGGAAGAAAATGCGGAGGTTTTATCAACTCTTTTATTAGAAGTACAACAGATTCCAGAAAACTTAAAGGTGCTTGAGAGTAATATAGAAGCTCGATTTTCTCAAATGCTTTCTGCATTTATAGAAACAATTAAAAGTGAACACACTAATGAACCGATAAAACCAGAAGATAAATTATTAGAGATGTTTATGAATAACTTAATGAGTAATCCACAAAAGGGCATTCAAAGTTTTGATGCATTAATGAAACTACAAGAGAAAATTGACAGTTCTCAAAAAAATCAAAAATAGCCTAAGTCATAATGGACTTGATATGACTCTATTTTGACTCTAAAAATTTCACATCGAGGAAATTAGTGAAAGATAATATTGATAATATGATGAAGAAAAGGTGCAAAAGTGTACTGAAAATCATATAGATTAACTTATCCGCACTCGAGTTTGAATAGGATTTTGCAAAAATAGACCCAGTATTTATGCGATTTCCAAGCAAATTCCGTTATTTTTTGGCAACGGATTGGCAACACTTTTTGCTATATTCCTTGAATAAAATTATATTTCTATAACATAAAAACCTTACTGATGAACTGTTTCCAAAATTGGAAAGAGTAGTCAGTAAGGTTTTTTCTTTTTACATTTCTTTATTGATTCTCTTTTTTTCAGAGCCTTGATGAGTTTCGTCAGAGAGTTCCTTGAGACGGAACTTTTGCCCGAATCTCAGAGGTGTCCAATTCCGGATAGTTATATCGCCAGTTATCGTATTCTTCCTGGCTGATCTCTCCAGATTCCAGTTTTGCAGCCATTTGTTGCCATGCATGAAAAGGTTCAAACAGGTGCTGATATTCTCTGTGCTCCCGGTCAAGTCGGAGACAAAGCTCTCCGTCAATCTCTCCAATCTTGATGCCATACATATCTTCCAGTGCAAAGAGGGTGTGCATAAGACCAAGATAGGAGTCAATGTTTGGAACATTGATAGCTCTGGTGCTTATACCGAAGATCTGTGCCATTTCTTGACCAGATCAGCTTAGGGGTTCTTGCTTCTGTCTCGTACTGCGCCACACGGACATCCGAAGTCTTTCCAAGGAAGCCAAGAAGTTCGCCAAGCTCCTTCTGTTCATACCTTTTCTGTTTCTGAAAATTAATACGTTTTCCAAATGCCATAGGGATCTCTCCTTTTCCTGAAATCTTTTATTCAATTTTGAATATAAGCTCCTACCGTTATGCAATGAATAGGAACTGGTGGTTAACGATATTTGTTTAAATAGTATAGCATATGGAAAAATAAGACGCAAGAAAAACTTAAACAAAAAAATTTAATTACTGATGTTCAAACCACTTGACTTAACGGAAAATAGTTAATATAATACAATCAAAACTTAACTTAATAGAGTTAAGCTGAAGAAAATTTGAAAATGAGGTTGTATAAGGTGCCTTGAAACTTTGGATAAGTAGAGGGGTTTTTCCTTGAAGACAATGTGGAAGGAGGTGAATAGAATGTCTGAATTAAAGAATGGATTTCTGACTGCAGAAGAAGTAATGGATATTTTACAGGTCAAGCAGTCAAAGGCATACCAGATTATTCGCCAGCTGAATAAAGAACTCAGCGGAATGGGGCTGATTACAGTGCCGGGGCGTGTGGATGCCAATTATTTCAAGAAAAAGTTGTTTTATGAAGAAAAATAGGAGGTACTTAAGATGGCTGTATATCAGGAAAAAGACAAAGGTACATGGAGAGTGGTGTTTCGGTACACCGATTTTACCGGGGAAAGAAAGCAGACGCAGAAACGTGGATTCAAGACCAAACGGGAAGCGACTGCATGGGAACATGAGATGATGCTTCGAAAAGGAAATAAGCTGGAAATGACGTTTGAGAGCTTTTATGAGATTTATTCCGAGTATAAACGTCAGAGGGTAAAGGAAAGTACATTTGAGACGAAAAGCCACATTGTGCGGACAAAAATCCTTCTTTACTTTGGAAAACGGAAAATCAACGAGATCACAGTGGCGGATGTAATTGCCTGGCAGAATGAAATGATGGCATACCGGGATGAAAAGGGCAAGCCCTATTCCGTGGATTATCTGAAAACGATTTAGGCACAGCTTACGGCAATTTTCAATCATGTGGTAAATTATTATAATCTGCCCTGCAATCCGGCAAGACAGGCAGGAAGTATAGGAAAAGAGGTTCCAAAGGAAATGAAATTCTGGACAAAGGAACAGTATCTGAAATTTGCCGAAGCAATGATGGACAAGCCCAGATCCTATTATGCCTTTGAGATGCTTTATTGGACCGGAATCCGGGAAGGGGAGCTGCTTGCCCTCACACGGTCAGATTTTGATTTTGAGAAACAGACGGTGCGGATCAATAAAACGTACCACCGGATGAAAAAGCAGGACATTATTACTTCTCCCAAAACAGCGAAAAGTAATCGGATCGTTGTGATGCCGGAGTTCCTCTGTGAAGAGATGCAGGATTATTTTCAGATGTATTATTCACTGGCACCGGATCAGCGGATCTTCCCATTTTCCAAATCCTATCTGAAACATGAAATGGAAAGGGGATGCAAAGCGACAGAATTCCGGTTATTCGGATTCATGATCTTCGCCACAGCCATGTTTCCCTGCTGATCCATATGGGATTTACAGCTCTTGCCATTGGAAACCGGGTGGGACATGAAGCGAAAAAAATCAC
>ENA-OPYX01001677-OPYX01001677.1-human-gut-metagenome-genome-assembly--contig:-NODE-1677-length-11173-cov-3.209488_pt1 | contig 11173 bp, 14 predicted proteins | sample MGYA00242639_ERZ504486 | MGnify/ENA primary metagenome ERZ504486 (study PRJEB26092, sample SAMD00036296) | human gut metagenome | host: Homo sapiens | study: EMG produced TPA metagenomics assembly of... | reverse complement strand
ATGAAGTGCCTTTTATTGCATATACTCCAGGCTCATACACTTTATCAATATCGTTTTCAGTTTCTAACTGGATATACCCTTTTCCTTTAAATATAGTACTACTGCTAACTCCTAACAGTCCTTCCAGGCATGAACCAATTGGAATTTTTCGTTAAAAAGATTTCCAATCAGTCCATAAGTTATCTGTATTTGAGTTTTTAACTCTATATTTAGCTCCTGTTGCATTATATAGTTTTTGTACGACCCCACCCGCACCATCGAAGGCATTAAATACGACCAAGGTTCCCCATACACCTTGTTTCGGCTTAACTTTATAAATACCCATTTCTATTACAGTATCCAACGCACCCGTTTCGTCATAAGATGTTACGTTGACATCGCCTCTGAACATAAATGGAAATAGTTTCAAACTTGTGAATAGTCCTCCCAGCTCTCAATTTTTAAGAAAATCATGTCAAAGATACGGTTTGCCAATTACCCCAAGTATTACTATACCATTTCACTCGATATTTATAGATATTTCCGCTATAATTATATAGTTTCTGAATACAACAGATATTAGGTTTGCCGATTACAACTAATACACAATTACGGACATATTCTAATTCTGAAAGTTGTGTTAGTAAGTAGATTCCGCTATATTGCATAGAATCTAATTTGTCTTGAGATTCTATGCTTCTAGCATCTCTGAACCTTAACCACGTATCATTTATCCCGATAAGTTCTTCCAGAAGTGGATTAATCAGGTGTAGGTGTAATTATTTCACCTGTAATATTGGAAAAATCAGAAAAGTCTATTGTTGAGAAAATCGGTCTTGTTCTTCTAACTAATGATACCTTATACGAGATGGAAGAATCATCCGACTTAGGTAACACATACAATTTACTATCTGCATATTTAAAATCGCACCAATGCACCCCCATATATTTTATTTCTATGTTTTTAGATCCAATAGGTATTGACATCACTCTATAAAATGCAGTATTAGCTCCCGAATAGACATATATTTCTATCAACGAAGAAGAAGTATATAAACCATTAGAATCAGCTTTATAGTCAATAATCAGACCTTTTCCTCTTTCTATATCAGTTACTGCAAATATTTTACTCATTAATCCGTTCTTATTGGCCGTAGCCGTACCTATCAGTCCTCCCAGGTCGCTTCAATAAAAGAAAAAGTGTCAACTATTATAGAACGCTAATTTGTTCAAAATTGGATATATCCCCGCTATACACTTCTACAATCCTTCCATTGAAAGGGATAACATAAAACATAAAGCCACCATCGCCACCACTTGCATAAACATTTCTATCACTATCTTTTTTGAAAGAAATAGTATTACCAGATGTAGCATAAATCTTATAAATTCGATCTACTTCCATAACATATAAAGAAGTTGTGTTGGTCCTGTCTGAATGCCCACCGACAATGCCATAAAATGGATACTCCAATTTATACACATTATCGGATGAGTATCGAAAATAAGGGATTCTTGATACTCCTCCTGCTGGCATTAATCCTTTCTTCTCATTACTTGCAGTAGGCAGAAGTTCTCCCAGAAAGATTTGTACCAATGACCTTTGTATTACAATATTATTTTAAATATTTGTTGGTCTATATATCGTTTATTCTGTTCTTTTTTTTCGTATAATGATTCTTTTTTAAATATTTGTTATAGCTTTGCTATGACAATTAATAATGTTTTTTTCATTTATTAATTTTTGAATGCCGTGAGGTATTTTAATTAATAAAAAGATTTGTGTATGGAATTGGGCAGGATTGGCGAATCCTGCCTTTTTGATACCGTACTTCAACTACATAATAATTTGGGCAAGACAAAATTTATATATAATTTTGGAATACTTTTCTTAGTGCCTTATACAAAGGACTTTGGGAGAATTACCCAATTTTGAGGTAATGACTTGGCAACTGTGCTATTTACTGCATTTTTCCACATTTTGCTTCAATGCAATAACTCGTGGTGCAAATATATGATATTGGGGTGGAAACTGCAAATATCCACCCCAATAATTATCAGTTAAGGAAATAGTATATCCTCTTTTGATATATTCCAATTATCGAAACTAATTTTCCACCGTTCCTCCATAAATTTCAGCATCAACAAACCACGCTTCTTTATTTCATCCGGAGTCCATTCTTTGTGTTTAGAAACTTCAATTTCACTATACGAGCCATTATAGTATCCTATTTCTTTTCCGTCTTTGTTTAGCAGACATTTCTTTTTGTCAAAATCGTAATTCTGCAACTTTGAATTTTTAGAACGGCTTAATAGTAATAGATTCCCCAAGGAATTCAAATACTGACGTTTTTCTGAAGGTTTAAGATGCCCAAAACGATTTTTCCAATAAATATCATTAGGTGATTGTGGGTATATGTGTTCAATTGTATCCTCTTTCTTTCTCTTGTTAAAGTCCTCCCAAGAGACTTTCATATTAGCATTGTCTTGTAGGTACAATTCATATTCATAGAGAAAATACCTAAGTCCGCTCCATGAATAAAAGCCTTCTCTATCATTTTTTGAGAATAGTTCTTTTATATGATTTTTGAATCTTTCCAAATCAAACCATCCATAATAGTTTTCATCGTCTTCCCCATCCGTCAAAGAGTCAATATCTGCCGTAATTGTTTCTATATCAAACTGTCCCATATAATACTCTCTTGTCTTTCTGTAAAGATTGCTATTTTGCGTATTTGAAGAACGGTGTGATACAGCAAAAACCAAGAAATTGAATCTTTCACAAGCATCTAAAAAATTCCAAATTAAATCCTCATTGGTTTCTTTGGTAAATACAGCCATTATCATTGGAGGGAAAGCTCCCCATCCAACTCGTTCCAGCTTCTGAATGTGCTCTTTTATTCTATCTGAATGATTAGAATATTGAATGTTAAATATGTAGAACCATTGCTTTACACATTTAGATAGGCTGTCTATATAATTTTTTTATCTCTTTAATTGAGATATTTCCACTTATTACATTTTTTTGCGGTGAATTTTTTCTTGAGCAAGAATTCGGCATACACATCAGACTGACTTCTATCGTATGTGAAATACATTATCCAATGATTAAACAAAAAGTCATCATCATCTAATGGATTATCCTTGTTTTTGCCTAAATATTCATATATGGTTTTCCATGTTTCATTAATATCTGTCCTTAATCGTCCTTTTGTTTCATCATCTTCATCTAATAAAGTGGATAAATATATTAGACGATTTTTTAGGAGTTCCAAATGGGACAAATCTTTGCCCCTGTTGTTCATTGTCTCAAATGTCACATATACATCTAATGAATCATCTATTTCATAATAATTGAATTTCAACCTGTTTGTAGCCTTATCAAAGATTGTCTCTCTATCCTCTTTGCTCAATGGCTTAAGCTTGTTTTTGAAATACTCTTTTGCAAACATAAGATTTGCTGTGTACAAGGTTTCGGGATACTTGTCTGCTGCAGAGGATTCCTGTTCTAAAATCTTTGTTTTGAAATACTCATCGCTTGGATTATCCTTTTCATATCCAAATACAAAAGATTTATATAGTTGGTTGTAGGAACGATACAAAAAAAGCGGTCAATCCATTCACTCTTTTGCCCGTAATTAATACCTTCATTATCACTAAACGTACATAAAATCTCATGTAATAAGATAATTAAAGTCGTCAATCTCTGCTGTCCATCTATTACATAATATGCGGACAGACCCTTTTTGAGAAGCCATAAATCATCTTTCCATTTTTCGATATTAGATACCTCATTTGCATTTATAGGTTCTACCGTCAATAATCCAATATAATGTATCTTATTGGGGCTAAGGTTTTGAATATCCTCCCAAAAGTCCTCTAACTGGCGTTCTTCCCAAGAATACCCACGTTGAAAATCGGGAATACGAAATATTTTATTGTTGAATATTTCTGATAATGATTGTAATTTAGAATCACTCATCTTTGTTGCTTATTGTGCGTATAAAAAATCAAACGTAAGTGCTTGAGTTAATCTGTCAATGTACGCTTGTTCTTCTTTTGTTAGTTTATCTTTTGCAGCTTTAAATTCAGGCGCAATCATATCAACCCTTTTATTTGATTCTTTTTTGAAATTTCTTTTTTATAATTTAGTTTAAGAGGCTCTATCGCTTTATAGCTCAATTCTACAGCTTTCTTCATATTATCAGATAGAGTATCTCCCTTGGGCTCAGTATTAATATCAATGATAAAGAATTTGAATACAGGGTAACTATGCATCAAATCATCAGAATGCAAAGAGCTATAATGAGCTTCTCCATTCGCTTTTCTTCTAATAAATCCATCAAAATAAACGGTAGAGTAGTTGCTTAGATTCTTTATTGTTGTATATATTTTATCCGAATTTAAGCTATCTTTAGGTAATATGTAATCAACATCAAAAGTAACTTCTCTATATTTTTCTGGAGCATATTCTAATTCAAATGATAAAGCAATGGAATTTCCTGTTTCTCGGCTATTTATATCTTGAATGCGTGCTTTCCAATTAACAAATAACTTTACAGAATCCATATATTCGCCAATTGCATACTTAACACTATCATTAAATTCTTTCTCTAATATCTTATTCCCTAAACGATAGGACTTTTCCTTATTATTTGCAAGCATATTGTCGAAATTTTCCTGCTGTAAATTAGAGAATTTTTGATTTGCCCGATTCGCAGTTTCCACACAACTACACAATACAAGCAGAACAATAAGACTTAAACTTGTTTTTTTCATCTTGATTATATATTATTAGTTTAACAATCATATAATTATGCACGAAGCGTGAACCGTATGCCACACTCTTACTTGAAGGTCGTAGGAAACCTTGGATACAGATGCAACAATAGCAGCCCACGCTATAGCGTGAGAACCACTATGCTATCCTTGTATCCAATTTGAAAATTTCCTACGTTTTCAAGTACAAGATAAGCATAACGCTTCTTCTTTTTCTCGTATGTCTTTGGAAAGGGTTGCCCCAATCCACTGCAAAAGTACAAAAAATCCGTGATGTAACATTCTACTATCACGGATTTTATTATGATCTACAAGTTAATACCCCGATTTTGTCTTCTCGTTTGTGGTCTCAGCTTCTCCATAAACTCCTCTTTCTTTCGTCTGAACCAACTGACATGTGAAACTCCGTCTATGTGAAGATTATATTTCCCCTCCTTGTCCTCTTTTAGTGAACATACCGCTTTTTCAGCCTTAAAATGCTGGTTAAACTCGCAAGAATAGAGTTCCCCTTTGATTGAAACATCCTTGAATGTGCATAATTTCCGAATGACTGCATCACCAAAGTTCAGCGTATCACGTAGGAACTTGATGGTCGGCATCAGCTTCTCTACATACGGAAAGTAGCATTTGACAAAATCCACGAACTCGGACAGTTTGCGGTGTCGTTGTTCGTAAGCATCCGTTATCTCCTGTATGTGCTTCGCCTGTTGCTGTTCCCTTTGCCGTGCTTCTTCTTCAAGTTCAAGGATGCGGTCTTGCAAATCCTCATTCCTGCGTTCCAATGTCTTGACCTTGTTACTGCCGAAAAGAGAACCGACACTTTCAGCAATGTTGGTCGCAGCTGCGGTGGCTGCGCCTTTCAGTTTCTCGGTCTGTACTTCTTTCTTAGCTCGTCTGAGTTCCTGCTCTGCTTCGGTTTTCTGCTCCTGCAATTCCACCACTTCCGATTTCAAGCCGTCGGCAAGTTTCTGTATGTCCCGATAATACTGCTGCGTGGACTTGTGGCGAGCCTGTGAGCCGTCTATACCACGTTGCAGACCGTATTTTGCCATTGCTATGGCATAACTGTCTTGGTAGGATTTCAGTTTCAGCCGTGTCATGATGTCATCGGCACACAGCCTTACGGTGTCGGCTGGCTTCTTGCGGTAGCGTTTCTTTACCTGTTCCTCTTTTTTCTTGCGCTTGCGTTCTCCCTTGACAATCGGAACGAGTGTAATGTGAATGTGTGAAGTTTCCTCATCCCTGTGCAGATGTGCAGCCACGATATTTTCCTTACCGAACAGGTCGGCAAAGTATTTTATATTGTCGGCACACCATTCGTCAAGTCTGCCCTCTCTTTCGATACGCTCCATATCCTCGTGCGTTCCCGACACGTTGATACGGATAGCCCGAACTTGGTTGCTCCCGATTTTGCGTGTCAGTCCTGCTTCCTTCAATCTTTTCTGAATGGCAGCCGTGCGGTCTTTTATTCCATCGGGGTATGTGATGAGTTTTCGGTTAAGGTGCGTGCGTGTGGGGTCTGCGTTCTTCGGTATGATGAAACGCTCGATGTGGGCGGTCGTTCCGCTGTCGGAACCGTGCGCCTTTTCCATGTGTAATACTACGAATCCCATATATAATTCTTTTCTTATTCTGCTTGTGAAACATCGTTTGATTATTGCTTATGTACGGCTGTTGCCGTTGGTCTTGGAGAGTCCAGAGAGGTGCAACCTCTTTGGCTTATTGGGGAATTTTCAGCGTTGCTTGCAATGCGGCTCGGAAAATTCCCTAATAAGCTATGGTATTTTCCATCGGTAAATATCCGTGCCGCTGCAAGCATCCCCTTACATTTTCAGCCCTTTCTTTTTCGGTGGCTGTATCATCCGCCTTGCGGATTGGACTTGCTTCTTCTCTTTTATCGGCTCAGCCGATTGGGACATGGGCTTGCCGCACAGGTAATCGTTCAGGTCTTTATGCCCTTTGTAGTTGTCGGAGAAGTCCCGGATACGACCGCTGAACTCTCTTGCCAATTCCAAGTAGGCATTTCTTCCTGCCTCGTCATTGTCAAGCAGGCAGTGGATGCGATTGTACCTATGCAGCACATCTATGGCTTTGGAAACATTGGCAACCGAATTGAGGATAACGTAATCCTGCCCGTCAAGGTCAGGCATGGTCGGACAGTTCCTCATCCGCAACGTGAGGAATGACAAATAGTCCATCATGCCCTCGAACACGAGACACTTCTCTCTCGGCTCTCCCTGCTGGCGTATATGGCTGATGTCTTTCGGCGCGATGCACCCCTTGAAGAAACGGTTGCGTACTTCAAATCCTCCTGCCACATTCGGGAAGCCGATGGCGAAATAGGGCTTGCCGTTATGGATGAAATGCAGTTCCTTACATTCCAGCCTTGCCAAGTCGGAGTTTATGCCCCTTTCCTGCAAATAACGGAGTAATGCAGGATGGGCAAGTTCTCCCACCTCCAAATGTTGGAAACTCGGTTCGGATGCTTGCTGGCGAAAAGAGAAAGATACGGGACGGATGTGCGGTACCCGCTCCGCTATCTTGTTGAGCAGATAAGGCACATAGTCGGTTGCGTATAGTTCCTCTGCCAATGCGATAATGTTGCCGCCTTTGCCAAGTCCGAAATCGTACCACCTGTTAAGCTCGGTGTTTACCTTGAACGAGGCATCCTTTTCCTCTCTCAACGGTGATTTGTACCAAAGGCTGTTGCCTTGTTGTTTGACGGGCGTGTAACCCAGACTTTGCAGATAGTCTGCAATGCGTATGTTCTTTACTTCCTGTATGTTCATGATTTTCCTATGGTTTGATGATGATTGTAAAACCGATGAATTGATGAATGTGTATGCCAAACTATTGGATAGCAATCTTATACGTTCTCATCATTGTTTCATCAAAGCACTTACCAAAAGAGAAAATCATCATTTGCCTTATAGTGCATGGTCTGCCTGACCCTTTTTCTCTTTTCATCAGTAAGTTGTTTTTGATGAGTGTTTGATGAGAGTACAAACCTTTATCTATCAGTGTAGTTATATACTTATTCATCATTTCATCAAAATAATCAGAGTGCAGCCAATTGTTCTCTTGTTACGGTATAGAACCGTCCGATTCTTCGTATGGGAGAATAGCGACACTCTCGGGTATAGTCCACTTGATAGGTGGTGTAAGTAAGTGTATTCGGTGCAGGGGTAAGTTTCCAACACTCCTGCAATACCTTACGGACTTGGTGTTTCTCCACCTTTACCTGTGAGTGTACCAGCAAAAGAAGAAGGTCGTTGTAACAGAACGAGAAAGTGTCCGTGCCGACACTGTCCATGATGTCAAGGATAAGTTCTTGCATCTCTATCTCCAACCGGTTGCGATTACTGCGGATAATCTTCCGCAAGGCTTCGGTTTGCAACAACGAGGGTGCAAACCACATACGGCTTTCTTTTTCGGTGGATAGCTGTCTGTGTTGCAGAAAATGGAGAAAGGCGGGTATCTCCGCTTTCAACTTTTGTAGGAAGTCAGTGTCATCGGACTGCAAGCGGTCTATCTTGCGCACCCAATAGCGTGTTTCTCCTGCATCTATGATTACAGGCAGGTACTCGTTGTTGGAGCATAGCACGAACTTGGCAAAGAACGCAATCTCGTCACGGTCTTTGCCTTTGGCTTCCACCTTATAGGATAGGGTTGTACTGAGGTTCTTCAACCTCTCGCTGTCCTCCCTGCGGTTGAGCAGCACCTCATCCACCACGATAAGGAGCTTTCCTGCCCAATCGGAATTGAACTGGCTGCGGAAATCTTCGTTGGTATTGAACGTGACATTGTTCTGAAAGAGGGCTTTCAGAAAGTTCAGGAATGTACTCTTGCCTGTGTTGCGTTCTTCAGATACCAGCAGCAGGATGGGCAGTTTCTGTACGGGTTGCAGGTAGAGCAGTTGCAGATAGTCCATCCCCAACTCGTATTGCTCCACGAAGATGTGCCGTACCAATGATTGGATGTGAGAGAAATCCCCTTCCTTTGGTTGGTGGTCTATCGGTTCATAGAGGTTAAGAAACTTGCCGACTACGGGGCGGTAGCCGATGTGTTCGGGTACGGTGCAGAAGCCGTCATACTTGGGAACGCTGCCGATGTAGTCCTTGCCATAGTCTTGGCGCAGGGTCTCGTTGTTCCAAGGGATGCGTTTCTTTACATACCCTCCGTTCAGTCTTGGCTGCTCCACAATCTTGTAGAGCGTTGTTCCCACTCGGATGAACTCTTCTTTTGCCACACTGCCATCTGATGGCGGTTTGTGGCTGTTTTGTTGTTTTTTAGCTGACATAATCAAATGGTTTTAAGATCGGAAAATACCAGCTACAAAAGTATAAGTATTTAATGGATAAGTTGTTACGCAAAATATAGCAGAATATAGAAAAAAGCCCCTCGGAACAAAAACTTTCAATGGCTGGGCAATGGAATCGGATTGAAAAGACGAAAAAACTCCCGAAAGCGAATGGTTGGATAACGCTTTTCGGGAGAAAAAATCAGAGTATCTGTCGTATTGTTGTACTGACTTGCGGATTTAATGACTGCATTACGTCAGTCCCTCATCCCAATCTACGAGAGGTATTTGGTCTTTCCTGCATCGGCACTGCCCAGCGAAAAGAAGATGGCTTGTTTCTCTTTTCGCAAGTATAACCTTTTCAGAACGGCATTGCGCATTTGCATCGCTCCGAATGTACCGATGTGGAAAGCGAGGGCGATTATCGCTTCAAGGTTGTAAAACTCCATACCGCACTTGTCGGATAGGCGTATGGTACGCTTTATCTCGTACTCCCTTAACACGTCACTCTTGCAAAGAGCCCTTATCCCTGCCCGAATGGTCGGGGCGGTGACACCGAACAAATCCAACAACTCGGCTTCGTTCATCCAAACATTGGTTATGTCATTCGGTAAAATTACATTGCCAAACTCGTCTATTCTTATAATGTTTCTTTCCATAGTCCTATGCCATTGTTGTATTTCCAAAAGACTGGTTCAGTTTGTCACCGAACATCGTAAGGTCGTGGTCTATCTTCTGCGTTGTTATCTTCGCATAGAGTTGGGTTGTAACGATGTTCGTATGCCCCAACACACGGCTGACACTTTCAATCGGCATACCTTTACTTAGTGCGAGGGTGGCGAACCCATGCCTTGCACAATGGAATGAGATGTCCTTTGTGATTCCGCACTCTTTTATCATCTTTTTCAATGGCTTGCATATAGACCAATAGTTCAGATTCGGGAAAATAGACTTGTCCGTTTGAAATTCCTCGTAACGCCTGATAATCTGCAAAGGGATGTCAAGCAGTTTCACTTGGAACGGAACTTTGGTCTTGTGCCGTTTGGATAATATCCACTTCTCACCGTTCACCTCCACTATATCATCAGTAGTCAGTTCCTTAACGTCCACGAATGAAAGTGCGGTGAAGCTGGCGAAAACAAAGATGTCACGGATGTAGGAAAGTTTGGCATCCGCAAATTCGTGTGTCATCAATGTTTTCAGTTCTTCTTCCGTCAGATACTCACGTTCCTTGATGTTCGGACTGATATGGAATTGCGCAAACGGATTTCTCGGTATAAGTCCGTTGAAGTGCGCACGCATGACCACACCTTTCAGCCACATGCAGTTAGTCCAGATGCTGCCGTTCTGCAATCCTCTGTCGGTGGAAAGGAAAACGGCAAACTCCTTGATGAAGTCGGGTGTCAGTTCAAGCATAGACAGGTCGCTTCGCTTGTAGTTCGCCTTGATGAATGCCGCCACATGGTTTCTTGCACGAACCCTTGCCATGTAAGTTCCTTTTACACGGTCAGTACCCACACGCTTTTGAAATGTGGCATTGTCCTTGTCAAACGCTCCGAGCAATGTCTCATACTCGCAGCCGATTCCTTGATAGGCATTGCGCACCATTTCCGCCGTAACATACGCTTCACGGTCTGAAATGCGCTGGTAATGTTTGATGATTTTGTGCCTTGATGTTATCTAAGGCGTGGTTGATGTCCCTTGCTTCAATGCTCTTGCCTTTGGCTCGGTTGCCTTTCGCATCCCAAAGCGTTTTCGGGATGGTCTGCTTGCAACTGAACTGCGCCACAGAACCGTTGATTGTCACTCGTCCCATGATGGGGACAATACCGTTTCTCTCCTTGCTGCCGTTCACGTAGAACAGCACTTTGAATGTACTTCTTGCCATACTCGTTTTTTGTTTGCAAAGTTAAATATCAACGAGTTAAACCTTGATACGCAAAACGGTGACAAACGGTGCAATAGCGTCCTACATGTGTTAAATCTTACATCTTCTTGGGTAATGATTTGCAAACCGTTCTCCTGCTATATTCTGCTTTTCTTTGCATTTTCCGCTTTTTCGATTTGTTCTCATCTGACACCGTAACGACTTTGATGTTAAGTCATTTAGCGTCA
>ENA-OPYX01001676-OPYX01001676.1-human-gut-metagenome-genome-assembly--contig:-NODE-1676-length-11181-cov-2.044961_pt1 | contig 11181 bp, 16 predicted proteins | sample MGYA00242639_ERZ504486 | MGnify/ENA primary metagenome ERZ504486 (study PRJEB26092, sample SAMD00036296) | human gut metagenome | host: Homo sapiens | study: EMG produced TPA metagenomics assembly of... | reverse complement strand
TTAGAAATTTGTAAAATTGTAGAAAAACATATCAAATTGTGATATACTTACCGTAAATATTTGCTTGAATGTTTTATAGAAAATAATGTTGTCACATTATAGGAGAGAAAAGAGTGGAGAACAGGGAAGTTATTAATGATGTACTGGTACATCTGTTCAACGAGATTATGGAGCTGGAAGAGCAGGCGATCATTACGGAAGAATATAAGGATATCACGAATAATGATATGCATATTATTGAAGCTGTAGGCCTTGGTGGGAACAAAATGTCCGACATTGCGGCCAAACTGAATATCACCGTAGGTTCCCTGACTACTTCCATGAACAGCCTTGTAAAAAAGGGATACGCCACAAGGGAGCGAAGTGAGCAGGATCGCCGTGTGGTATTTATCCATCTCACCCTGAAAGGAAGAAAGGCATATCATCACCATGCGGAATTTCACCGCAAAATGACAGATGCAGTGCTTGATGTACTGGACGAGAAGGAAGCGCTTGTCCTTGCCAAGGCTCTGGACAGTCTGACCCTTTTCTTCAGGCAGTATAAAGCATGATATGGGTAGAACCGGATTATTTTGACTGTGACGAAACTGAATTTCTCTTTTTCCTGAATTCCATGTTTTGATCTGGATAATGATTATGACGCATATAGTTTGACTATAAATCCAAGAGACAAATATCTGACTGCTGCAGCAGTATATTTTCTATTACGGTTACTGTTCACTCCGTTCACAGTAACACGCTTCGCGATGCACAGAAATCATGCTTTGCATGATTTCGCGCCGCAACTCTCGGGTTTTCTGTGAACTTTGTTCACAAAAAAAAGCACCTCGCGGAATGTTACCAGTGAACAGTAACCTATTACGAACTGATGGGATCAGGTAAAGATCCGGAAAGGACATTCTATGAAGAGAAGAGCATTATCATGGTTTATGGCCGCTGCACTTGGTGTTGGAACAATGGCTGGAGGTATTGGAAGCGCAAATATTGTATTGGCAGAAGAACAGAATGAAGAAACGGAAGCGGCAGATGGGACATCAGAAGAGCCGGCTGATGAGACGGATTCAGACAGTTCTGTAATGAAAATTGGGGCACTGAAGGGTCCTACTGCAATGGGAATGGCACAGCTTCTGGACGATGAGAATTACGAGTTTTCCCTTGCTGCATCTCCAGATGAAATTGTTCCAATGATCGTTCAGGGACAGGTAGATGTAGCAGCTGTTCCATCCAATTTAGCCTCCGTTTTATATCAGAAAACAGATAAAAACGTCAGCGTTCTGGCAGTAAATACTCTTGGTGTTCTTTATCTGGTGGAGAATGGTGATTCCATCCAGTCTGTAGATGATTTAAAGGGAAAAACGATCTATGCCAGTGGTAAAGGTGCGACTCCGGAGTATGCGTTAAACTCTGTTCTGAAGTCTAATGGACTGGATCCGGAGAAGGATGTGACCATTGAGTACAAGTCTGAGCATGCAGAGGTTGTAGCAGCGCTTGCAGAGGACCAGACAGCAGTTGGACTTCTTCCACAGCCTTTTGTAACCACTGCACTTATGAAGAATGAGAACCTTCGTGTGGCCCTTGACCTGAATGAGCTTTGGGAGTCTTCTGCAACAGATGGAAGCAGGCTGGTAACAGGTGTTGTAATTGCCAGAAATGATTATCTGAAAGAGCATGAAGCAGATATTGATGCGTTTATGGATGCATATAAGGACTCTGTAGAATTTGTAAATTCTGATACAGAAGCAGCTGCCCAGATCATTGGAAACCATGATATTATTCCGGCAGAAGTTGCAGCAAAAGCCATTCCGGAATGCAGTATTGTATTCATGGAGGGCGACGAAATGCAGACCATTCTTTCCGGCTATCTGAACACACTAAATGAGCAGAATCCGGAAACAATCGGAGGTCAGTTACCAGATGAGGACTTCTATTATAAACGCTGATAAGGCAAAAAAATATCGGATATTTTATAAAATTGTGGCAGCTGCCGTATGGATCATGGTATGGCAGCTGACCAGTATGTATCTGAAACAGGAGATCCTTCTGGCATCTCCTGTTTCTGTTATAAAGAGACTTACCGAATTGATTGTAATGGGAGATTTCTGGAAATCTGTGGTGTTCAGTTTCGTAAGGATTATACTGGGATTTTCTCTGGCTTTGGTCCTGGGAACGGTTCTGGCGGCACTTTCTTCTGCTTTTTTTGCTGTGGAAGTGCTGATGGAGCCATTGATTCATGGTGATAAAAGCTACGCCGGTTGCTTCTTTTTATCATTTTGTGCCTGATCTGGATCCCATCCAGAAACTTATCCGTTTTTATTTCGTTTCTCATGGTTTTTCCAGTGGTATATACAAATATTCTGGAAGGAATCAGGCAGACGGACAAACAGCTTCTGGAGATGGCAGATTCCTTTGGCGCGGGTGTGGGAAAAAAATTACAATTTATCTATCTTTCCCAGGTTATGCCATATGCAGTTACTGCTTGTAAACTGGGACTTGGTCTCTGTTGGAAAGCGGGGATTGCGGCTGAAGTAATCGGTATTCCTGCTGGTTCCATCGGTGAAAAATTATACAAAGCCAAGGTGTATCTGGAGACACCAGACCTGTTTGCATGGACAATTGTCATTATTGCAGTGAGTGTGGGATTTGAGAAGATTTTTATGTTTGTGTTGAGAAGAAGTATGGGAGAATAACCGTAAAAGGAAGCATTTTCGAGAAAATATCCGGGCGAAAATGCTTCCTTTTTATAGGGAGCTTTAAAACCTGCATATCCTGCAGAAAGCCTTTGCTTTAGTCTACTCCGTTTTTTGCGCAGATATCAGCGAGACAGCATCTGTCGCAATAAGGCCTGGTTCTGGCAGTACAGACTTCCCGTCCGTGGTTTACCAGGCGGTGACAGAAGTCATTTCCCTCTTCCGGCGGAATGATTTTCCACAGTGCCATTTCAACTTTCTTAGGATCCTTGATTCCATCCACAAGGCCAATCCGGTTGGTGAGACGAATGCAGTGTGTATCAGTGACAATAGCTGGTTTACCGAATACATCGCCCATGATCAGATTGGCACTTTTGCGTCCTACACCAGGGAGGGCGAGAAGAGCGTCAAAGTCACATGGAACATTGTCATGGTATTTTTCATGCAGGATTTTCATGCATGCGCTGATGTCTCTGGCTTTACTTTTTCCCAGTCCGCAAGGCTTTACAATCGCTTCAATTTCTTCAGGAGCAGCAGCTGCAAGTGCGGCTACATCCGGATATCTGGCATACAGATCCTGCACTACAACATTGACTCTGGCATCGGTACACTGTGCTGCCAGCCGTACGCTTACCAACAGTTTCCAGGCTTCGTCGTAATCAAGAGTGCAATCTGCCAGGGGGTATTCTTTCTTTAATCGATCTATCACTTCAAGAGCGAGTTCTTCCTTTGTCATTTTGTAAAATCCTTTCATGAATGATGTATTCATTGTAATTGGAAATCCTCGATTTTGCAAGTTTATGCTGCTTTATTTTGTAAGAACTTAGGGAAAAAAGGTTACTGTGAACTTTGTTCACAAAAAAACACCTCGCGGAACGTTACCAGTGAACAGTAATGGGAAAAAGATCACTGTTGACTCTGCAGACAGTAACAGAAAAAAGTAATACTTCAGAGTGAAAATGTGAATATTGTTATAAAAAAATCCCGCGGCAGTTATATATACTGCCACGGGATGGACCTTTTTTAGTTCAAATGCCAGATATCTTTATTATACTGCTCAATAGTTCTGTCAGAAGAGAAGAATCCGGCTTCTCCGATATTTACGAGCATTTTCTTTGCCCAGCTGCTGCGGTCTTCATAATCTGCAAATACCTGATCTTTAACTTTAATATAATCTTTGAGATCCAGCAAAGTCATAAACCAGTCTTTATTCAAAAGTTCGTTATAGAAGTTTCTCAGATGTTCCTCTTTACCAAGCTTCAGCATCGGCTCGCTGACAATAAAATCTACATACTTTTTAATATCAGCATCTCCCTCATAAATTGCTCTGGAATTGTAATCCATCTTCTCATAATGCTTGATAATTTCATCACTGGACTCACCAAAGATATAAATATTATCCTTGCCAACCAGATCACTGATCTCCACATTTGCTCCGTCCATAGTACCAAGAGTAATAGCACCATTCAGCATAAACTTCATGTTTCCAGTACCGCTTGCCTCCTTGGAAGCCAGGGAAATCTGCTCGGAAATATCGCAAGCAGGGATCAGTTTTTCAGCAGCACTTACATTGTAGTTTTCCACCATAACAAGCTTCATATAAGGTGCTACGTCCGGATCATTCTGAATCAGGGTTTCCAGAGTCAGAAGCAGATGAATGATATCTTTTGCAATGTAATAAGCAGGAGCTGCTTTTGCACCAAAGATGAAAGTAATCGGTCTTTCCGGTTTCTTTCCGTCTTTGATTTCCAGATACTTATAAATAATATAAAGAGCATTTAACTGCTGACGTTTATACTCATGAAGTCTCTTGATCTGGATATCAAAAACACTGTTTTCATCAATCTCGATGCCGGTATTTTCCAGAACAAAATCCTTGCAGATCTTCTTTGCATTTGTCTTGATCTCAAGCAGCTGATCCAGAACCTTCTGGTCATCTTTGTAAGCCAGAAGCTTCTTCAGTTCATCGGCATCTTTCTTATAACCCTCTCCAATAAGTGAAGAAATAAACTTGGTCAGTGGCTGGTTGCAATACATTAACCAGCGGCGGAAAGTAATACCATTGGTCTTATTATTGAATTTTTCAGGATAAATTTCATAAAACTGATGCAGCTCGGAGTTCTTCAGAATCTCTGTATGAAGGGCTGCAACACCATTGATTGAGAAGCCATAATGAATGTCCATATGTGCCATATGAACCAGATTATTGCTGTCAATAATAGCAAGATTTTCAGCCGGATATTTGGCTTTTACTTTTTCATCCAGCTTGCGGATGATCGGAACCAGCTGTGGAACAATGTCTTCCAGATAATGGATTGGCCATTTTTCAAGCGCCTCAGCCAGAATTGTATGATTGGTATATGCACATACATTGGAAACGATTTCAGCAGCTTCATCAAAGTCAATTCCACGCTCACCAAGAAGGCGGATGAACTCAGGAATGATCATACTTGGGTGAGTGTCATTGATCTGAACAACAGCATAATCAGCCAGATCATGAAGGTTGCTTCCCTTGGAAACTGCCTCATCCAGAATCAGCTGAGCGGCATTGCTGACCATGAAATACTGCTGGTAAACACGAAGCTTACGTCCATCTTCATCACTGTCATCCGGATACAGGAACAGTGTCAGATTGTGGAGAATATCCTTTTTGTTAAAGGTAATTCCATCATGAACCATGGACTCATCTGCCAGATCAATGTCAAAAAGATTAAGGTGGATCGCTTTGTTTTCATAGCCTGCAACATCAATACTATACATGGTAGATTTCAGGGAAAAACCTCTGAAAGGAACCATATAAGTTACATTTGTAGCAGTCAGCCAGGAATCAGGAGTGATCCATGGATTCGGTACTTCATGCTGAAGATTGTCTTCAAAAAACCTGTTTGAAAAGTCCAAGATGGTAATTCAGACCAATACCTTCTCCAGGAAGTCCAAGTGTTGCAATAGAATCCAGGAAACATGCAGTCCAGACGCTCCAAGACCACCATTTCCAAGAGATGGTTCCGGCTCAACGGATTCAATTTCTGCAAGAGATTTGCCATTTTTTTTCAGAAATTCTGCAACCTCATCGTAGATTCCAAGATTGATCAGATTGTTGGAAAGAAGCTTACCAATGAGAAATTCGGCAGAAATATAGTAAATTTTTTTCTTGCCATCGTGATAGCCTTTTGCAGCTAACTGCTCTTTTGTATAGGTGAGAAGTGCTTCGTATACTTCCTGGTCGGTACATGCTGCGCAGTCTTTGTGGAACATGTTCTGGATCATAGTTTCTAAAGCTTTCATAATTATTTTCTCCTTTCGAGAGCGTGTGAATGATGCTCGTCTGAAATCCACCGGTATGCCTAATGCCGTGGACATCACCTTTGTTCGATGGTGTTATATTAGCATATGCATCTCTTAGAAAAATACAACAAAACTGTTCTGTTATGACATTTTTTTGCGGAATTGTGAGGGGACAGCTGATTGGCTTCCTGAAATTTTTTTCATAAAATAACTGGTATTGTTAAAACCTACATCTAGAGCAATGTCCGTCACAGATGCATCTGTATGCAAAAGCAGGGACTTTGCCTTTTCAAGTCTGTAGTCATTCAGGTAGGCTGCTGCTGTTTTTCCGGTATACTGTTTGAACAGCTTCATAAAATAGAATTCACTGTAATTGGAAAGACCGGACAGTTCCTTTACAGACAGAGGCTCACGGTAATGGGCACTGATATAGTCCAGGACCTTTTTTACAGATAAAAGATTCCTGTTCTGTTCGGCATCTGTAGTAATGATGTAATTTCCTGCCAGCATTTCATAAAAAAGCCCATAGAAAAGTCCTTTCAGCTTCATATAATAGAAGGGCGGTTTTTCCTTGTGGCATTTATGGATCTCGCAGAAAAGATGGAAAATATTATTATAATTTTCATTGGCAGGAGTGATCAGATGGGTGAATTCTGCCCGGTTCTCCATAAGCAGGGAGATTACTTTTTCCTGACAGAGATCCCCTGCAGGACCCGCCAGAAAGCTAAGGTCAAACACCACGCTTCTGTAATATAAAATATGTCTGGAATCTGACTTGATTCCATGCAGAACACCGCTGTTGACAATGAGAAGATCTCCCTCTTTCAGACGCAGTGTTTCCCGGTTAAGCCTTGCAAGCCCGTTTCCCTTGTCAATACAGATGATCTCCATTTCTTTATGCCAGTGGTTGTATAAGGAGCGGAAAATCTCACAATTATCTGTATAAGTTTCTACTGGCAGCTCAAAAGAACCATGGGTTTCAAGCTCCTTCATGGTTTCGTCTACGTTTGGTGAAATATCAGGTATTTTATCTGCCATGGCATCCTCCCTGAAAATGAGTATTATCCACAAGCTTCAACGAAGCTGCAGAATTGTGTTATCTATGAACTTTGTTCACAAAAAACGCCTCGCGGAACGTTACCAGTGAACCGTAACGAAATGTAAACAATAGCGAAATTTGTTTGCTTATAATTAATATGATATGAGTGTCAAAAGGTCTTTTGACACTCATTTGATACCCGGATTGCTACGCAGCTACGCTGCTCCCGCAATCCTCCAAATATTCGAAATCCGCTGATTTACTGCGTAAATCGCTACTTTCTCATATTTGGCGTGTCCCAAGTTCAAAAGCCTTATCGTGCAAGCACGAACAGCTTTTTGACCTTTTGACACTGGTATCATAAAATGAACGAAATATATACAACAGGAGGCTCGCGAAATGATTCACGAAAAAATAGAAATCCAATTGAAAGATTCTGAGTTTAAAGCAAATTTATTTACATATTTCCTGGATAATTCCCCGGAGATCGAGCCGGAGAGAAAGAGATCGGTTGTGCTGATCTGTCCTGGCGGCGGCTATCAGATGACTTCTGACAGAGAGGCAGAAGCTCTTGCCGTCAGATTTATGGCAATGGGCTATCATGCTGCGATTTTGCGCTACAGCGTTGCTCCGGCACGTTTCCCGGAGGCGCTTCTTCAGCTGGCTACAGCAGTTGCAATGCTCCGTGAAAATGCAGAAAAATGGCATATTGATACAGAGAAGATCGTAATCCAGGGTTCTTCTGCTGGTGGACATCTGGCGGCAAGCCTTGGTGTATTCTGGAACAAGCCCTTTGTTGCAGAAGCTTTGGGCATGGACTCCGAAAAGTTTCGCCCCAATGGGCTTATGCTCAGCTATCCGGTATCACTTCTGGCAGAAAGCACATAAGGGTTCTTTTGAAAGCGTTCTGAGAGAGGATTATGCAGATGAAGAGAAACGCAGATTCCTGTCCCTGGAATATAATGTTACGAAGGATACCCCGTCGACTTTCCTGTGGCATACAGCACCGGATGATACTGTACCGGTAGAGAACTCCCTGCTGTTTTTCCAGGCACTTCACGCTCTGGATATTCCGGCAGAATTGCATATTTATCCAGTGGGCAGTCATGGTCTGGGACTTGCCACTGCAGAAACAGCATGCCCCAATGGCTATGGAATCCAGGCAGAATGTGAGAGCTGGATTCAGCTTGCCGGTGACTGGATGAAGCACCTGTTTGAAGCGAAGGAAGTCGTAAAGGCACCTTGGGAATAAAAAGATGGGGTGTTGGTGAAATTTCCACAGTTGGTAAGAATATGAAAGTAATAGAAAATATAGATTAGGTGAGTAGAAGCTTTAAAGTCCGTTGCCTTGGGGATTCCCAGACAGTGGACTTTTTCCTGTTCTGAAATGTGTTGCTGCAAATCATGTGTGGCGTGATTATAACACAGAACAAAATGTACTTCAAGTATTGTTTTTACATTATTTTGCTGATATACTTTTTTATCTTAAATATACGGGAGGTGAAAGAAATGTTGACGAAAGAAGATCTACAGGCGATTGCAGGATTGTTGGTGCCCATTGAGACACAGATTGGGAATTTGGAAAGCCGTTTCGATAATTTGGAAAGCCGCTTCGACAAGTTGGAAAGCCGCTTCGATAATTTGGAAAGCCGCTTTGACAGCTTAGAAACTCGCGTTGACAACTTCGAAAGCGAAACCAAGAGGCGCTTTGAGAATCTGGAAGCGAACTTGCGCAGCGTAGACAAGCATGTATGTGAATTGGATGCATCAATATCAGAATTGCAAAGAAGTGTAAAAGAACTCTGGCTTCATGTGGAGAACACTACAGACTGGAAGCTTCAGGTTGTAGCAGAGAATCATTCCAATCTTTTACAAAAGCTGGAAGAACAACAAAAGAGATGGGAAACGCAGGAAAGACTTTTATTTTACGTGAACAAACATGAGAAAGACATCACCGCGATAAAGCAGAGGCTGTGTATGTGATTGACAGAACCATTCATACATAAGAATGGCTGTAGAAATACTCTCAGAAAAAATGAATATAAAAAGCAGTAGAAAACAAAATAGAAAAACGAAACAGAAAAATACACATAGAGAAAGTAAATTGAAAATAATATACTGTTTTACAGAAAATACTAAAATACAAAAGATAAATTAACACAAAGAACGAATAAAATAAGCTTAACAATTATAAGCATTAAATACTATAGAGTATCCGGAAAGTTATTGCCCTTTGCGCACGAATAGATAAAAGCGGGGAGTACAGCACTGTTGTTATAACATCTGTACTCCCTGCTTTGTTTACTATGAAAATCCTGTGCGGCAGGCAGAATGCCTTTTTAAATAAGCAGGAATCATGAGATATCCAGTTCCGGCGGCTCATCCATAGTGTCGGAAACATATTTCCCGTTTTTCTTACGCTGCCGGATTCACTGCTGTACAAAAAGGATTTACCCAATAAAAGCCGTCATCCTTCAGTGTGCCCATATAATTACCAAACAAGGTAAGAACCTGAGCTTCCTGAGGCTTCAGTACTTTAATCCAAGAAATGGAATCCATCCCAAAGATAACCAGATGAATCCGACTGCAGCCATTGGAATACAGTAAAAGGTGGAACCGATTATAGCAAGTGCTGTTGCTGCCACATACAACAAAATGAAGAGAATCATCATTGCCATACCATTCTTCTTACTGCTTAAAACTTTTTCCTGCATAATAAACCTCCCTAGTATTTTGAAAAAAATGTAGTTGACAAATAAACACAATTATAGTACTCTAAAAATATAAATTGTATACAAAAATACATCAATGTAAACAATGGGAGGAGCTTAGAACCAATGGCAATTAGTAGGGTAAATACAACTGAATTACGGGTTCAGGTTTATAATTATTTGGTGGATCAAATTTTGAACGGGGATTTAAAACCGGGAGATAGTATAGCGGAGTCGAAATTAGCCAGTGAATTTAATATCAGTAGAACCCCGGTCAGAGAAGCTGTACGACAGTTGGCAGCAAGTGGTATTTTGGAAAGCAAACCGAATTGCAATACGACTGTCGCCAAGTGGAATGATGAAAAAAATTCTTCAATTGGAAATTGTCCGGACGGATATGGAGAATCTGGCAGCTAAGCTTGCAATTATTTATGGAAATAACAGTGAGTTTCAGGAAATGCATAAATTTAGTAGTGCATGTTATGAGGCGGGGAAAAATAATAATATAGTAGATTTATTAAAGTCTGACAGTGCTTTTCATATGGAGATTGCGAAGATTGCAAAAATGATTTGTTGTATAAATTTTTGCGAGAGGTGCATGATCAGATTCAGTTTTTACTGTGTTGGAGAAAGGATTTTTTAATTTCGGCAGATAAACAGTATATGCAGCATGAACAGATTATTGAGGCATTAAAGAAACGTGATGAGAAAGAAGTTTTAAGATTGCTGACTCATCATAACAGACATGCATTTAAAGTTGATGATACTAATTTCTTTGAATCCGAATTTTTTTATAAATACAGAAATTATAATTAAAAAAGCTAATGACTCATAAGATTACGACCTTGAAATGTAGCGACAATAAAAGCAAGTACTGATAGTTATAGAATCTATTAGTATTTGCTTTTTATCTATCTAAAAAAGAGATAAAACTTAGTAAAATTTAGTGTTGAGAAAATGTTACTAATTACAGTGAAGAAAAGTGTGCAAATAACAAATTGTATACAATTTTGTTATTTTGAATTGACATGTAAGAAAATGTATACTATAATAACACTATCAAAAACACAGACAAAAATGTATTGGAGGAAAAATCTATGAAGAAACGGGTAATTAGTTGTTTGGTAACGGGATGTCTTGCACTTTCTATGATGGCCACCAGCGTCTGGGCGGGAGATGCGGAAACTGCAGACACAAAGGAGGCAAAAGATTTGATATGACTAACGTGCCAGAAGGTGGCTACACAGTTGCTCTTTGTAATTTCTCATTGGGAAATACTTGGCGCGTTCAGATGGAGAAAACATTTTGAACAGCAGGCTGAAATGTACAAAGAGATGGGCTTAATCAAAGAGTACTATACTACTAATTCTGACGGTGATACTTCACAGCAAGTATCTGATATGCAGGATCTGGTTACAAAGGGTGTAGATATCATCTGCCTTACTGCTGCATCTCCAAC
>ENA-OPYX01001675-OPYX01001675.1-human-gut-metagenome-genome-assembly--contig:-NODE-1675-length-11182-cov-2.583356_pt1 | contig 11182 bp, 18 predicted proteins | sample MGYA00242639_ERZ504486 | MGnify/ENA primary metagenome ERZ504486 (study PRJEB26092, sample SAMD00036296) | human gut metagenome | host: Homo sapiens | study: EMG produced TPA metagenomics assembly of... | reverse complement strand
ACTTTTGATAAGATCGTGATTACGATCAGATACATAACTGCGACAATACCCCATGTCTGGAAGGACATAAAGGAATTGGCAACAACGTTTTTGGCAGTATTGACCAGTTCCGGGAAACCGATAACAGAAAGAATAGAGGTATCTTTCAGTGTGATGATGAACTGGTTGATGATACTTGGAATCATGGTGCGGATTGCCTGTGGAAGTACAACACGGATCATGGCACGCGAATATGGAAGACCAAGACTTCTCGCTGCTTCCATCTGTCCGGAATCAACAGACAGGATACCTGCACGGATGATCTCTGCCATATAAGCACCACAGTTAAGGGCGAGGCAGACAGTACCGGCCTGGAGTGCTGTAAGTGTGAAATTAAATCCCATCATATTATTCAGGCAGTACGGAACACCAAAATAAATAAAATATGCCAGAACGATCATTGGGACACCACGGATTACGTCAACAAAAATGGATGATATGATTCTGCATGCTTTGTTTTTCAGTACACTTAAGAGACCAAAAAACATACCCAGTATACAGGCAAAGAACAGACCACACAGTGCAAGTAGTAAGGTCTGTCCCATAGCAAGAAGCAGCAGGTTTCCATATCTGGTTATAATCTGGATCATGGAAATCTCCTTTCAAAAACAAAGCTGCCACAAAATGCAGCAGCCCTGTAATTCGTGTAGTGTTTTAAATCAGTTTATCTGATAAGGCCTGAGTCTTAAAAATTATTCTGCAGCTTCTTCTTCAGCAGCAGGTGTTTCTGTTGCATCAGCGTCAGCTTCTTCTGTCGGAACGGCATCTTCGCCAAGGTATTTGGCGATGATCTTGTTATATTCGCCGCTGTCTTTGATGTCTTTCAGACCAGCGTTGAACATATCGAGAAGTTCCTGGTTGTCAGCGTCGAAAATAGCGAATCCGTAAGGAGATCCTTCATTTGCAGTGTCTTCTAAGATCTGGAGTGCAAGGTCCCCATCTTTGATAGAGGATGCCATGATCGGTGTATCTTCGAAGCATGCAACTACCTGTCCGCCGAGAACAGCCTGATACATTGTCGGTGAATCTTCATAATAGGTGATGTTGAATCCGTATTCATCTTTCAGGCTTTCTGCATAGGTAGCACCCTGAGTACCAGTCTTAACACCAACAGTCTTGCCTTTCAGGTCATCGAATCCTTTGATATCGGAATCTTTCTGTACAGTCATAGACTGTGTAGCATTATAATATCCGTCAGAGAACAGCCAGCCGCTGTCTTTTCTTTCATCTGTAATAGAAGCACCGGCAATCATACCGTCAGCCTGTCCAGCTTGGCAAGCTGCGATGGAAGCGTCCCATCCAAGGCTCTTCAGTTCATATTCAAATCCCTGGTCTTTCGCGGTAGCATCAAGTACATCTACATCAATTCCTACGAAGTTGCCATCATCATCAGTATATTCAAATGGTTTGAAGACGGTATCGGTAGCGATAACCCATTTTTTTGTCAGATGCAGAATCAGCATCAGAAGCTGCAAATACAGGAACAGTAAGACTTCCTGCCAGTAATCCCATAGTTAATAAATAACACATCTTTTTCATGATTAAAGCACTCCTTTGTTGTTTAATATCGAAAAAAGGCGCAGTTCCCAAAAAAACTGACGCCTTCGCCGCTTTTTTCAATTCTATCATTGTAAAAATACACTGTCAATGGAAAATTTTAACTTTTTACCACATTAAAGGAATTGTCCTATAGAAAGTGGAAACGCTAATTGTTGAAAAAACTGGCAATGTATGTAAAATAGTGAATAGTATGAAAGAAAATATCGTTCCAGAGGGAAATATAAAAGGAGTAACGTGATGGAAAAAATAAAGATTGCTGCCATACAGATGTCGACAGTAGCAGATAAAATGGAAAATGTAAGAACTGTTAAAACTTATCTCGAAAAAATAAAGGATGAAAACCCAGATTTTGTAATTCTTCCGGAGATGTTCTGTTGCCCATATCAGACAGAGAATTTTCCAATCTATGCCGAAAAAGAAGGTGGACCGGTATGGCAGCAGTTATCTGGGTATGCAAAACAGTATGGAATTTATCTGATTGGAGGATCCATGCCGGAAAAAGATGCTGAGGGAAATGTTTACAACACATCTTACATTTTTGACCGTGAAGGAAAACAGATCGGGAAACATAGAAAAGTACATTTATTTGACATTGATGTCAAAGGTGGTCAGACCTTCAAAGAATCAGATACGTTAACTGCGGGTGATAGCGACACGGTATTTGATACAGAGTTTGGTAAAATAGGAGTCATGCTCTGCTTTGATATTCGTTTTCCAGAATTATCACGAATGATGGTAAATGATGGTGCGAAAGTTATTTTTGTTCCGGCTGCATTCAACATGACAACGGGACCGGCACACTGGGAGTTGTCTTTCAGAACTCGGGCACTGGATAATCAGATTTATATGGTTGGTTGTGCTCCGGCACGTGATGTATCGGCAGGTTATATTTCCTGGGGACATTCTATTGTCACAGATCCGTGGGGCAGAGTGACAGATATGTTAGATGAAAAAAAAGGAATTCTTCTGGCTGAGTTGGATATGGACTATGAAGAGCAGGTAAGAGAAGAACTCCCATTATTAAAGAGCAGACGTAAGGATATATATCAGTTATCGCAGAATCTCTTCAATAGTGGAAACAGTACTGAAAGTTCCCCTGTTCTTTGAATTTTTTGTTCAATAGTCATCATCTCCTAAGTTGTTTTATTTTGTAATAGATATTAATAGACAGGAGAAGAGATGTCCATTGACCTGAAGGAGAAAAAGAGAAGAAAATTTCTTCATTTGTTGACATATTTTTTAACGAGTGATACAATACAGTTCTTTGATGAAACAAAATGTAACATGAATGAATCGAAATGCAACGGGGTGTAACAAACAGATTATGAACAAGAAAGAAAATCATTCTGCGAAAAGTGAGATAGAGCAGGCATTTCTGCGGCTTATGACACAAAAATCCTACATGGACATTACAGTAACAGATATTGTGCAGGAAGCAAACGTTGCAAGAGTTTCTTTTTACAGAAATTTTGCATCGATTTCGGAAGTACTGGACAGTATTGCAGACGCAACAGCGGAGAAGCTGAATATAGAGTTTCTTCCATTATTAGATACATCTGATGAACGAAAACTGCGGGAATATCTGTTCAATTATTTTTATCAGATATCGTTGAATTATAAAGAAATGTGGGCGATTCGCGGGTTGAATATGGATCTTTTTACGAAAAGACTCGGGGAGAAAATTCATGAAAAGAGAAAAGCAGTCGAATCCGCAGATTCTGATATATCAGAAAAATATGGATGGGTTGTAAAACTCTGTGTACTGGACGGTGTTTCGAGACGCTGGATCATGGACGAAATGAAAGAAACACCGGAAGAAATCATTGATTATGTGATGCCAATCATTAAAACATTATAAAAACAGAATACAAAGGAAGAAGTTATTATGAAGAAAACAGGAATCATGACAGACAGTCATAGCGGGATTTTAAACGAAGAGGCCGAAAGACTTGGAATCAAAGTGCTTCCAATGCCATTTTATATCGAAGAAAAGGTATATCGTGAAGGTGTAGATTTATCCAGAGAAGAATTTTATGATATGCTGCGCAAGGGAACGGATGTATCTACATCGCAGCCGTCACTGGTAGACGTTGCGGAGATGTGGAAAGAAATGTTGAAAGAATATGAAGAAATCGTATATATTCCGCTCAGCAGTGCATTAAGCGGTTCCTGTATGGCAGCAATGGCAATGGCAAATGAAGATGAATTTGCCGGAAAAGTCTTTGTAGTTGACAATGGTCGTGTAGCGACTCCGATGCACCGTTCGGTTCTTGATGCAGTAGAAATGACAGAAAAAGGTTACAGTGCAGCTGAAATCAAGAAAATCCTCGAGGAAACCAGAGAAAAGATGACGATTTACATTGGACTCAGCACCCTGGAATATCTGAAAAAAGGTGGAAGAGTCAGCTCAGTGACAGCCCTGGCAGCAGATGTCCTGAATATTAAACCAGTCATGCATTTCAGTACAGGAACACTTGATACTTACAGAAATGCCGTGGTATGAAGAAAGCACGCAAGGTCATGATCGATGCGATGAAACATGAACTGGAAACTAATTTCCGTGAAGAATACGAGGCAGGAAATGTATATCTGATGGCGGCTTCCAGCAGCACTGATGAAGTAACGGCAGAATGGATGGCTCAGATTAAAGAAAGCTTTCCGGGAATGGATGTTATGTGTGATAAACTTTCCTTTGGTCTGTCCTGTCATATCGGTCCGGATGGGCTGGGAATCGGCTGTACCTGCAAACCTGTAGAATAAACGAAACATATGGAAAAATCGTTGTGAAAAGTCGCAGTAAATATTTAATACATTAATGCAGTGCAAATTTACAGCGATTTTTTATTGATTGCTGTCGTCTTAAAACCATGATATTATCAAAGAAGCTGAAATTATTTATGAAGGTTTGAGCAAAATATATGGATGGGGGAAAGGGTAATTTATGGAGCAACATCATCATGAAAGAAGTACGTTTTCCGGGAAACTGGGATTTGTATTGTCGGCTGCCGGAGCATCGGTTGGCCTGGGAAATATCTGGAGGTTTCCATATCTGGCAGCCAAGTATGGCGGAGGAATTTTTCTGCTGATCTATATTATTCTGGCAATGACATTTGGATATTCCATGATCGTAGCAGAGACAGCACTTGGACGAATGACAAAGAAGAGTCCGGTAGGTGCGTTCGGCAAATTTGGCAAATCAAAATGGCTTTCTTTTGGGGGCTGGATCAATGCGATCATCCCGATTCTGATCGTGCCGTATTATTCCGTTATCGGCGGATGGGTAATCAAATATCTGGTTGAATATGTAAAAGGAAATACTCAGAATCTGGCACGGATGGTTATTTCTCAGAATTTATTTCAAATGGAGTATCCACAGAGATCTGCTTCCTGGTATTTGCATTATTTACAGTAGGGATCATCTATGCAGGTGTTCGAAATGGCGTAGAGCGTGTGTCTAAATTTATGATGCCGGTTCTGGTATTTTTATCAATCGTGATCACGGTTTATTCTGTGACAAGACCTGGAGCTCTGGAGGGCGTTAAGTACTTTCTGATTCCAAATCCGAAGAATTTTTTCATGGATGACAGTAGTAGCTGCAATGGGACAGATGTTCTATTCACTTTCTATTGCAATGGGTATTCTGGTGACATTTGGTTCCTACATGAAGAAAGACGTGTCTATTGAAAGTTCAACAACTAATGTAGAGATCTTTGATACTGCAATTGCAATTATGGCAGGCTTGATGATCATCCCGGCAGTATTTGCATTTTCTGGCGGAGATCCGGATACACTACAGGCTGGACCGTCCCTGATGTTTATCACGATTCCGAAAGTTTTTGCAAGCATGGGACTTGGAACACCAGTGGGAATTCTGTTTTTCGTATTGGTGCTCTGTGCAGCGCTGACAAGTTCTATTGCGTTGACAGAAAGTGCAGTATCGACATTTCAGGATGAGCTGAAATGGTGCAGACAGAAATCTACGCTTGTTGTTGGCGGAATCATGATCGTATTGGGAAGCCTTTCTTCTCTGGGATACGGTCCACTTGGTTTTGTGAAGATCATCGGAATGCAGTTCCTGGATTTCTTTGATTTCCTGACAAACTCTGTTATGATGCCGATTGCGGCACTGACAACCTGCCTTCTGATCTCAAGGGTGATCGGAGTGAAGAAGATAGAAGACGAAGTTGTTCTCGGTGAAGGAACCTTTAAAAGAAAGAAAATCTTCAATTTTATGATCAAATATCTTTGCCCAATCTTTGCAGCGATCATTCTGCTCAGCTCTGTGGCAAACGCATTTGGATGGATTTCCATGTAATAAAGAAATAATAAAACCGCGGTATTCTGTATATAAAAAATACAGGAAGCTGCGGTTTTTATGTGCTAAAAAAGTGCACAGGTCTGGCATCGAATCAGACTTTAGGCTGATAGTGCATATCAGATACATTATAAACTGTGATGAAGGCGAGAGGATCCTCATGGTTGATGAAATTCATTAGCTTCTGATATTCTGTTTTATCTACGATCGTGATGATCTCGTTTCGTTTCTGCATATTATAGGCCCCGTATGCTTCATAAACAGTAGCACCGCTGTGCAGTTCATGAATGATGAAGTTACGAAGTTCTTCTTCTTTTTTGGTAATGATACATACACGCCGTTTGATATTGTGGTCAAAAATAAAATGATCCAGTACGATACCATTGAAGTATGTACCAAGAATACTTAAAACAACAGTTTTCTTGTCATAGACCAGAGCAGCGGAAAGTGCAACACACATACCGGAAAGGGACATGGCTTTTCCAAGCTCCATATGAAGATATTTATTCATGATCTTTGCGACAATATCCAGTCCACCGGAAGAGGCATTCCGGTTAAAGAGAATGCTCAGACCTACACTGACGACCAGAATATAGCAGAGAACATCCAGTTCCTGACTGTGGTCATAGATTCGAAATTCGGGAAGATTTTTTCAAATAAACCAAGAAAAACAGGAAGCATGATACTGGTATATACGGTTTTTACACCAAATTCCCGACCGCAGGTAAGAAAGCCTATAATCAGAAGTATAACATTCAGAATCATCGTGATCGCAGACAGCGGAAGTGGGATGAAGTTGGACAGTACGATTCCAAGACCGGAGATACTGCTGACAGAAGGTATGGCTTGGTACCAGGAAAAAATATACCGCAGCAGCAATGATCGCGACAGCAACGGTCAGTATTGACTGTTTCCATAAAGATTTTTGCGTAATTCAGTTGTGTTTTCATAAAAGAAAATCCTTTTTCATTTTTAAAGTGTTATTTAATTCTGAGCTTCCGGATTTGGAAGATTTACCATGAGCGGTGCATGTTCAAGTTCAGGAATGATCTTGTTTTTGAGGTCTTCAGTCGTGAATTTGAGACTTGAAGTATTGATACAAGGATGACATCCGAAGTAAGGATTTTTCATGACATCTTCATCAATCAGCAGTTGTACTTTCTTATCATGATCGTTCATCAGTCCCATCACACTGACAGATCCCGGAGTGATGTCCAAATATTTTTCCATATATTCCGGTTTAGCGAAGGACAGGCGGGCAGAGTTGATCTGTGCTGACAGATCCTTGGTCTTAAATGGCTTGTCACCTGGCATCAGAAGAAGGTAAAAGTTTGTCTCCTGCCGGTTGCAGAGAAAAAAGATTTTTACATATAGTAGTGTCATCGCCCAGAATACGGTCAACTTCTTCGCAGGCTTCCATAGTCATAGTTGCTTCATGGTCTACACGCTGGTAAGCTATGCCAAGTTTATCCAACAGATCATAGACACGAATTTCTTTATCAAGTCTTCCTGATGTGGTTTCAGGTCTTCCATTCTGTAATTCCATTTTTGTGACTCCTTTTTTATTTCATATCTGTGAGTGTACCCCTTTTATATGGAGATTGTCAATGAGATGTGGCTTTGTGATCATTTAAAAAAAGTCTTTGCAAACCACATAAAATGCAGACGATCCAGTCGAATAACTTCAGTGCTCTTACAAAAGATTTCAAAGTGGTGCTGCCAGAAGAATTCCTTTATGAAAAAGAATAAATAGAGGTTGGTTGCAATATTCTCTCCTTATGCTATAATGATTCAAATTGAACTATTCAAAAAAGAATTAAATAAAGGAGAGAAAAAACATGCAGATTTTATGGACGGTGATCGTCACATTTTTTGCAGGAATGGGAGCAGGGCTTGGAACGGGCTTTGCAGGTATGAGTGCTGCAGCTGTGATCAGTCCCATGCTCATCACATTTCTTGGGATGGATCCTTATATGGCGGTAGGTATTGCTTTGTCATCGGATGTACTGGCAAGTGCGGTATCCGCGTATGTATATGGAAAGAATAGGAATCTGGATATTAAGAACGGTGTGATCATGATGATCAGTGTACTGACCTTTACCGTAGTTGGAAGTTACGTATCGAGTCTTGTACCGTCAGCCACGATGGGGAACTTTTCAGTATTCATGACCTTCCTTCTTGGAATCAAATTTATTGTAAGACCGGTCATGACAACGAAAGAGAGCATGCAGAATGTATCAGCAAAGAAACGTGTAATTCAGTCAATCGTGTGTGGAGTTCTGATTGGATTTATCTGTGGATTTATCGGAGCCGGTGGTGGAATGATGATGTTGCTGATTTTGACGTCTGTGCTTGGATATGAGCTGAAAACAGCTGTAGGAACCAGTGTGTTTATCATGGCTTTCACGGCATTTACCGGAGCGGCATCTCATTTTGCGATCGGTGGAATGCCAGATGTGACCGTATGGATTCTCTGTATCGTATTTACCTTTATCTGGGCAAGGATTGCTGCTGTATTTGCAAATAAGGCATCAACGAAAACACTCAACCGCGCGACTGGCATCATACTGGTCGTACTTGGAATTGTAGTGATGTTAATTTTCTTTATTGTCATAAAAAAATACTTTATAAAGTAAAAGTATCAGTAGAACGCAAAAGGAGAATCCATTTTCAGGCTTCTCCTTTTAGTATGTTGTCAAGATTCTGATCCATAATATTCAGAATCTCGAGAAATTTCTGTCGCGTTTCGTTATCAAGGCCGGTCAGGATCCGGTCAATAAAATCCTGCTGAAGCTGTCGGCCCTTTGCAATGATTGGTTGAGCTTTTTCTGTACAGAGCAGTTCGGTCTTACGGCGGTCACTTTCGATCGCATGACGTTCCAGATATCCGTCACAGACAAGCTTGTCTACATTGACGGAAACTAGGTTTGCCTTTAATTTACGGACTTCGACAATATCCCGTGCAGTGCAGAATTCGGGATTATTTGCCAGAAACATAAGAATGTCGAATGCCGTCTGTGGCAATTTCAGTTCCTGACAAAGCGATTTACAGGTTCTGTTATATGCAAGAGAAGTTTTTCTTGCGAATTCAATGTTTATATCCATAAAAAATCCTCGATTATAGAAAGTATAAATATGATAGTTCAAATTTCAATTAATGGTGAATTTATGGGCAGCATGAGTGCGATCGTGCTGCCTTTTTTGCTGCTCGCCAGAACTTTTACCTGGCCGCCATGTTGTCTGGCAATCTCAGCTACCAGGGCAAGACCAAGACCGGCTCCGCCCATTGCGCGACTGCGGGATTTGTCTACGCGGAAAAACGGGGCGAAGATTTTTTCCTGATATTCAGGTGAGATACCGATTCCAGTGTCTGTTACTTCGACTAAAGCATAGTCTGCTGGTTTGGAATGCGCAGCAGGCAGTGCTGTTGTCTGAGATATTTTTACCGTTACTTTTCCACCAGAATGATTGTATTTGATGGCATTTTCCACAAGATTATAAACAGCACGGTAGAGAAGAAGATAGCTTCCGGTAACGGTGCAGTCACCCTCTTCCTGGATCAGTTCCACTTTTTTCTGGTCAGCAATGGAGGCAAGATCGCAGCAGACTTCATCGGTGAGTTCTGCCAGTGAAATAAAATCAGAGCGTTCACGGATTGTATCCCGGTCATATCGAGAAGGACCTCAGATAGATGAGAAAGTCGTTCGGTCTGATTCTGGATCATTCCAAAGATGTCCTGATATTCTTCTATTGTCGGAGTTTTCTTGCGTGCAAAAACTTCGAGGTTTGTCTGCATGACAGCAAGCGGAGTTCTCAGCTCATGAGCGGCACTGGCAGAAAACTGCTTCTGTGCTGTAAACGCATCATCCAGTCGGGAAAGCATCTTATTAAAAGAGCCTGTAAGACGAGAAATCTCATCGTTTGTATCTGGAACTTCAAGAGACTCAGAAAGATTCTGGGCCTCTATTTTATTGACTTCGTTACTGAGTCTTCGCAGAGGCAGCAGTGCACGGCGGCTGATAAAATATGTACCGACACTGCTCAGGAGAATAATGATTGCAGTTGCAATGATACTTCTGGTGCGGAAAAGGTCTTTGGTTTCCTGTACCTGATCGGAAAGACCTGCAAACAGAGTGTTTGGATTAATGTTAAAGGTGATTGGCGTGGAATCAGTTTCATTGATCTTTACGACATAATCACCCAGATTTTCGATTCCGGTAACAGCGGAGTTACTAATAAAAAATACATCAAGACACAGGTGACAGTCATCAGGAGCGTGATGATCAGTGTCAGCCTCCACTGCAGAGAGAGTTTTTTCAGAGGATTTTTTGTTGTATGTTCTTTTTTCATTTCAGATCCTCCATGAGAATGTAACCCTGTCCAACCTTGTTCTGTATCGGATCGTTTCCCAGAGCTGCGCGCAGCTTCTTGCGAAGGGAAGAAATGTGGACACGGATGGAATTACTGAAGCTGTTTACACTGCCGTCCCAGATATGTTCAATCAGTTCTTCCGGGCTGATGATACGATTCTGGTGGAGCATAAAATACTCCAGCAGAGCACTTTCCTTTCGGGTGAGAGAGAGTTCTTCACTATCAATGTGTGCTTTTCTGGTGCGGGTGTCAAAGCTGATGTGGCCGCACTTCAGGCAGACATTCTCCTGAATAAATCTGCGCCTGGTCAGGCTGCGGATACGCGCTTCCAGTTCCTCAAAATGAAATGGTTTTGTCAGATAATCGTTTGCTCCAAGGTCAAGTCCTTCTACTTTATCCTCAATCTGGCCACGGGCTGAGAGAATCAGAACTGGTGTGGAAGAATTTGTCTCACGGAACTGCCGCAGGATATCCAATCCGTCAATGCCAGGAAGGTTCAGATCCAGAAGGATCAGATCGTAGTTTTCAGTCGTACATAATTCCAGCCCTTCGTCTCCGTCTAGGCAGGTATCGGTTTCATAGCCATCCATACGCAGCCCCTCTGCGATCGAACGGCAGAGCTGCTCTTCGTCTTCTATTATTAATATGTGCATATTCGTTCTCCTTTGGGGACGGTGTTTGTGGCTTTTTTAGTGTCCCCCTTTACTTTCCTATATACTATCACATCAGATATAAAATTCGTGTAAAAAAATAAATCGAAAGAATTTTGATTTTCGTGTTTTCTTAACACAAATTTTATAGCTATGGTGTTATAATTGCGACTATAATAACCGATGTCAGGGGACAGACAAAAAGCCGCAAACACCGTCCCCAATCGAAAGGAGAAAACTTATGAAA
>ENA-OPYX01001671-OPYX01001671.1-human-gut-metagenome-genome-assembly--contig:-NODE-1671-length-11215-cov-4.155123_pt1 | contig 11215 bp, 11 predicted proteins | sample MGYA00242639_ERZ504486 | MGnify/ENA primary metagenome ERZ504486 (study PRJEB26092, sample SAMD00036296) | human gut metagenome | host: Homo sapiens | study: EMG produced TPA metagenomics assembly of... | reverse complement strand
TTCCTTTGCCACGATATACAGAATGTAATAGACAACCAGCGGAATTGCAACTTTTTGTGAACGTTTCCGGAAAAAAATTGCCGATCGATTTCAGTTTTTACCGGAAGCAATAATGCTCCGCTTAACAATGACAAAAGCAGGTTGCAGGACAAAATATAAAATTAAGATGGTAAGCACCCGGAATGGGATGCTTCCGTATTCTGTCATCGTGGCAGCCAGTGAGACTGTATGCACCCCGATCACAAATACGGTCGCTATGACGCGCAGATCATCGATGTAGACCTGCCTTGCCGCCTTTTGACAGATTATCCATGTCATAAGTTGTTTTATTTTTTCAAACATTGGAGTCTCCAATTTTCATTTTCAGGATTTTATCTTGTATATACCCAAATTATTTTTTCATATAAACTTTATCTTTCGTTTTGCCTTTGCTGATTCAGAACTTCTACTTTTTCAGCTTTTGACAACAGCCGGCTTGCGGTCTTTTTCTCTACATCCAGTAATTCAGCCGCTTTTGCACTGTTAATGGTATCATGAACAGTCAGATATTGTAATATTACCTGTATTCTGGCAATTTCTAATTCGGACATTGATTCGGACATTGATTTGGACATTGATTCGGACATTGATTCGGACATAATCTCATTTTTATCAAATCCATCGCGGATATGAATAATTGTATTCAAATATGTTCTGTCATCATCCATATCAAATTCCGGTCCAGGAGAACCATTTTTCTTAAGTTCACGTAATATTTTGGGAATACCTGTGCCTTTTTTCTCTGACAAATCAATTTCTTTAAATAATTCTCCAATCCGTCTGTTCCTGTATTTTCTGCCTTTGATCCTGCCTTCGGCAAATCGCTCAAAATTAATCCATTTTGCCAATCCCGGATAATTGAGTATCTGGATACTGTCGACGTAAATCCGGATTTCAACAGGTTCCTGTTCACGATATGATTTATGAAAAAATCGTTCTGATTCCGCCTGCCCCTGAAGTTTTACAACTTTTTCTTCAATAACATTTGTGTTAATGTAATCTAATGCATCCTGAACCTGTTTCCAGATAGGACCTGTAAAGGTTTTTTCAATAAAATCATTGGATGCCTCTGCTTCTTTTGTATTAAACCGGATTAACTCAATGTATGATCCTGGGATAAATTTTTCCGGATGTTCTGCAAACATTAAAACCCCGATATTTCTAATATCCAATTCTGTATCTGTCTCATCGGCGACTTCTTCGGCAAGGAGTAATTCTTCGAGCGTACTGTTATTGATTTCTTCGATCAGGCTGCTATTGCTTTTCTTAATAAAATCTTCCAGATATCCCCGTCTGATATTATCAATTTCCAGATAAACAGTTTTAGGCGCCTGATATGGACCACTGTCACCAGCAGAACACCAAAGATAAATCAAAAAAATTCCGGAATTCTGATAATCAATGATTTCCATTCTCGGAATATATCTTGGAACGATCTGATTGCAATACTGAAAAATTTCCTGTTGGATGGAATCCAGATCCTCTTTTGGTACCCCTTCTAAAGGAAATACCGGCATCCCATTTTCTTCTTTTACACCGATCACAATATATCCACCGTTTGTATTGTCATAATCATTTGCAAAAGCACAAATAGAATGAATGATATCATTTGGGTTCCATCCTGTTTTATATTCTACCCGATCATGTTCAACCACGCGGCCTTTTAACAGTGTTTCTATTTTTAATGGTATCATTGTAATCTCTCTTTCATAAATATTTGTTATTCATGACGAACCTGCAAAAGGACATTTACAAGTAATTTCTGCCTGTAAATGTCCTTCGTATATTACCTCTGTGAAAGCTCCTGTGTGATCTCCTCCCACGTAACTCCCTTTTCCGCCATCAGCACCATCATATGATACATGAAATCGGATATCTCATATTTGATATCTTCCGGATCCGGATTTTTGGCTGCGATGATGATTTCTGATGCCTCTTCTCCGATCTTCTTTAAGATCTTATCGAGTCCTTTGTCAAACAGATAGTTCGTGTATGACCCCTCTTTCGGGTTTGCCTTGCGGTCTAAAATAATCGCATAGACATCCTCTAATACTTTCAGCGGATTTTTCTCCATATACTCCTTCTTGACGATCTCATTAAAGAAACAGGAAACATTTCCGGTGTGGCAGGCTGCACCGATCTGTGATACTTTCGCTAAGATCGTATCATAATCACAGTCTGCGGTCAGTGACTTTACATACTGGATATGTCCAGATGTCATACCTTTGATCCATAACTCCTGGCGGCTTCTGCTGTAATAGGTCATCTTTCCGATATTGATCGTCGTTTCAAAAGCCTCTTCGTTCATGTAGGCAAGCATCAAAACCTCATCCGTGCGGTAATCCTGCACAATAACCGGAACCATGCCATCCGAATTTTTCTTTAAATCTGCCCATTTTAATGCCGGTTCGAAATTATCCATCTTGATCCCGCCTGCAGAGAGCTGTGCTTTCATTTCCATGATATCTGTCTCAGGATCATTGATAAAAGATCCGGCAATTCCGCGTACATTTTCGCGTTTTAAGGTCTCAATAATTTTCTCGTAATCGCATTCCTCAAAATATACGACATACGGAACGTCTGTAATATTTTCGATTGCCGTCAAAACGCTGGTGTTTAAAACCAGAAGTTCGTGAAAATGCTCCTGCATCTCCTCCTGATGTTTGAATACAAAATCAACATTTGCCACGGAAACAAGGATGCGCTCTTTTCCAAAACGGTCGCTCGCCTCTCTTGCAATATCCATGCTGTTTGATTTTGCACCGTTTACAATAACCTGCAGGCATCCGGCATAAATAAACTTCTTGACATCCTCAAAGCGGCTGATGTTTCCACCTGCGCAGACTTTGATCTCGACATTGCGGTTGATATTTTTGATGGTATGGATATTCTTCTCGTGTTCTTCGTCATCGTCTGAGAGATCAAAAATGATGATTTTATCGATACCGCTGTCATTATAAAGACGTGCCAGACTGATCACGTCCCAGCCCATTTGGTTCAAAATTATCCATGCCTTTTACTGCCTGTCCATTTTTTAAGTAAATGGTGGCAACAATATTTTTGTGTTCCATATTTTAAAAACTCTCCATTCCTGCATTTTCTTAACAAGCCATACACGTTTTTTCTTTTGTGATATATACCTAAGACAGATTTCTGCAGGAATCGCAAGTTTTTCCTACAGGCTGCCTTTTGTGGACAACACATCCGTGATACGCGGATCATAGCCGGTTGCTTCATCTAACGCCCTCGCAAATGCCTTGAACATTGCTTCGATCATATGATGGTTATTGCCGCCGGACAATACACGGATATGCAGATTCATACCCGCTGCATAAGAAACGGCATAGAAAAATTCTTTAACCATCTCCGTGTCCATATACCCTACGCGCTCCACAGTAAATTCGCCATCAAAAACAAGATAAGGTCTGCCGGAGAGATCCACGGCGCAGAGCACCAGTGTCTCATCCATCGGCAAAATACAGCTTCCAAAACGTTTGATGCCCTTTTTATTTTTTAACGCTTTGCGGATCGCATTACCAAGCACGATTCCGGTGTCTTCGATCGTGTGATGGCAGTCCACGGCAAGATCCCCTTCCACTTTGACATCCAGATCAAAAAAACCATGTCTGGCAAATCCTTCTAACATATGATCAAAAAAGCCGATCCCAGTGTCAATCTCCGCTTTACCAGTTCCGTCTATATTCAGATTAATCTTAATATCCGTTTCTTTTGTTTTTCGTATGTACTCCGCCGTTCTTTCCATTTTACCACATTCCTCTCTAGTCTTCAAATCGTACACGGATTGAATTTGCATGCGCCGTTAACTGTTCACATTCTGCAAACTGTACGATATCTTTATAAATCGGCTCTAATGCCTCCCTTGAATAAGAGATAATGCTTGACTTTTTGATAAAATCATCCACGCTAAGCGGTGAGAAAAATTTTGCAGTTCCGTTCGTCGGCAGCACATGGTTTGGACCGGCGAAATAATCACCCAATGGTTCACTGGAATATTCCCCGACAAAAATTGCTCCCGCGTTGCGGATCTTTGTCATCGTCTCAAATGGATTCTTTGTGACAAGTTCAAGATGCTCGGATGCAATCTCGTTCACTGTCGCGATCGCCTCGTCCATACTTTCTGCCACTAAGATATAACCATAATTATCCAAAGACTTCTGAATGATTTCTTTTCTGGATAACTGTGCCACAAAACCTTCCACTTCTTTTGATACCTGCTCCGCTAAATCCCTGCTCGTTGTAACAAGGATCGCAGATGCCATCTCGTCATGTTCTGCCTGCGAGAGAAGGTCTGCTGCAACAAAACGCGGGTTTGCAGTTTCATCTGCTAACACCATGATCTCACTAGGGCCTGCAATGGAGTCAATGCTTACAAAACCAAATACGGCTTTCTTTGCCAGGGCAACATAGATATTACCAGGACCTACGATTTTGTCTACCTTTGGAACGCTTTCCGTACCAAATGCCAGCGCTGCGATCGCCTGTGCACCGCCGACTTTATAGATCGCATCCACACCTGCCTCTTTTGCCGCAACTAAGGTCGCCGGATTGACTTTTCCGTCTTTTCCGGGAGGTGTTGTCATAACGATAGTTTTTACACCCGCAACCTTTGCCGGAACGATGTTCATAAGCACGGAGGACGGATAAACTGCCTTTCCGCCCGGTACATAAACGCCGACTTTTTCCAAGGCAGTCACTTTCTGTCCTAAAATAATGCCGGACTCCTCGGAATCAAACCAAGAATACTGGCGCTGTTTTTCATGATATTTGCGGATATTTACCAGCGCCTTGCGGATCACCGTAAGCAGTTTTTCATCCACTTTTTCGTAGGCCTCTTTAATCTCATCCTCCGTCACAAGGATATTCTCCGCGTTGATGTCAGCTCCATCAAAACGCTTTGTGTAATCAAAGATCGCTGCATCGCGGTTTGCCCTTACATTTTCTATGATCTCATTTACTCTGCCTTCAAATTCACCATAGGAATTCGGGCTTCTTTTTAAAAGATTTTCCAGTATATTTGTTCTTGCCTCTTCTGTCAGTTCTATAATTCGCATACTTCTCCTCCATTTCAAAACATCTGTTCCGTCTGTATTCAAAACATTGCTGTGGCAAACGGTTTTTGTTATCTTATATGACGGTCTTTAAATCGGAAATCAGTTTTGTAATGCGCTCATTTTCCATCTTCATGCTCACCTGATTGACTACCATGCGGGCAGAAAGCGGACAAACTTCCTCTAACACCGACAAACCGTTCTCACGCAGGGTGGAGCCGGTTTCTACGATATCGCAGATAACTTCAGATAAGCCGACGATCGGCGCCAACTCGATTGATCCGTTCAGCTTGATGATCTCCACAGTCTGATGTTTCTTATTATAGAAATAATCTTTTGCAATCCGCGGATACTTGGTTGCAACGCGGATCAGTTCATGATGGTTTAACAGCTCTTTTGCATTTTCCGGTCCACAGATGCACATGCGGCATTTTCCAAATCCAAGATCAAGTACCTCGTAAATATTTCTGCCTTCCTCTAAGATCGTATCTTTTCCAACGATACCAATATCTGCTGCACCATATTCAACATATGTCGGCACATCCGGTCCCTTCGCAAGGAAAAAACGGAGTTTTAATTCTTCATTTACAAAGATCAGTTTTCTGGTGTCTTTGTCCTTCATCTCCTCGCAGGTTATGCCGATCTGTTCAAACATCTCTAAAGTTTTCTTCGCCAGTCTTCCCTTCCCAAGGGCAAAGGTTAAATATCTCATCTCTTCCATCGTATCCGTCTCCTTACATAAATGTCACATTCACAAAGTGATTCTGCTTTGCATAGGTGCGATAATCTTCTTCGGTCTTTGAGATATCTCTTGCCATCAGCTCCACATTTCTGCCGTCAGTACGCAGCTCCATCGCCTTTTTGATCGCCTCACTGCGCATTTTCGAATCATAAATAATAAGTTCGTTCTGATATTGTACCGGAATTTCGATCTTCTGTCTGGAAAGTGCTGCCATCAGCTGGTCAATAACGATCGCAAAACCGATGGATGCTGACTCCTTTCCAAAGTAAGTCAGAAGTTCATCATAACGGCCGCCCTTTACGATCGGCTCACCGTTTCCAAACGTGTATCCCGCAAAAATGATGCCGGTATAGTACTGATAATTGCTGACAATTCCAAGCTCCACGGAGACATATTTATCAATGCCATAGATCTTTAAAACCTGATGTAACTCCTCAAGGCGCTCAATCGCGGCTAAGATACGCGGATATTCAGATGCATATTTCTTTGCCGTCTGCAATTCGTCAGATCCGGTATACAGATTGCCGAGCATTCCAAACAGAGCCTTTAAGTTATCGTTTAAGCTCAGCGTCTCAGCAAACTCCGTTACACCAAAATAATTTTTGTTGGAAATAAGATCATGAAGTTCTTCTTCCTGTTCTTCCTTTAACCCTGCCGCATCTGTCAAACCGCGGAAAAATTCTGCATGACCGACGGAAAGCTGAAACTCTTTTAATCCTGCTTTTTTCAGGCAGTCGATCACCATGGCAATGATCTCCGCGTCTGCATCTACCGTGGAATCGCCTAAAAGCTCTGCGCCAAGCTGTGTGCTCTCTTTTAATCTTCCCTGATAGCTGCTGTTGTTTAAAAATGTATTTCCCATATAGCAGAGACGGATCGGCATCTTCTCCTCACCAAAATACATTGCGGCACATCGCGCAATGGAAGGTGTAATATCCGGTCGAAGTACCAACGTATTTCCCTCCCGGTCAAAAAACTTATACAGATCCTTCGAAGGTGTGGTTCCGATCTCTCTGCCAAAGGTATCAAAAAATTCAAATGTTGGTGTCTGGATTGGGTGATAACCGTACTGTTTCTGTACTTTTAATAATTCATCCTGCAAAATCAGCTTTTTCTCGCATTCGTCATTGTAAATATCCCTGACACCTTCAGGTGTATGTAATAACTGTCTTTTCATCAAATCTCCATTCCGGGACGTTATGTGATAAGTGATTTTTCTGCCGTCCCTGCACACATTTTTCTCTTGCACTTTAGTGTGCTACCTTGCTACCACACAAAACTGCTGTTTATTATATTGGAAAACAAAGGGAATGTCAATCCCTTGCCAGCAAATCTTTTTGCAGCGTATCCAAGTAAGGAACCAGTACCGCTTTTCCTTTCGGAAGGAAATAATCGGATTCTAATTCCTCATAACGGAAACTTTTTCTTCCACCTTCTTTTGCGCGGTTCCAAAATTCCAACAGCTTTGCAAGGCGCAGATAATAAAATTCGTTCCTTGCGGTAAAACTGATCAGAAAAAATGAAATTCCCCCCTGCTTTTCAAAGTTTTCCATGAATGTTACCTGATGTTCATGGATATTCTGAAGCGGAAAGGTGTCTGTCGCACATTCCTTTGCGTCAAAACACACCGGGATTCCCTGGACGGCGCCAATATAGTCGACGGTACTTTTCTGTTCAAAATATGCCAGCGTAATATGCCTTGTTGCCTTGTCTATATTGATGGGTGTGATCGGCGTTGGAACTTTCTGAATCAGTGCAAGGCCATTTGTCAGATAAGTTTCATTGGTGCGGTTGATGAACTCCTCTAAGGTTGAACCCCTGAGTCCTCTTGAGTTCCAGGTTGCCATGATGGTACTCCTTTATAAAAATAAATTATTCCAAATTTTTTCGAACACTATAGTCTGAAAACATGCACATGACAGAATGTACATTCATCGGTTTATAAATTTTCGATCACATTCCATGCCCGCTCAAATTCAGCACCACATGGAGCCGTAATCTCCCTGCCGTCCTCAAATACAAAGCGGCTTGCATGAAGAAGCTGTGACGTTATCCTTGCATTTTTCTTAAAATATACATTAACTCCAGAATCTCCATATTTATAGTCTCCTATGATCGGATGTCCGATAGACGCAAGATGCGCACGGATCTGATGGGATCGCCCGGTCATCAGATGAACTTCAAACTCCGTGTAACCGCCCATACAGCGAATCGGTTTATATTCCGTCTCGATCGGGAGCCATTCTCCCTCAGAAGGTTTTGTCCTGCGGATCAAAACCTGATTGGACGATTCATCTTTCTGCAGATAACCTTTCAGATAAGAAGCTTCTTTTACCGTCCCCTTTACGATACAGCGGTAATATTTCTGAACCGAACGTTCCTTTAAGGCTTTTGCCATCTCCTGAAGTCCCTTTAAGGTTTTTCCGGCAGCTAACAGACCGGATGTATTGCGGTCAAGCCGGTTGCAGATCGATGGGCGGAAGGTACGGAAAGAACTTTCCGTCAGTTCCCCTTTCGCGATCAGATATGCAAGAATATATTCGTTTGCGGAAATATCTTCCGGTTTTGCCTTCTGGGAAAGCATGCCGGTCGGCTTATTGATAAAAATCACATCTTTATCTTCATAAACAACCGGAAGTTTCCGTTTTCCTGATGTAAACTCCCTCGAAAGTACTTTAAGTGCCTCGAATTCAGAATCCGGTGTGCCGCTTCCACTGAACTTCTCAAAGGTTTCATTGGAAAAAAACAGTTTTATATCGTCGCCCTGATTCAATTTTTCGGTTCCGTCTGCCTTTTTTCCATTTAAAGTAATATTTTTTTTTCGGAGCATTTTGTATATAAAGCTGCCCGGCGCATTGCCAAGCAGCTTTTTTAAATATTTATCAAAGCGTTGTCCCGCTTCGTTTTCATTGATTTTAAATTCACGCATAAAATTTTCTTTCTATTTCTTTTTATGGATATTGCGGATCGTCTTTTTTTCTTGGCGCCAGTATTCTGCTGGTTATTTCCAGACGCTGTAATCTTTTTACGGCTGCCGGATGTGACCGTCCGTCTGTCATTTTTCACGCTGTTTTTGCTGTGGAAATTGTCCCTGTCATTTTTTGAACTGCTTCTGTGGGAATTGTTTCCTCTGTCATTTTTCGCGCCATTTCGATCAAAAGAATGTTCTCTTCTCGGACGGATCAGGCAGTGTTTGTCAAATCCGATCAGGTCTGTTCTGCCAGCCTTTGTGAGTGCTTCCTCCACCAGATCATAATTTTTCGGGTTCCGGTACTGGATCAGTGCCCTCTGCATCGCTTTTTCATGTGGATTGACAGCGACATAAACCGGTTCCATCGTGCGTGGATCCAATCCGGTATAATACATACAGGTTGAGATCGTAGATGGCGTCGGATAAAAATCCTGTACCTGCTCCGGCATATAGCCGAGGTCACGCAAAAATTCAGCCAGATTCTACAGCTTCCTTTAAAGTAGAACCCGGATGGGAGGACATCAGGTATGGCACTAAGTACTGTTTTTTGCCAAGCTTTTCATTCATGTCCTTATATGCCTTCACGAACTTTTTATATACTTCCACGCTCGGTTTCCCCATCTTCTCCAATACCGCATTGGAAATATGTTCCGGTGCAACTTTCAGCTGACCGCTGACATGGTGCTCGCAAAGTTCACGTAAAAACGTGCGGTCTTCATCGTAAATCAGGTAGTCAAACCGGATACCGGAACGGATAAAAACTTTTTTCACATTCGGGAGCTGTCTTAATTTCCGGAGCAGCGACAGATAATCTTTGTGGTCTACTTTCAAATTTTTACAAGGCTGCGGGAACAGACACTGTTTATGCGGACAGACACCTTTGGTAAGCTGCTTGTCACACGCCGGCGCACGGAAGTTTGCAGTCGGACCTCCGACATCGTGGATATATCCCTTAAAATCCGGTTCCCAGACGATCTGGTTTGCCTCGGCTAAAATCGATTCATGGCTTCTGGTCTGGATGATACGCCCCTGATGGAAGGTCAGTGCACAGAAACTGCAGCCGCCGTAGCAGCCCCGGTTGCTGACTAAGGAAAATTTGACCTCCTCGATCGCCGGAACACCGCCTGCCTCCTCATAAGATGGATGGTAAGTTCTCATGTAAGGAAGCGAATATACCTGATCCATCTCACTCTGTGTCAGAGGTTTTGATGGCGGATTCTGTACCACAAACATTTTCCCGTCATACGTTTCAAACAAACGTTTTGCTACGAACGGATCCGTATTGCTGTACTGCACATAAAAGCTTTTTGCATATTCTTTTTTATCCGCAAGCAGTGCTTCATAATGCGGCAATTCGATTGCATCGTAAATATCCTCACGTTTTCTGGTCTTGTAAACCGTTCCGTCAATAAATGTGATGTCTTTGATATCTAACCCGCTATCCAGAGCATCTGCGATCTCTATGATACTGTGTTCGCCCATACCATAGGAAATGATGTCTGCACCGGAGTCTAACAGGATGGAACGTTTTAATTTATTCGACCAGTAATCGTAATGCGCAAGCCTTCTTAAACTCGCCTCGATCCCGCCGATGATGATCGGTTTGTGCTTATATGTCTGCCGGATCAAGTTGCAATAGACAACCGTCGCATAATCGGGGCGTTTTCCCATCACGCCTCCCGGTGTGAACGCATCGCTCTGGCGTCTCTTTTTAGAAACAGAATAATGGTTTACCATGGAATCCATATTTCCTGCAGAGACAAGAAAGCCGAGCCGCGGTTCTCCTAAAATATTAATAGACTCTTTGTCATGCCAGTCCGGCTGTGCAATGATACCGACTTTATAGCCATGTGCTTCTAATAAACGCGATATGATGGCATGTCCAAACGATGGATGATCGACATAAGCGTCACCGCACACATAAACAAAATCAAGCTGGTCTATACCAGCCTCTCTCATATCTTCTTTGCTGATTGGTAAAAAACCCATTTTTCATGTTGATCCTCATTTCTGTATATTGCACAGAGACAGCACAGATATCTAAGCTGCATCTGCATGTTTTCTTTTTTTGCTGTCTGCCTGTCAGTGTCGGCGCAGTTCCTGTAATTCTTCTTCGGTCAGTGGACGGTATTCCCCCGGGAGCAAGTTCATTCCCGGGCAACACCAGTGATCCCATCTCCACACGTTTTAGATAAGTAACCTTCTTTCCCACTGCCTCAAACATCCGCTTTACCTGATGGAACCTGCCTTCTGTAATTGTTAACCTGATTTCCGAATTGTCACCCGAATGCAAAACCTCTAAAAGTGCCGGTTTTGTAGGCTTTTCTTCTCCTATGTCAACCCCATTTTCAAAAAGGTTAACATCTTCTTCCGTGACACGACCGTCGATTTTTC
>ENA-OPYX01001670-OPYX01001670.1-human-gut-metagenome-genome-assembly--contig:-NODE-1670-length-11228-cov-3.788758_pt1 | contig 11228 bp, 9 predicted proteins | sample MGYA00242639_ERZ504486 | MGnify/ENA primary metagenome ERZ504486 (study PRJEB26092, sample SAMD00036296) | human gut metagenome | host: Homo sapiens | study: EMG produced TPA metagenomics assembly of... | reverse complement strand
GCTATCGTCCCTTCGGCAATGACATGTCCGCCCTTGGCTCCCGCTTCCGGCCCCATCTCGATCACCCAGTCGGCCTCTTTCAGGATTTGGGTGTCGTGGTCCACCAGAATGACCGAGTTGCCGTCGGACACGAGGTCGTGCATCACACCGGTCAGGCCCACGATGTTCGACGGATGCAGGCCGATGGACGGCTCATCCAGCACATAGAGCACGCCGGTGGTGCGGTTGCGGACGGCCCGGGCCAGCTGCATCCGCTGGCGCTCACCTGTGGAAAGGGTCGAGGCCGAGCGGTCAAGCGTCAGATAACCCAGACCTAAGTCCATCAGCCGCTTGGCGGTACTTTCGAATGCCTCGCAGATGCTCTCCGCCATCGGGCGCATCTCTTCCGGCAGGCTGCCCGGCACGCCCTTCACCCACTCCACGAGGGCTTCCAGCGTCATCTGGCAGGCTTCGTCCAGCGAGATGGCCCCCGCAGCTTCGGCGCACGCGCCGCCGCTGAGAGCCGTGAGCCGTGACACTCGGGGCAGACATCTTCCCGCAGGAACTTTTCCACCCGCTTCATGCCCTTGTCATCCTTGACCTTTGCAAGAGCATTTTCTACAGTGTAGACGGCATTGTAATAGGTAAAGTCCAGCTCGCCGGCCTGATTCGAGTTCCTAGCGTGGTAGAAGATATGCTTTTTCTCTGCTGGACCGTGGTAGACGATGTCCTTTTCCTGTTCGGTCAGGTCGCGGAACGGCACATCCGTCCTCACACCCATCTCCCGGCAGACGTCTGTCATCAGCGACCACATCAGGCTGTTCCACGGGGCCACTGCGCCGCCGTCGATGGTCAGCGAGTCGTCCGGCACCAGCGACGCCATGTCCACCGTCCGGACGCTGCCTGTGCCGCCGCACTTCTGGCAGGCACCTTGAGAGTTGAAAGCCAGCTCCTCCGCCGACGGCGCATAGAAATACGCACCGCACTCCGGGCAGACCAGCTCCTTGCCCGCCGCAACAGCCAGCGTCGGCGGGATGTAATGCCCGTTCGGGCAGCGGTGGCTTGCGAGGCGGGAGTACATGAGCCGCAGGCTGTTCAGCAATTCCGTGCCGGTGCCGAAGGTGCTGCGGATGCCCGGCACGCCCGGCCGCTGGTGCAGCGCCAGCGCCGCCGGAACATACAGCACCTCTTCCACCGAGGCTTTCGAAGCCTGGGTCATCCGGCGGCGGGTGTAGGTGGACAGCGCCTCCAGATACCGGCGGGAGCCTTCGGCATACAGCACCCCCAGCGCCAGCGAGGATTTACCCGACCCCGACACGCCCGCAATGCCCACGATCTTGTTCAGCGGGATGTCCACGTCGATGTTTTTCAGGTTGTGTACCTTTGCCCCGCGCACGAGCATTTTGTCTATCATTATGATTTCCCTTCCCTTTGGCTTTTTTGCGCCAGATGAATTCCATGTTCTCTGTTTTAGTATAGCGTATCCTGATGTGTATTTCCACAATGGTCACCAATAAAATGCTATTTGCACTGGCAGACACAGAAGAGTATACTATAATCAGTAAGGATCTCAAGTTCCTGTACACATGTATCTGACGAGATAAAAGGAGAACGAACATGGCAGTATTTCCAAAAGAATTTGTATGGGGCGCTGCGACTGCAGCCTATCAAATCGAGGGCGGTGCCGTCGAGGATGGAAAAGGCCGGAGCATCTGGGATGTTTTCTCCCACACACCGGGCCGCACCTATCGGGGCGAGACCGGTGATACCGCCTGCGACAGCTATCACCGCTGGCGGGAAGACATCGAACTGCTGAAGTCGATGCACCTGAAAGCCTATCGCTTCTCCGTGGCGTGGACGCGCATCGCCCCCACCGGCGGCACGGACTGGAACGAAAAAGGCTTTGCCTATTACGATGGTCTTGTGAATACTTTGCTGGAAGCGGGCATCGAGCCGTATATTACGCTGTATCACTGGGATTTGCCGCAGGCGCTGGAAGAAAAGGGCGGCTGGCAGAATGAGGACACCGCCCGGGCGTTTGCAGTCTACACGGCAAAAATGGCAGAACATTTCAAAGGCAGGGTCCACCAGTGGTTCACCTTCAATGAGCCTGCCTGTATCGTGAAAATGGGCTATGGGACAGGTGAGCATGCGCCGGGGCTGAAACTCCCGCTGGAAGGGCAGTTCACCTGCTGGCAGAATATCATCTATGCGCACTGCCTTGCCGCGCAGGAGCTCCGCCATACGGACGCCGAAAACAGAGTGGGCTTCGTCTCCACAGGCCGCATCTGCTACCCCGCATCTGAGGCAAAAGCAGATGTGGACGCCGCCCGGGCTCTGACCTTTGCCTGCCCGGACGAGGACTCGGGCCTTTACCCACACGATGTCGCTCGACCCTCTGTGCCTTGGCCGCTGGCCCGGACCGGACCTCTGTGGGCCGCAGCTTTCCGCCTGCATCGGTGCTGTGCCGCAATACATCAACGACGCCCTGCCTCTGGGCAGACCGGATATGCTCGGGCTGAACATCTACAATGCCGCGCCTGTACAGATGGGAACGAATGGTCCCTGTTATGTGGAGCGCCCTGCGGGATACGCTCACACAGCCATGAACTGGCCGGTAGAGCCGGAAAGCCTGAACTGGGGTCCCCGTTACATCCAGGAGCGGTATGGACTGCCCATGTTCATCGCGGAGAATGGCTTATCCTGCACCGACAAAATCTATCGGGACGGCAAGGTGCATGACGTGGAGCGAATTGATTTTCTGGCGCGCTATCTGGAAAAACTTTCCGAGGGCATTCAGGCCGGTGCCGACGTGCGAGGGTACTTCCATTGGAGCCTGCTGGACAACTACGAGTGGCACAGCGGATACAGAGAGCGTTTTGGTCTGGTGTACGTCGATTACGCTTCCGGGCGGCGCATCCCGAAAGACAGTGCCTTCTGGTATGGCGAAGTCGCGGCGACCAATGGCGGGTCCATCTGACCTGTAAAATAAAAAGGCCGGCAGTTTCTCCAATACAGAACGAATATTGCAGCCATATCCAAGATACGTCTTACCCATCCTGCAAATTCTTTTATAATAGCACTGCTGCCTGAAAGCGCTGCAACAAATTCCCATATCAAAAGGGAAGCTTTCCGGTATGGGACAACGACAAATCATTTTATTGGGATGCGAAAGAGACGCCCTCCGCCTGCTTCGGCGCTGCCGGATGGCCCGGCTCCGCTTTTGTCAACATCTGTTGGAACTTCCGGGCCGCCGTGTTCAGCGGGCGGTGATGGTCGTAGACGAGGCAGATAGAGCGGGAGGGAATGATCTCCTGCAGATGCAGCTCGACAAGCTCGCCGCGGGCCAGAAGCTCTTTCGTCATCGGTTCCGGCACGAAGGCAAGGCCCAGCTCACTTTTCACCAGCGTGAGCATCTGGTCGGTGGTGGCGGCCTCGGTGTCGGGCCGGAGCACGGCGTCGTGGTCGAGGAAGAACTGCCGGTAGAAGCTCCGGGTCATGCTCTCATCGCTGAGAGAGATGAGCGGATAGCAGCTCAGTTCCTTCAGCGTCAGGCGCTGGCTGGCCAGTGCAGTGAAGGTCTTTCCACCCACCAGCACTTCACAAAACGGTTTCAGTTCCACCATCTTCAGGCCCTGTTCTACTTCCGCCGGGGTGGAGATGATGGCAAAATCCACTTCTCCGTTCTTCACAGCCTGCACCGCCTGGGGCGTAGAGTGGTTCGAGATGCGCAGCCGGATGCCGGGATACTCGGTGTGGAACGTCCGCAGCTTCTCGGCCAGATAGATGTTCAGCGCCGTCTCCGTCGCGCTGATGCTGATGGAGCCATGCTCGAGGGTGGCGCTGGCGCTCAGCTCTTCCTCCGCGTCCTGTATCTGCACCGCTGCCGAGGCGATGCGGGAGTAGAGCATCTCGCCCTCCGGCGTCAGGGTGACGCCCCGGTTGGAGCGGGTAAAGAGCACACAGTTCAGCTGGCTTTCCAGCCGGTTCATCGAGTGGGTGATGTTGGGCTGGTTGTTGCCCAGCACCCGCGCCGCTTTCGTAAAGTTCTGATACTTCGCCACATAATAGAAGATCTTGTAGTATTCCCAATCGACGTACATGGGAGCCTCCCCTCTTTCATACCAGAATCACATTTTTACTTTTCCCCCACCAGCGCCACGGCAACATCATTGACATTCGTGCCAGTAGCGCCGGTCATGATAAGGCCGTCCACAGCTTTCAGTGCATGGTAGGCATCGTTGTTTTGCAGGGTGTCGAACACATTCCAGCCCTTGGCGGTCAGTGCGGAGAGGGTGTCACCATCCACATAGCCGCCGGCAGCATCCGTGGGGCCGTCGGTGCCGTCACTGCCCACCGAGAACACTGCTGCATCCAGCCCGGCCAGCGCCGGAGCCGCTGCAAGGGCAAGCTCCTGATTCCGTCCGCCGAGGCCCTTGCCGGTCAGGTGGACGACCGTCTCGCCGCCTGCGATGTAGGCCAGCTTTTTTCCCTGCCCCGCGTGGGTCCGGACGATGGAGCCAAGGAAGCTGCCCGCCTCCCGGGCTTCACAGCAGAGCTGGTCGGTCAGCAGGACGGGCTCATAGCCAAGCTCCCGGCAGGCGGCAGCGGCAGCGGTGCAAAGCTCCCGCACACTGCCAGTGATCTGGGTCGTCACATTGTCCAGCATCTTGGGCGTTTCCTGCGCCAGAAGAACTTTTGCCTGTTCCGAGAGCTTCAGGTGATACTTCTCCGCAATGGCAAGCGCCTGTGCGCAAGTAGAGGTGTCCGGCACCGCCGGGCCGCTGGCTATCATATCCAGCGGGTCGCCCAGAATATCGCTCAGCACGATGCTGAATACCTGAGCCGGGGCGCATGCCTGCGCGAACCGCCCGCCCTTGACGCCCGAAAGCCGTTTGCGGATGGTGTTCATCTCCACGATGTCAGCGCCACTGGCAAGGAGCTGGCCGGTGATGTCCTGCAATTCTGTGCCGGGGAGCAGCGGTTTTTCAAACAATGCACTTCCTCCGCCGGAGAGCAGAAACAGCACGGTATCCTCCGCCGCCAGGCCGCGCACCAGCTCCAATGCCTTTTTCGGTGGCCGCAAAACTGTTCTCGTCCGGCACCGGATGGCCTGCTTCATAACAATTTACTCCCAGAATTTCGCCCCTGACGTGCTTGTATTTGGTCACGACCACGCCGCCGTCCACACGGCCCAGCGCTTCCGCCGCCGCGTGTGCCATCTGCCATGCGGCCTTGCCCGCTGCGACCAGCAGCACCCTGCCCCCCTTGGGCGCAAAGGCTTTCAATGCGCGGCGGACAGCTTCGTCCGGCAGGACAGCGTTCAGGCTGGATGCGATGATGGCATCGGCATCCTTTCGCAGCGTCGGATTCATGAAACAGACCTCCTTGTGTGATATGATTTACAGCAGACCGGCTTCGGTCATGGTTTTTTACAAAGCCCTGCCTGGCCTAGCCGTCCAGAATCATTATACAGCAAGACCGACGTTTCGGGAATACTTTCGGCAATGGTTTTGAAATTGCTGTACAGCTCGACATCACAGACTGTACCTTCCTTAGTTGGGTCTTGTATCTGATTTTTATACTCGCTCTCTACGAAATACCAGGATCTTGTTTACAAACATCCCCCATGCAGCCGCCGGATCACCTTAAATGCGACCTCATGTTCTGTTGTCAGCGGTTTTTTCAAAGCGAAGAAAACAACACCGCTGGTCGGACAGGTGATCTCTGCCTCCACCTCCGCAGTAAACGGGTCAAGGATCACGCCCATTTTCTGACCATACTCCACTTCCTGTCCCGGCTCCACGAAGCGGCGGAAGATCCCGCCCGCCGGGGTGAGTACATTTGCCATCTCGTTTTCCTGCACGACGGTGGACAGATACCCACTGTGGCAGTGGTATCGCAGTAAACCGACCCGGCTGAGATACCGCAGCACGGCAGCAACGGCTTCCTGCGCGCTCTGCTCGTCAACTTCGTCCGTTTCCTTGGTATAAATGCTGAACGCATTGGTCTCCCAGATCTGCCAATTATAGTTCAGCGTCGTCGTATCAATGGGGGTCGGCTTACGCATGACCACATAAGGCAGGCCGAACAGATTGCCCAGGCTGGCCGTCTGATAGCCGGTGTTCATAATGCGAATGTGCGGAACAAAGTCACCGGGCAGATAGAAGGACGCAAAATGGATATGCCCACACGCAGGACAAACCCCGGCTGGAGTTGACCGAGAAAATCGAAGCCAACTTCTATTCCCAAGATTTGACCTCGGCAGCATCCCAGATCCAGCAAAATAAAAAGCCGGCGGCAACAAAAATCTCCGGTAAGGAGATCCTTGAAGCCATCCGGCTGATGAATGCAGACGAACGCAGAGAGTTGACGAGAGCCTTGTTCGCCTAAAATTTCTTCTTTTTATGCAAAGGAAAGCAGGCTGTGCAAACCTTGCGCAGAAAAGCCCCTGATTCGGGCAAATGTGCAAACGGTGTGCAGAAAGTGTGCAGCCGCTTTCCTACATAAAGGAAGAACGTAAAATCTTACGATTTTACGTTCAATATCTAGTACACCTTGCGCACTCATATCCGAACTTTTCTCCGCTTTCACGGCTTCCCCGAAAGCGACCGTTTCTGTACCTTCCTTATAATTAAAGGTAATAAATACCTTATCATCGTAGAGATAGATGGCATTGATGAAGGTATCCACCAGTGCCTGCCGCTGCTCCGGCTGGGTCATATCCAGCTTGCGGAAGCGAAGCAGCCAAAAGCGGACGAACTCCTCTTTCATCTTTGGCTTAGCCAGCCGTTCCTCTGCAATGCGGGCTTGCAACTCCTTCCGCTGTTCTTCCAGCGCTTCCAGCCGCTCCTTGGTGGAACTGGTCAGAATGCCCATCTGGATAGCGTTCAGCATATTGGTGATGCCGACTTCCGTTTCCTTCAACTGCTTTTCGTAGATGGGCAAATCCGTGCTTTCCTGGTTTTGCAGTTCCACCACTTTGGCGATGATGGCATTCATGGAAGCGTCATCTTCCACCAGCTTCATGGTTTCGTTGACTACCAGATCTTCCAGCCACTGTTTCCGCACGGCCTTTTTATCGCAAGTCTTTTTGTTCTTGGCGGCGGCACACTTATAATAGGTATACATTTTCCCGGTGTGGCTGACACCGCTTTCTCCGAACATCAGTGCACCGCACTTGCCGCAGAACAGCTTGGTGGTGAGCAGATAGCTTTCCTCTGCCTTATGACGGGCAGGGGCTTTTTTGTTTTTGGCGATTTTCTCCTGCACATCCTCAAACAGTTCCAGCGGAATAATGGGCGGGATGGCATCCGGCACGACCTTCTCGGCAAGGTCGGCGGAGTAGTATTCGGCGTAGCCTTCCAGCACTGATTCCAGAATAATGCCCTCCGGGCCAGCCGAAATGACTTCCGTTGCCGATACCAGTTTCACGCCGTTTCGCTTCAGCTGAGTCTTGTACCGGGCACTGTCGTAGCGGTTTCGGGCAAAGCGGTCGAGCTTCCAGACAATGATGATGTCAAAGATGCCACGCTCACTGTCTTTGATCATCTGTTGGAACTGCGGGCGGTTATCGGTCTTGGCGGAGATGGCACGGTCAATGTAATGCTTCACCACCGTGAAGCCGTTCTTTTCCGCATAGGCGGTGCATTCCCGGATCTGACCTTCAATGGATTCTTCACGCTGACTATCAGTAGAATAGCGGGCATAGATCACGGCGGTCATGGCAGGCACCTCCCATTTATACATCATTGAACGGTGGAGCGTTCTTTCAAAATAGTATTTCGTATAATGTATATACCACAGTTTTTAACCGAATGCAATACTTTTTCCAAATAAAAGCCGCCATCATTCTCAGATCGTCCAGTTCTGGCTTGCCGACTGCAGATCCACCATGTGGGTGTACAGTCCCTTCCGGGCGTACAGCTCTGCCGGGCTGCCCTGCTCGGCCACGATGCCGCCCGACAGCACCACGATTTTATCCGCACCGGCTACGGTGCGCATCCGGTGGGCGATGATGAGGACGGTTTTGTGTTTTATGAGCCGCGAAAGAGCCTCCTGAATGGCAGTTTCGTTCTCCACGTCCAGACTGGCGGTGGCCTCGTCCAACAGAATGATGGGCGCATCCTTCAGGAAGGCGCGGGCAATGGAAATGCGCTGACGCTCGCCGCCGGAAAGAGCACAGCCATTCTCGCCGATGTTCGTGTTCCATTTGTCCGGCAGCTTCTCGGCAAATTCCGCACAGTTTGCCAGCTTTGCCGCTGCCAGAACCTCCTCGTCGGTGGCACCCTTGCGCCCCAGACGAATGTTTTCCAGGATCGTGTTGTCAAACAGGGTCACATCCTGAAAGACGATGGAATACAGGCTCATGAGCTTTTCCGGGTCGATTTGGGAAACCTCCATGCCGCCCACGGTGATGCTGCCCTTCTGGTAATCCCAGAACCGTGCTGCCAGCCGGGAAACAGTGGTCTTGCCGCCGCCGGAGGGGCCCACCAGTGCCGTGACCTCGCCCTGCTTTGCGGTAAAGGAAACATCCCGCAGAACCGTCTCGCCAGAGTTATAGGCAAAGCCCACATGGTCGAACACGATATCGCAGCCCTGATTGGTCAGCTGCTCGCTGCCGGTCTGCAGGGAAGCGTCCAGAATCTCATTCATCCGCCCCACATTGGTGCGCATGGCAATGACCGCCGCCAGATTCTGCAAAGCCCCCTGCATGGGGTCGTACATCCGGGATGCCGCCATCAGGAACAGAAACAGGGTCAGTACGTCGATGCTGCCCTGCACCAGCAGCACCGAACCGGTGAGCGCCACCGACGCAATACCCAGCTTGAGCACCATGCCGGCGGAGGACACAAACAGCGCTGTTTCCAGCTCTGCCACAATAGACTGCTTTTCCACTGCCCGAATTTTATCGGAAAGGCCAGACAGATACCGCTGCTCCGCATTGCTGGCTTTCAGGTCCCGGAGGGTCTCGATGTACTCCTGAATGCCGTCCGCACAGGCCATTTTCGCCGCCATGGTCCTGGCCTGCACCTTATCCTGTACCCGATAGCTGCCCACCACGATGGCAGCGGATACCGGAATGACCCACAGAGCCGCCAGTGCCATCCGCCACTCAAAGGCGAACAGGCTCAGGGCAATGAGCACGGTAGAGATGAGGGAACCGAACAGACCGGGGATGAAGTGGGAGCAGTCCTTTTCCAGTACCTCGCAGTCCGCCATGATGGTGCTGGTCAGGTCGGCAAGGTCTCGCTTGCCAAAGAAGGACAAGGGCAGCTTGCGCAGCCGCTCTGCAAGGGTCAGGCGGCGGGTGCCGCTCTCTTTATAGGTGGTAAAATAGGTGCCGTTGTACTGGAACCATGTGGTCAGCAAAATCAGCACAAAGCAGGCAACGCATCCCACCAGATAAAAGGTGCTTCTCCCGCTTGTAGAGCCTGCCAGCAGGTCTTTTACCAGAAGATATAGCAGCCCGGTGGGCAGCATGAACGCCATGTTCTGGAACGCACAGGCCAGAACGCCCTTTACAAGCCCCTTTGCGCCCTCCGGGGAGCTGGCTGTGGCGTGTTGAATTTTTTCGATCATTCCTTACCCCTCCTTTGCGACCTTCCACTGCACCGACGCCTGATACTCCTGCCACATCCGGGCAAACAGACCGTTCTGCGCACACAGTTCGTCCTTTGTGCCGGATTCCACAATCTGCCCATCCTGCACCACATAGATGCAGTCGGCGTTAGCGACTGTGGACAGGCGGTGCGCGATCATCAGCACCGTTTTGCCCTTGGCAAGCTGCGCAAAGGCTGCCTGCACCTTAGCTTCGTTATCCGGGTCGGCAAAGGCGGTGGCCTCGTCCAGGATCAGGATGGGCACATTTTTCAGCATGGCGCGGGCAATGGCAATGCGCTGCTGCTCGCCACCGGAAAGATACACGCCCTTGGTGCCGATGACCGTGTGGATGCCCGCCGGGAACTTCTCCACGATATCCATGCACTGTGCAGCTTTCAGCGCCGCCAGCACCTCGGCTTCGGTGGCCTGCGGCCTACCCAGACGGACGTTGTCCAGAATGCTACCCTTGAGCAGGCGGCTGTTCTGGAATACAAAGGAGATGGTGTCCATCAACTCTTCCTTGGGAATATCCCGCACATCCGCTCCGCCCACCCGGACGCTGCCGCTCTGCACATCAAAGAACCGGCAGACAAGGTTTGCCAGCGTGGATTTGCCGCCGCCGGAGGGGCCTACAAAGGCCACCGTCTGTCCCGGCTGAATCTCCAGCGAAACGCCCTTGATGACCTCGGTTTTTCCGTCGTAGCTGAAATGCACATCCCGCAACGTGACAGAGGAATCCTTCGGGTACTGCGGAACAGCCTGCACCTGCATGGGCGCCGTCTCCAGCACCGAGTCGATGCGTGCCAGTGCATCCGCCACCACCATCTTGTTCTCGCTCATATACATCATACGGGTCAGAGTCAGGGAGATCACCGGCGTGATGATGATATAGAACAGCAGGTTCAGCAGAAACTCCGGGGTGACGCCGTGGGTCGTGAACAGCAGCCCGCCCGCGATCAAAAAGGCGAACACCCCGTTGACGGCGGCGGTATAGAACATCATGGGCAGTCGCAGATCTTTGGTGTAGGAGATGACCCACTTTTCGTACTCATCAATGGCGGCCTTGAACTTTTTGAAGGAAAACACACTCTGCCCGAAGGTCTTGACCACCGGAATGCCTCGGACGTACTCTACCGCCTCATTGGACATAGCCTCCAGTGCGTTGCCGTACTGCCGCATTTTTTCAACCATCCGCTTGCCGGTCATGGTCGCCATGATGAGGAAAGCCAGCACCACCGGCGCAAGGCTCAGCAGCCCTAATCGCCAGTCGAACGCCAACAGCAGCACCAGCAGCCCCACCGGGGTGGCGATGGCGTTGTACTGGTCGGGCAGCTGGTGGGCCAGATAGGTCTCGGCTGCTCCGGTGCTCTCGTGGATGATCTTGCGCAGCTTGCCGCTGCCGAAGTTCTCGGCAAAGCCCAGCGGCAGCACCGCCAGATGCTCCGACACCGCCAGCCGCAGATTGGTCGCCACCCGGAACGCCGACAGATGGGAGCACATCAGTGCCGCAATGTAAATGAGGTAAGACAGCACTGCAAACAACACTGCCATCCAGCCGTAATGGGGGATGTTCACCGCCTGTGCATAGTTTGGCGCGGCGTTCAGCACATCCCGCAGGATCTTCCAGATGTACACAAAAGGCACCA
>ENA-OPYX01001668-OPYX01001668.1-human-gut-metagenome-genome-assembly--contig:-NODE-1668-length-11230-cov-3.501396_pt1 | contig 11230 bp, 13 predicted proteins | sample MGYA00242639_ERZ504486 | MGnify/ENA primary metagenome ERZ504486 (study PRJEB26092, sample SAMD00036296) | human gut metagenome | host: Homo sapiens | study: EMG produced TPA metagenomics assembly of... | reverse complement strand
ACCAACAATAACAAATACAATAGAAACAAGTTGTGCTGTTTTTAATCCAAAAACATATAAACTATCTGTTCTAAATGCTTCTATGAAAAAACGAATAACTCCATACCAAATAAAATAAGTAAAAACTGAATTCCTTGTTTTTGTTGGTACTTTCTAATAATAAAGAAAATATTAAAAAATCCAATCACACATCCTAAGGATTCATATAAAAATGTAGGTTGATAATATTGACCATGAATATACATTTTATCAATGATAAACTGTGGTAAATGAAGTGCTTTTAAGAAACTTAAATCAACTGCACTTCCATAAGCTTCTTGATTAAAGAAATTTCCCCATCTCCCACATGCCTGGGCAATAAGGACACCTGGCATGATGGCATCCCCGCAACAAGAAATGAAATATTTCTTTTTTTAAAGAAGAAATAACTATAAATAAGTCCTGTGATAACTCCTCCTTGAATAGCAAGTCCTCCATGATTGATCATAATGGTTTCCATCGGATTATTGGCATACAATTCATTCCACATAAAAATCACATACCAAATTCTAGCACCAATGATTCCTACAAATAATAAACCAAAAACATAATCAGAAAGTATTTCTTTTGAATAACCTAAGTTTTTTTAAAATGATATTGCCCTAAAAAAATAAGCAATTGCTGCACCTGTCAATATACAAACTGCATACCATTGTATAGAAAGTGGTCCAATTTCTATAAAGGTATTAAAACTTGGGAAAAATCTCATTGTTCTTGTTTATTATGATCAATATTTTTAAGAATACGTTCAACAAATTCTTTACTTGAATCAATACCTACGTCACGTAAACGCATATTCATAACTGCCGCTTCAATAATAACCGACATACTACGACCACTTGATACAGGAACAACTATTTTAGGAATTTTAATTCCTAAAACATCTTCTGAAATATCATTTTCTTCAACCCCTACACGTGTATATTCACGTGATGGTACCCAACGTTCTAGCTGAATCACCAAATCAACATCATTTCTATCTAAAATAGCAGAAATACCAAACATCTTAGAAACATCAATAACTCCAATTCCTCTAATTTCTAATAAATTAGCAAGAACAGCAGGTGCTTTACCAACGATTTTTTGTCCTATACGATAAAGTTCTACAGCATCATCAGCAACTAATAAATGGCCTCTTTTAACAAGTTCTAAAGCAATTTCTGATTTACCGATTCCACTATCCCCTTTAATAATGACACCTTTACCATGAATATTTAGAAAAACACCATGCATTAATGTTTCTCTTGCAAGTTTTTCTTCTAAGGTATTCATAAGTTCACTTGATACAACACCTGTAATCATTTCTGTTTGAAAAATTGGAAAGTTTCTTTCATCAGCAATATTTTTTAATACTTCAGGACAAGCATGTCCTTTACAAATTACAATACAAGGTACTTCTTCATTAATTAAACACGGAAAGATTTCTTTTTGTCTTTCTTCTGTCATCTCAGCAATAAAAGCCATTTCTTTATCACCAAAGACAATAATTCTTCTAAAGTCACTATGTTTAAAGAATCCTGCTAATTCAAAACCTGGTCGATTGATTTCACCAGTTAAAATAACTCTTTTTAAAGATTCTTCATTTCCTGTAACTTGTTGATAATTTTTATTATTCCCTAATAATTTTTCTACTGTAATTGATTTCATCTTTTTTCTCCTTAAAGCATTGATTTCAAGAACTGACCTGTATAACTTTTTTCACACTTTGCTACTTTTTCTGGAGTACCTGTAACAACAATTGTTCCTCCTCCAGCTCCACCTTCAGGTCCTAAATCAATGATATGATCTGCTACTTTAATAACATCTAAATTATGTTCAATAACAATAATTGTATCTCCTTGATCAACAATACGTTGTAAAACATCGATAAGTCTTGAAACATCATGACTGTGTAATCCAGTTGTTGGTTCATCAAGAATATAAACAGTTTTCCCTGTTGACTTCTTTTGTAATTCACTTGCAAGTTTAACTCTTTGAGCTTCTCCACCAGAAAGAGTTGTTGCACTTTGACCAAGTTTAATATAACCAAGACCAACATCATAAAGTGTTTGGATCTTATTTCTAATTTTTGGTAAATTATCAAAGAAATCTAACGCTTCTTCTACTGTCATTTCTAAAATATCATAAATATTTTTATCTTTATAAGTCACTTGTAAAGTTTCTTCATTATATCGTTTACCTTCACATTGTTCGCAAGGAACGTAGACATCTGGTAAAAAGTGCATTGAAATTTTCTTTAGTCCATCACCTTGACACGCTTCACAACGACCACCTTTAACGTTAAATGAGAATCTTCCTTTATCATAACCTCTCATTTTCGCTTCATTTGTTTGTGCAAATAAATCACGAATATCATCGAAGACACCTGTATAAGTTACTGGATTTGAACGTGGTGTTCTTCCAATTGGATCTTGTGAAACTTCAATGACTTTATCAATATTTTCAATTCCCAAGATTTCTTTATGTAAACCTGGTCTCTCTTTTGATTGATAAACATATCTCATTAATGATTTTCCTAAAATATCATTCACTAATGTTGATTTACCACTTCCTGATACTCCTGTAACGACATTGAATTTACCAAGAGGAAATTTAACATTAATATTCTTTAAATTGTGTTCCTTAGCCCCTTTGACTTCAATAAATAAGCCATTCCCTTTTCGTCGTTTTTGAGGAACTTCAATCTTTCTATTTCCAGATAAATATTGTCCTGTAATAGAATCTTTACAATTCATAACTTCTTCGGGTGTTCCTGCACAAATGACTTGTCCACCATGAACACCAGCTCCTGGACCAATATCAACAATAAAATCTGAAGCTCTCATTGTATCTTCATCATGTTCAACAACGAGAACGCTATTTCCTAAATCTCTAATATCTTGTAAAGATTTAATAAGCTTTTCATTATCTCTTTGATGTAAACCAATAGATGGTTCATCTAAAACATATAACACTCCCGTAAGACGTGTTCCAATTTGAGTTGCTAGACGGATACGTTGAGCTTCTCCACCAGATAATCCTCCTGCACGTCTAGCAAGTGTTAAGTAACCAAGACCAACATTATTTAAGAATGTAAGACGATCATTGATTTCTTTAACAACTAATCGAGCAATATTCATTTCATAGTCTGTTAATTTTATATTTTGAATAAAATGTAAAGCATCCCCAATCGATTGTTCTGTAAATTCAGCAATATTTAAACCACCGACTCTTACAGAAAGAACTTGATCATTAAGTCTTCTTCCCTTACATGTAGGACAAGTATGTTCTGACATAAAGGATGCATACCATTCTTTTGACCATTTTGAAGTTGTTTCTTCATATCTTCTTGCAATTAATGTTCTCACACCTTCAATAAATTTTGTTGTACGTGAGACATTTCCACTATCTGATACGATTTCATAACTAATAGGTTCTCTCGAACCATCAAGAATATAACTCAATTCTTGTTTTGTAAAATCTTTTAATGGTTTATCTAAATCTATTTTATATTTCTTACAAAGAATTAAAAATCTTTGCCATTCAATACGATTTGTTCCTACTGCTGTTTTAAAATAACGAAGTCCACCTTCATTAATTGATTTACTCCAATCTGGAATCAATAAATCATCATCCACTTCATTTTTAATCCCTAATCCACGACAATCCGGACAAGCTCCTAATGGATTATTAAATGAAAATAAACGTGGTTCTAATTTAGGAACAGAAAAACCACAAATTGGACAAGCAAGATGTTCACTAAAAAGTTCTTCTGTTTTGTTGTTAAGTTTTGAACAATGACTTCTCCACCCGTTAGTTTCAAACCGACTTCTAAAGAATCTACTAAACGACTACGATAACCTTCTTTTTTGATAATACGATCAATAACGACATCAATATCATGTTTTTATTTTTATCAAGTTCAATTTCTTCATCCAACAGTAATTTTGTCCATCAACAACCACACGTAAATAACCATCTTTTAATAAGTCCGCAAAATAATCTTTAAAAGTTCCTTTCTTTCTTTAACAACTCTTGCGACAACCATTAAACGATCGCCATCAGCGTATTGGTCAATCGTATCTGCCATTTGTTTAATTGTTTGACTTTCAATAACAACATCATGTTTAGGACAATAAGCTTTTCCTACACGTGCATATAACAATCTTAAATAATCATAGATTTCTGTAACTGTTCCTACAGTTGAACGTGGATTGTTAGAAGTTGTTTTTTGATCAATTGCAATAGCAGGTGATAAACCTTCAATCGCATCAACATCTGGTTTTTCCATATTACCTAAAAAACTGTCTTGCATAAGCACTTAGTGATTCTACATATCTTCTTTGTCCTTCAGCATAAAATTGTATCAAAAGCTAAAGATGTTTTACCCTGAACCAGAAAGACCGGTCATAATAACAAGTTTATTTTTATGGAATATCTGATATTAATGATTTTTTAAATTATTTTCTCTTGCTCCTCGAATAATTAATTTATCTTCCATCTTTTCTTCCTTTCAATAATTGGATAACACTTTCTTTGTCATGCCCTCTCATTTGTAAATCATAGGCCCAATCAAGTAATTCTTTGAAATCTTGATTAGGTTTAAATCCTAATTCTATTAAGAGTTTACCATCCACAAAAGGTTTTAATGCATGATTTCCACATCTTGAAACCTTTTCTTCAACATAAGTATCTAATGTTGAAATTGTTTCTGGACGATTTGCAAGTCGTCCTAACTTATCACATTTCGACATACATACTAAATCGTTTAAAGGAAAAATTCCTTCTATTCCTTTTAATAATTTATAGTAACTATAATCTTTACTTTGATTTCTTACCATATTCATCAAATGCATATGATAATAGATCATTGTACGAATATATTTTTTCATTTTTTTATTTGTAAAAAAATGACTAAAATATTGATTAAAAACTTTTACACCACTTTCATTATGCCCTGGTGCTTTTCCTTCAGGAGTTGTTACTAATGGTTTTCCTATATCATGAAGTAAAGCACTCCACATGAAAGCAAGTGGCCAACTTGTTTTATCTTTACATAAAGCAGCTAAGTCAACAACTAATAAAGTATGATTCATCACATTTCCTTCAGGATGAAAATCTAATCTTTGAGGACATGTTACTAATGTTTCTAAAGGACGAATAAGAGCATTGAGTTCTAATAAGAATTTTAAACCCATTGATGGATGTGAAGACATCAATAACTTATTATATTCTTGTTGAATTCGTTCTAAAGATAAATATTGTAAAACTCCTTCATTGACCATTTTTTGACAAATCTCTTTTGTTTTTAAATCCACTTGAAATTCAAAACGAGACATAAATTGAGCTAATCTTAATACTCTTAAAGGATCTTCATAAAATGTTTTTTCATCAACCATTTTTAAACATTTATTTTTAAATATCTTCTCGTCCTTGATAATAATCTATCAGCTTTCCATTTTGATAATCATACATCATTGCATTGATTGTAAAATCTCTTCTACAACATGCTGTTTTCATATCTAAATCTTTATGAACTTCTACCTCAAATTCTCGATGTGTTTGTCCTTTCTTTCTTTCAATACGAGGTAAAGCAAAATCAAAATTTGGTAAACAATCCAATTTTAAAATACCAAAACTTTTACCTACCTCGTTTACTTTTCCATATTGAGATAAAATATCAATAATCTCATCTATTTCTAGATCATAGATTTCTACATCTACATCATGGTAATCCACCTTTTGATACATCACCATATCTCTAACAATACCACCTACAAGATAAACTCGACCCTTTTTAGATAAAGAATCTAAAACACTTTTTTCTAAATGATTTAACTCAACTTCACCTTGCAACTCCACATCATATCTCTAAGTTCCATTGCTCTTTCAAATCAAGTGCTTTAGCTGCTTCTTTTCATTTGTTTTTCAAGTTCTTTAATAAGTGTTTCTTTATCTTTCTTCTTTGCTTTCTTACCTTTTTTAACAAGAGAAATGGCTTCATCCACATTTTCTTGTCCATGGATAGCTTCTCTAATTTCCTTTTTGATTGTTTGAGGAATAATACCATGTTCCTTATTATATTTTTCTTGTATTTCACGACGTCTTGCTGTTTCATCAATGGCCTTTTGCATAGAATCAGTAATTTTATCACCATACATAATAACTTTACCATGACTATTTCTAGCAGCACGTCCAATAGTTTGAATCAATGATCTTTCCGATCTTAAAAAACCTTCCTTATCAGCATCTAAAATACAAACAAGAGAAACTTCTGGTAAGTCTAACCCTTCTCTTAACAAGTTGATACCCACTAAAACATCATATTTTCCAAGACGTAGATCTCTTAAAATTTCTGTTCTTTCTAATGTTTTAGTATCACTATGCAAATAAGCAACTTTTAACCCAAGTTCTACAAGATAAGCACTGAGATCTTCTGCCATTCTTTTAGTAAGTGTGGTAATCAATACACGTTCATTTTTTTCAATACGTTGATGAATTTCATCAATAATATCATCTACTTGACCATCAATAGGTCTTACTTCTATGATTGGATCTAATAGCCCTGTTGGTCTAATAATTTGTTCAACAACTTGATGATGAACCTTATCTAGTTCATAATCACCTGGCGTTGCAGAAACAAAGATAGCTTGATGAATCAAATCTTCAAACTCTTCAAAAACAAGTGGTCTATTATCCAAAGCACTTGGAAGTCTAAAACCATATTCTACTAATGTTTCTTTACGAGAACGATCCCCATTATACATTCCTCTAATTTGTGGAAGCATAACATGACTTTCATCTACGACAAGTAAAAAATCTTTAGGAAAATAATCAATCAATGTATAAGGTCTTTGACCTGCTTTTCGTCCATCGATATGTCGTGAATAATTTTCAATTCCTGGACACATTCCCACTTCTCTTAACATTTCCACGTCATGTCTCGTTCTTTGATCAAGACGTTCATACTCCAATAGCTTTGTTTCATCTTTAAAATACTGTAATCGTTCTTCTAATTCCTTAGAAATCGTATCACAAGCTTTTAACATTTGTTCCTTTTTCGTAACATATCCATAAGCAGGATAAATAGTATACGTATTATAAGAACCTAAAATATGTCCTGTAAGGGGATCTACTTCACAAATACGTTCTACTGTATCTCCAAATAATTCAATACGAATCAAATAACTTTCACTATGTCCTGGAACAATTTCAATAACATCACCACGAACCCTAAAAGTTCCTTTAGTTTGTTCAATATCATTTCTTTGATATTGACGATCGACTAAAAATGTCAATAATTCTCTACGATCAATATCTTGATCAACACGTAATGAGAAAATCATTTCTTTATACTGTTCAGGATTTCCAAGTCCATAAATAGAAGCAACAGAAGCAACAACAATGACATCTTCTCTTTCAATAAGTGAATTCATTGCTGCTGAACGCAACATTTCAATTTCATAATTTGTTTTTGCATTTTTATCAATATAGAGATCTCTACCTGGAATATAAGCTTCTGGTTGATAAAAATCGAAGTTTGAAATAAAGTACTCTACTCTATTTTCAGGAAAAAATTCTTTTAACTCTGAATATAATTGTCCTGCTAATGTTTTATTATGTGCTAAAACCAACGCTGGTTTATTATATTCTTTGATAACATTAGCAACAGTAAATGTTTTTCCTGTTCCAGTTCCCCCAAGTAAGACTTGTTCCTTTTTACCTGCTTTTAAACCATCTACAAGTTCTTGAATAGCTTGAACTTGATCTCCCATTGGTTGAAAAGGAGAAACGAGTTTAAACTGAGACATAGTTTCACCACCTTATTTTATGATTTTCATTAACTGATCATACTGTTTATCATTTTCATGATTATTGATATAAATCATCATTCTTGCAACCAGCATTTGTTTATCACTTTGACTATACTCTCCATCTACATTTAAATGATTATCTGTTTCAAATTGTTGTAATGCTGCTTGTGTATTAACTGAAAAATAACCATCTTCTCGATCAACAGAATATCCTAAAATATTGAGCATCTTTTGCATAGATTTAATACGTGTATTTACACAATCAACTTTTAAGGTTTCTTTTACATCTTTTGTTGTAATTCCTGATAATGAAACATTATCAACTTCTTCATCAGGTGTTAGACCCTTTCCATTAATACATGTTCCATTAGGAATCATCCATTTAGCATACGTATACTTTAAAACTGATCCATCAGAAAGCGTTTTTTGAGTTTGTGCACTTCCTTTTCCATAAGTTGTTTTACCAATAAGTTGATATCCTTTTTCACTTTGTAAAGCTCCTGCTGTTAATTCAGAAGCACTTGCTGTATTTTCATTTACAAGAATATAACCATTTTCAAATTCATATTTTTTATCTGATTCTGCATAATATTTTTTTGCTGCACTATTTTTTTCTTTCATTTGATAAATTACTTCATCTGAAGTAAAGAATAAATCTAAAATATCTGTAGCAGCTGTTAAATAGCCTCCACCATTATCTCTTAAATCAATAACTAATGTTTGAATATTTTTCTTTTTAAACATTTCTAAGGCTATTTCTACTTGCTTAGCGGTATCTGTTCCAAAAGTTGATAATTCAATATATCCAAAAGATACATTTCCTTGTTTTCTTATTTCATAAAAAGCAGAAGTATCTAATGCGCCTCTTGTAACTGTCACATCACTTGTTTTTTGATTATTTAAAATCGTTAATGTAACTTCTGTTCCATCTTCACCTCGCACATAGTCTCTTACTTGATCAGTACTTGCTTGTGCTAATTCATTTCCATCTGCTTTCGTGATAATATCGCCAACTTTTAAGCCTGCTTTACTTGCTGGTGAATCACTATATACTTTAGTAATCATGGCCCCTTGTTCTACCATAGAAAAAACCTACACCAATGCCTTGATAATTTCCAGCAACTGTTTGATTAAATTCAACAGCTTCTTTGCTTGTTAGATAACTTGAATGAGGATCATTTAATCCTGCAACCATTCCTTCAATAGCAGAGGTATTTAAATTTACATCCTGATCATTCGTATTTACCCAATACTTATCTAAAGTATCATAAACTTCATTAATAATACTGCTATCATTTGTATTTTTAACAATAACATTCTTTTTTGAAACATAGCCTGCAAAATACCCAATTGCAAGACAAACAATAATCAAAATAACAATTAAAACTTCTTTGATTGGTCTTTGTTTTGTTTCTTGTTTTACTTCTTTTTTTGGCGGTCTAATAAAATCATCCATCATTTTCACCTCACCATAACATATTATCATATTTTAAAAAGCATTTATATCATTAATCAAAATCTATTTATTAGTTTCTTTTTTAGACACATTATATCGTTTTTTTACCCATAAGTCACGCTTTTTGCATGAGTCATTTATTATTTTGTCGTATTTTTTTAGTAATTGTTTCCATATAAGATTGAAAAGGTTTTACCTTTTCTTGATGATTTCCAACATATTCTTTAAAACATTCTGCAAAATATTCTTTTTTTGTCTTTTGTTTGAATAATGTTTTATTTTCTTTATAAAGTTTTATAAATTGTTTAGAAGAACTAAAATGATACTTTTCATCAAAATAATGTCCTAATTCATGAATAATTACCCCTTCACTTGTGACATTCTCAAGATGTGGATGAACTAAACGAATAGTTGCAGGAGGAATCATTTCGCCTGAAATGATCAAATTATCTTTTTTTATACTATAATTATAAAGCTCAATTTTACCACCTGAATTAAAAAAGATTTCTAAATATTGATCATCATATGAATAACCATATCCTCCTTGTAGTTCTTCCTCAATATAGCTATCTCCAAATTCATTCATTTCTAACCAACTGTCTTTAAATTCATTTTTCTACATAGACATGTTTTTGAATTTCAATCATTGTTGTTTAGGTGTACAACCTATTACAAATAATAACAAAACACATAATATTTTTTTCATTTGAACTCCTTTTATTAATATATAAATAAAAAGGTATTTCTACCTTTTTATAATAATTGGTAAATCATAATCATGAGTGGCATTGTAATAATACTAAATATAACTCCCATCACATTCATAATACTTGCATATCCTGGATGTTTATTATAAAGCTGTGCAAATTGTGTAATCGTTGCAGCCGGTGGTGCAGATGCAGCTAAAATTGTAATCAACAAAATTTTGTCAGCATCAACTGTTAAACGAGACATACCTGTAAATTTAAAAATAAGAATCATAATTAATGGAAAGACAACTAATCTAAATAAAGAAATTAAATATGTTCTCTTTTCTACAAAAATACTCCTTAAATCCATTTCTCCAATAAGCATTCCAATAACAATCATTGCTAATGGTCCCATCATACTTCCTACTTTAGAAAAAGTATCAACAAGTAAAGATGGTAATTGTAATTGAAACATAAAAAGACAAATTCCAATAATGATAGCAATAATATTAATATTTAATAGAATCTTTTTTACGTCAAATGATGGTTCATTACAAACTAGACTTTTAGCATGTGTCCATAATAAAATAGTTTGTATAACCATATAACCGCTTGAATAAATGACCCATTCATTCCCTAAGATGGCTCCTACTAAAGGAATAATTAAATTACCAGAATTCGAATAAATAAGTGTTGCTTTTTCAATAGGTGTAAAACCAAAAATTTTTCCTAATAAATTAGCAAGTGGAATAAAATGATATGTACTAAAATAGCCCCTAAAAAAGATATTCCTAAACCAATCAACTTATCTGATGTAAAATCAATCATAAAAGAATTGATAATGGCACAAGGGCATGCAACATATAAAAGTAAAATAGATAATACTTTACTATTTTCCGCTGTTAAAACTCGACCTCTTACAAGCAAAAAGCCAAAAAGATCATAATAAATAATTGACATATTTGTTGAATTAACAAAATACTTAATTCCATTATATTCACCTCAAGGGATAGTTTAGACTAATTATTTTAAATATGTAAAAAGCTTTCATTATATGAAAATAAAAAAAACCACTTAAGGGAAAATTCTTAAAACATAAAAAAAAAGAAGGAACTGGCAACGAGCTATTTTCGCACAATGTACTATCTTCGCCGCGATGATGCTTAACTTCTGTGTTCGGAATGGGTACAGGTGTGTCCATCATGCTATCATTACCAGATTCTTCTTGTCAAGTGTCTTCAGGACACTCAAAA
>ENA-OPYX01001667-OPYX01001667.1-human-gut-metagenome-genome-assembly--contig:-NODE-1667-length-11245-cov-2.913743_pt1 | contig 11245 bp, 11 predicted proteins | sample MGYA00242639_ERZ504486 | MGnify/ENA primary metagenome ERZ504486 (study PRJEB26092, sample SAMD00036296) | human gut metagenome | host: Homo sapiens | study: EMG produced TPA metagenomics assembly of... | reverse complement strand
CCTTTCGGAGCTGGACAGCAGCCGTTCAGAATTTATCTTCTTGAGAGTATTCATGATATTTCAGACCATGATCATCCTGTACTGGTCTGGATGATTTTGTCAGTCATCAGTTTACGATCAATAAAGTGTTTCACGTTGTGGCAGGGCATGTGTATCAGCCGATAGGGGGTTCCTCAGATAAATAAGCTTGCGAAGTAGTATGCGATATGCTAAACTGGCATTAACTATGGAAAGTTGGTGAAAAATTTGGACAAAGAGGAATTTCGGGTTAAACTTGAAGAGATTAACCATTTAGTAGAACAGAAAGACTATAAGGGAGCCATGAATGTTGTAGACAGCATTGACTGGCGCCGTGTGAAAAATGTTCGTACCCTTTGTGTGGTTGGTGAAATCTATGCTGCCAATAAACGCTATGAGGACAGCAAGGAAATTTTCCTGCTGGCTTATCACAGAGCCTCCATTGGTAAGAACATTCTTTATCGTCTTGTAGAAGTTTCCCTGAAGCTGGGACAGGTTTCCGAGGCAGTGGAATTTTATCAGGAGTACAGGGAAGTTGCGCCAAATGATAATACGCAGTACATCCTGAAATACAAGATCCTGAAAGTAAAAAAGGCTCCTCTTGCAGAGCAGATCAAGGTTCTGGAGGATTATAAGGAGAAAGAATTTACCGAAAAATGGTCTTACGAGCTTGCCAAACTGTACTATCAGGATGGTGACAAAGAGAAATGTCTGGAGCTTTGCAACGAGATCATTCTCTGGTTCAACGAGGGTAACTACGTGATGAAGGCTATGGACCTGAAACAGCGTATGGGTGCTCTTACCGGCGAGGAGAAAGAGCGGTATGAACAGCAGTTTGTACCGAAGCTTCTGAAACCTGAGGAAGCAGATACCATTAAGGAAGAAGAGAAAGCACCGGAAGCTGAGAACCAGGGAAGTGAATCTATTGAAAGTATTCAGATCAAGAATGAGGATCTGGATGGCGTAGAGAGTCTTCAGGATAAAATTTCCAAAGGACTTCGTGACATTTTTGGAAGCCGTAAGATGGATGAAATGGAAGACAGCATTGTTTCCACTGAGCAGACGAAAGAGGTTCAGGAAGAAATGCTTCGTGATCCGGCTTCTGAGAAAGAATATGAAAGTGTACCGGAGCTGGAGCCTGAAACTGGCAAGGTGAAAGTGGAGAATACCAAGGAGACTGTTGCTGAAGAATCTGTGAATACAGCAGATGAGACTGCAGAGAAATCAGCGGAAGCAGTTTCAGAAGAAAATACAGAAGGTTTAGAGAATGCAGATCGTTCAGAGTCTGCAGAAGAGAAGAACGCATTTTCCACAGAAACAGAAACACCTGTTGAGAACCTGAAAATGCCTACACTGAATATTCCGGATTCTATGAAGAATATGGTACCGGAAGAGATTGAGGTTCCCAAGGCACCTGTACAGAATAACCTTTTCAGTGATGAGGCTGATGCTGCGGAGAAAATGAAAGACGAGAAACCTGCATTTGATTTTTCAAATTTCAATCTGGAGGATACGATTCTTGCTGCTGCTTCTGCACAGGGAATTGAGATTCCAGATGAGAAGGTAGATGAAGAGAAAGTTCAGGAAGAAAATAAAGAAATTGTAGAAGTCGCCAAAGAAATATCTACACAACCTCAGAAAGCTGTAAAAGAAGAAAAAGTAGAGAAGATTCCGGAAGAAGAGGAAGTTATCACTGAGGACGAGGAAGAAATCGAGCCAGAACCAGAACAGAAAAAGCCGGTTGTAGAACTTGAGGAAGAGGAATTCCTTTCCGAAGAGGATCTTCAGGCTGCTGAGGATGAGTTTATGAATGGTCCGGCAGGACATAAGGAGAAAGAAGAGCCTTCTGATGATTCCATGTCTGAGGATGAATTTATTGCCAAGCTTCTCAGAGAGAGCATTGGAGAAGAAGAGGATGAGGATATGCCTCCAGCTGCTGATGAGTGGTTGAAACTGAAGATGCAGAGGAAGAACCGGAAGATTCTGAGGACGAAAACTTTGATTTTGACGAGGATGAAGAGGAAGAAGAGTCTTCTGAATCTCTTTCCGAGGAAGAAGAACTGGAACAGTTTATTGATTCTATTCAGCCAAAGGATAAGAGAAATCCATCTGACATTGTGCCAAGAGAGAAATCACTTACCGATGATGAGAAGAAGCTGTTTACATATTTTGTAAAGGTTCCGGGAATGCGGGAACAGCTGATCAGTGCACTTTGCGATGTGCAGATGGCAGCGGCTGATAAGACCTCCAAGACTGGAAACGTGATCGTCATGGGTGGGAAAGAAACTGGTAAGACAAGACTGATCGCAAGTCTGATTCCGGCAATCTGTAAAGAGCTGAATCTGCCGGCTTCCAAGGTGGCTTATGTGTTTGCCGACCAGCTGAATGAGATGGATATTACGAAAGTGATTGGTAAACTTAGCGGTGGTTTCCTTGTCATTGAGAATGCTAATCAACTGACACAGGAAACAGTGGATATTCTGGATAAGGCTATGGAGTTCCGCACAGACGGACTTACTGTGATTATTGAGGATGAGAAGATCGGAATGCGTAAGCTGATTGCAAGATTCCCGAAATTTGCCAAGAAGTTTACATCCATGATCAACATTCCGGTATTTACCAATGATGAACTTGTAAACTTTGCAAGAGTTTACACCAAGGAAAATGGTTACAAGATCGACCAGATGGGAATGCTTGCATTGTATAATCTGATCGGTGTGAACCAGAAAGAAGACCAGCCTATGAACATTGGCGCAGTTAAGGAAATGCTTGACGCAGCAATGGCGAAATCCCAGGGCGGACTTCTGAAGTTTAATAAGAAAAAGAGAGTAGACCGTGATGGATTTACGGTTCTTTATGAGAAAGATTTTGCAAAATAAGTAATAGGGGAATTGCAGACAGCTGCCCAGATTGTGTGATTTGCAGATAATGATTAAATAATTTAAAAGAAAGAGGAAATTAATATGACCAGACCTTATTTAGGAAATCCGAAATATACCATTGAAGTTCTTCAAAAGTATAATTTTGCTTTCCAGAAAAGGTTTGGTCAGAATTTTCTTATCGATACCCATGTTCTGGAAAAAAATAATCGAGGCTTCCAAGATCACCAAGGATGATTTTGTTCTGGAAATCGGACCGGGTATTGGAACTATGACCCAGTATCTGGCTGAGGCAGCCAGAGAAGTGGTGGCTGTAGAGATTGATAAGACATTGATCCCGATTCTGGAAAATGATACTTTGAAAGACTGGGATAATGTGACTGTGATCAACGAGGATATCCTGAAAGTTGATATTGCAGCGCTGGCACAGGAGAAAAATGGGGGCAAGCCTATCAAGGTGGTTGCCAATCTGCCTTATTATATTACCACGCCAATCATCATGGGACTTTTTGAAAACCATGTTCCCATTTCTTCCATCACCATTATGGTACAGAAGGAAGTGGCAGACAGAATGCAGGTTGGTCCTGGAACAAAGGATTACGGTGCTTTGTCTCTGGCTGTTCAGTATTATGCCAGACCGCAGATCATTGCGAATGTTCCGCCAAACTGTTTTATGCCAAGACCGAAGGTGGGAAGTGCTGTTATCCAGCTTGTGAGATATGAAGAGCCGCCAGTGCAGGTGGACAATGAGAAGCTGATGTTCAGGCTGATCCGGGCATCTTTTAATCAGAGAAGAAAAACATTGGTAAATGGACTGAAGAACTCCCAGGAGCTTGATTTTTCAAAAGAGGAAATTGAGAAAGCTATGGCAGAGACCGGAATTCCGGTAAATGTGAGAGGCGAAGCGCTTACTTTAGCAGAATTTGCTGATCTTGCGAACGTATTTAATAAATTGAGATAGAAGGAACTGATTTACTGCATAAATTTCATACAAATAAAAATCACCCGGTGGCTAGACGGGTGATTTTTATTTTGTCTCAAATATATTTTTTAAAAGGAAGGAGAGTCAATCACTTTTGGGTGACTGACATATGAAAAAGAAATTTTATAAAAATAATGTTGGCTGTTATTATTTTTATGATGTTAGTATATCGGGAAAGTTTGAAAGAATCGTGTTTATCTTATGAAAAATTAGTGAACGAATTTGAAAAGATTTGTAACTTCCTGGAAAAATGGGCTGTTTTTGGAGATTAGTTATAAAAAGATTATAAAGTTTTTAGATACATTTTACAAATAAAAGGAAAAGGTGTAGTATAATGGGCTGGAATCTGGAGGAAGATTTATTTCCGGTATTGATTAAATTTCAGAAGAAAATTACTTGATATGAGGAAATCAGATCATAAATATGACCAGATTCCAGCAGTTTGTGAACAGAATATTAACTATTGCTGGTCAGACCATGAACAGCAGCTATTTAATTGTTACTGGAGAGATTTGAACAGATGACATTTAATCGTTACTGGGCAAGTCTTGAACAGCAACATTCAATCAGGAGGTAATTATCATGATAAAAATGAAAAAATCAGCAGCACTTATCCTTGCAGGAGTTCTTGCATGTTCCATGCCGATGCCGGTTATGGCATCCAGTGATACAGAAGTAGTAGAAAGTCTTCTGGACAGTGGAATTGATTTTCTTGCTTCTGACCCTGGAAAAGCAGTAGACATTATTATGTATGCCAAGGATCTTGTAGACCAGCAGAACATCACAGATGACCAGGTACGAAGTGCTGTAACTCAGGCAGCAGACCATTTTGGGGTATCTCTTTCTGATTCAGAGGTAGATTCCCTTGTTTCTGTAGTACGCAAGGTTCTGGATGCAAAAATTGACGAAGATGCTCTTAGAAGCGATGTAAATTCTGTATACAGTAAGCTGCAGGATATGGGTGTTACAAAGGATGATGCCAAAGGTCTTGTGTCGAAGTTAATCGAATTTGTAAAAGGATTATTCGAATGAGAAATGTAAAATGTGCAAAATGTATAACTTTACCAAATTAAAGTAAAGATGCAAATGTGGTAAATTTATAAAAAAAGAGGAAAATGAAAGAAGAAATTGTGCAAATAAAACAAATGTTCATTATTCGTTAACAATTTGCATGTATTTTGTTCATAAGTATCTGATACTATATAATCAGTTCGAAAGAACATACACAGAAGACGTTGTAATGACACCATTACACATAAAATTTTTTCATAATAATCGCCCCGGCAGCTACTGCCGGGGCACTCCTCGTTTTAGAGCGTATTTGAAAAAGTATTCCTGCAATCTGCACGCTCTGGAGCGTGTTTGAAAAATGCTTTACGCAAGATGTGCGTCACAATTTTTGGGAAAATTTGTCTGAATATGCCGCTCTTTAAACGCCAGATATTACACTCTGACGCTTAAAGAGCGGTGTTTTTTCGAATGTACATTCCAAAATTTATTTGCAACGAATAAGCGGTGTGCTATAATGAAGCAAAAACAGGGGCAAAGGAGTCTAGGTCATGGCAGAGACAATGAAGGATTACGAAGCAGAACTTGAAGCTTCTTTTAAGAAAATTGAAGAAGGCGACATTCTCACAGGAACAGTTGTGAGTGTAGATGATAAAGAAATTATTGTAGATTTAAAATATTATGCAGAAGGTATTATCCCGGTAGAAGATTACAGTAGAGAGCCGGGCTTTAACGTTAAAGAAGAAGTACACCCTGGAGATGAAGTTTCCGCCACAGTCGTAAGAAAAGACGATGGAAATGGTAACATCCTTTTATCCAAAGTTGAGGCTACTGACGTCCTGGCTTGGGACAAATTAAAAGAGCTGAAAGCTTCCGGAGAGGTTCTTGATGTAGTGGTAAAAGGTGTAGTAAACGGCGGTGCAGTTGCTTATGTAGAAGGTGTGCGCGGCTTTATCCCGGCCTCCAAGCTGGCCTTGAATTACGTAGAAGACACCAACGAATATCTGAACAGACACATCCAGGTTCAGGTAATCGATGTCAATAAAGAGGACAAAAAACTGATTCTTTCTGCGAAAGAAATTTTAAGGGAAAAAGCAGAAGAGGAAAGAAAGAATAAAATTTCCAATATCCAGCCAGGCTTTGTAACAGAAGGAACTGTAGAGAGCCTTCAGCCATACGGCGCATTTGTAGATCTTGGAAACGGCGTATCCGGACTGGTACATATTTCCCAGATTTGCGAAAAGAGAATCCGTAAACCATCAGAAGTTCTTGCAGTTGGAGATAAGGTGAAAGTAAAAGTAACTGCAGTGAAAGATGGAAAACTGAGCCTGAGTATCAAAGAAGCAATTGATATGATGGCAAAAGAAGTGGAAGAAGAGAAAATAGAAATCCCACAGTCCGGAGAAGAGGCAACCACATCTCTGGGAGCTTTATTTGCAAATATTAAACTGAATTAATATAAAGTGCAGATTTGGACGATTAAGACAATCGCCCAAAATGAAAATCTTCTGTAGAGCGTGTTTGAAAAAAGCTTTCTGTAAGGCAGGAATGCTCTGTTTACAGATGAAAAGTGTGCGAAGGTCAGCTGAATTTTGGAAGGAAGAAATGTGAATGAAGAATCAGAAAGTATTTGTAATGGGACATAAGAATCCGGATACGGAATTCTATTTGTTCGGCAATTGCTTACGCAGATACAAAAACAGAACACCCAGACCAAGCGTTATATTCCAGACGTGCCGGTCAGATCAATGAAGAGACCCAGTATGTACTGAATCGTTTTGGGGTACAGCCACCGGCTTATCTGGGAAATATCGGAACGCAGGTAAAAGATATGGATATCCGTCCAAAACCGGATGCAGACCGTACCATGTCCCTGAAAAATGCCTGGGATATGATGCAGAATAAAGGCATTGTGACCCTTCCCATCTGTAACAGCGAGGATGAGCTGGAGGGAATTGTAACAATCGGCGATATTGCTGATGTTTACATGGATACCAAGGACAGCTATCTTCTTTCAAATGCCAGAACTCAGTATAACAAGATCAGGGATACTCTTGACGGTGAAATCGTAGAAGGAAACGGTCACGGCTATTTTACCAAAGGGAAAATCCTTATTGGAACTGCTGATCCGGAGGTGATGAAGAACTATATCGAAGAAAATGATATGGTTATTCTTGGAAACCGTGAGGAAGATCAGTTAAAGGCAATAGAACTGAATGTAAGCTGCATTATTGTAGGAATGAGTATTCAGGTAAGTGAGAAGGTAATAAAGAAAGCTCAGGAGAGACAGATCATCATTATCTCTTCTCCATATGATACCTACACAATTGCCCGCATGATCAACCAGAGTATTCCGGTAAATTATGTGATGAAAAAAGATAATCTGGTAACTTTTAATACTGAAGATTTCACAGATGATATCCAGGATGTTATGATCAAGCACCGCCATCGTGCATTCCCTGTTATCAATAAGCGGGGAAAATGTGTGGGAACCATTTCCAGACGAAATTTCCTTGACATGCACAAGAAACAGGTAATTTTGGTAGATCATAATGAGAAAGACCAGGCTGTTGATAATATTGAGAAAGCAGAGATTCTGGAGATCATTGATCATCATAAGCTTGGTTCTCTGGAAACTATGAAGCCGATTAATTTCAGAAATGAGCCAGTTGGATGTACTGCGACAATCCTTTACCGGATTTATGACGAGCAGCGACTGGAGATTCCGCCTAAGATTGCAGGACTTCTCTGTGCAGCCATTATTTCCGATACCTTAATGTTCCGTTCCCCAACCTGCACCCAGCAGGACAAGATCGCAGCAAGTGCGCTTGCACTGATCGCGGACATTAAGATTGAAGATTTCGCAAGAGAAATGTTTAAGGCTGGAAGCAATCTGAAAGATAAAGCACCTGAAGAAATTTTCTATCAGGATTACAAGAAATTTATTGCAGAAGGAAATGTGGCTTTTGGTGTTGGACAGATCAGTTCCATGGACGAGGAAGAGCTTCAGGAGATCAAAGTTCGTCTGAAACCATTTATGGTAAGCGAGTGCGGACGCCATGGAATTACCCGTGTTTACTTTATGTTAACCAATATTATGGACGAGTCCTCAGATGTAATTTATTACGGCGAGGGCAGCGAGGAAATGGGAAAAATCGCATTTCAGCAGGAACCGGAGGATAAGTGCTTCCACCTGAAAGGCGTGGTTTCCCGTAAGAAACAGATGATCCCGGCTATGATGGAAGCCGCACAGATCATGGCAAATGACTTTAACTGATAATAAAGATTTTCCCGGCAAAGAGGCTGTTAAAAGCTACTGCTCACAAAGTGAAAAGTAACGCAGAAGGTTCTTTGCACGGGAAATTTTCACATAAAAGAGGAGCAAAAATATGGCAAAACAGACCTGGAAACCAGGCAATATGCTTTACCCGCTTCCTGCTGTGATGGTCAGCGTTACAGATGGCGAGGGTAATGATAATATAATAACAGTAGCGTGGGCTGGCACCGTGTGTACCAACCCGCCAATGGTAAGCATCTCCGTTCGTCCCACCAGATTTTCTTACGATATGATCTGCAAGACAAAGGAATTTGTTCTGAACCTTACCACAGAAGAGCTTGCATACGCCACCGATTATTGTGGCGTGCGGTCCGGCAGAGAGGTTGATAAATTTCAGGAGCTTCATCTTACCAAAGAAAAGGCGGATCAAGTGAAGGCACCAATGATCGGTGAAGCTCCTGTAAATATTGAATGTAAAGTTAAGAAAATTGAGAAGCTTGGTTCTCATCACATGTTCCTTGCGGAAGTAGTTGCAGTGCATGCGGACGAAGCCTATATGGATAAAAATAATAAATTTCAGCTGAATCAGTCAAAACTGATGGTGTATTCCCATGGGGAATATCTTGGGCTTGGAAAGAAGTTGGGCACCTTTGGATATAGCGTAAAAAAGGAAAAAAGCATAATCAGAAACTTAAAAATCACCCATTAAAAAAACGAACTCAGTAACAATTTTTTAATGTGATTGCAATAATGGCTCTTATGTGTTATTATTTAAAGGAGTATCGAATGAAAATGAATAATATAACATTAATTGGAATGCCCGGTGCAGGTAAAAGCACACTGGGCGTTGTTCTTGCGAAAATACTTGGATACGAATTTTTAGATTCAGACCTTTTAATACAAAAAGAAGAAAAAAGACGTCTTTATCAGATCATTGATGAAGAAGGAGAAGAAGGTTTCAAGACCATTGAGAATCGCGTAAATGCGTCGATTGATACAGAGAATACTGTAATTGCTACTGGGGGAAGTGTGGTATATTGCAGTGAAGCCATGGAACACTTGAAATCAATTGGGAAGGTAGTTTACCTCAGCCTTTCTCTGGAGTCTCTTGAGAAACGGCTTGGAAATCTTAAGAAGCGGGGAGTTCTTCTGAAAGAAGGACAGACCTTGAAGAGTTTATATGAGGAGCGAGTTCCCTTATACGAGAAATATGCAGACATTGTGGTAGATGAAGAAGGGAAAGATTTGGAAGCAAGTCTGCAGGCACTTTTGGAAACACTACAGACAGGGGTTATTAAGTAACTGTAGATCGTTACTATTCGCGGAATGTGTTACGATGAACGAAGTGAACAGTAACTGTGAATCAGAGGAGGGCTGTCAGGTTATTGGAGAGAAATTGACAATAGCCTTTTTGGCTCGCGGAGTAAGAATAATAGAGGTGTATTATGGAACAGTATGTGATTAAAGGTGGAAATCCGCTTGTTGGTGAAGTAGAGATAGCAGGTGCAAAGAATGCAGCGCTGGCTATTTTATCAGCAGCCATTATGACGGATGAGACAATTCTCATCGAGAATCTGCCTGACGTCAGAGACATCAACGTTTTACTGGAGGCAATAGCTGGCATCGGAGCACAGGTTGACAGAATCAATAAATCAACTGTTAAGATCAATGGTTCTACCATTGGTGATGTAAGTGTAGATTATGAGTATATTAAGAAGATCCGTGCATCTTACTATCTTCTTGGTGCATTACTTGGCAAATATAAAAGAGCAGAAGTTCCTCTTCCAGGTGGCTGCAATATCGGAAGCCGTCCGATTGACCAGCATCTGAAAGGTTTCAGAGCCCTTGGTGCGAAAGTTGATATTCTTCATGGAGCCATTGTTGCCGAGGCATCTAATCTTCATGGAAGCCATATTTTCCTGGATGTAGTTTCTGTAGGAGCAACCATCAATATTATGATGGCAGCATCTCTTGCACCAGGACGTACGATTATTGAGAATGCTGCCAGAGAGCCACATGTAGTAGATGTTGCCAACTTCCTGAACAGCATGGGAGCCAATATCAAAGGTGCTGGTACAGATGTGATCCGTATCAAGGGTGTTGAGAAGCTTCACCGCACAGAGTATTCCATCATTCCGGACCAGATCGAGGCAGGAACCTTTATGTTCGCTGCAGCAGCTACCGGTGGGGATGTCACAGTTAAGAATGTAATTCCAAAGCATCTCGAAGCTACTACAGCTAAGCTTGAGGAAATCGGATGTGAAGTTCAGGAGTTTGATGATGCCGTACGTGTACGTGCAGTGGGCAGACTTCATCGCACTCATGTGAAGACCCTTCCATATCCGGGATATCCGACCGATATGCAGCCGCAGATTGCGGTTACCCTTGCACTTGCAGAGGGAACCAGCATCGTAACTGAGAGTATTTTTGAGAATCGCTTCAAATATGCCGATGAGCTTTCCAGAATGGGAGCCTGTATTAAGGTTGAAGGCAATTCTGCAATTATTGATGGCGTGAATAAGCTTACTGGTGCAAGAGTAAGTGCACCGGATCTTCGTGCTGGGGCAGCTCTTGTTATTGCAGGACTGGCAGCAGAGGGAATCACCATTGTGGATGATATTGTTTACATCCAGCGTGGCTATGAGAACTTCGAAGAGAAGCTTCGCAGCCTTGGCGCAGAGATCGAGAGAGTTTCCAGTGAGAAGGATATCCAGAAATTCCGCCTGCGTGTAGGGTGAATTGTTAATTTCAGATCGCAGCCTGACAGCCTTGATCTGTTGAGTATCAGATTTAATCTGGTGAAAAATAGTCATAAGACGTTAAATGTCTATTGACAATTATAAGCAATCAGTATATTGTATTGCTTGCAACAGGAAAACTGAAGAATAGCCTTTTATTCAGAGTGGTGGAGATACATAGGATCTATGAAGCCCGGCAACCCCTCGAAAGAGAGGAAGGTGCCAACCGTGAGCGAGTGATCGAACAATAAGAGGATTGTTTATATAAAAAGTCATTTATAAGACAGTCGCTTGTCGGCTGTTCTTTTTTCGCGGAAAACATACAATGCAGCTGATAGATATT
>ENA-OPYX01001666-OPYX01001666.1-human-gut-metagenome-genome-assembly--contig:-NODE-1666-length-11246-cov-2.308481_pt1 | contig 11246 bp, 14 predicted proteins | sample MGYA00242639_ERZ504486 | MGnify/ENA primary metagenome ERZ504486 (study PRJEB26092, sample SAMD00036296) | human gut metagenome | host: Homo sapiens | study: EMG produced TPA metagenomics assembly of... | reverse complement strand
GAAGTAAGCCTTTCTTGTTTCAGTTGTAAGTGAAATCATTTGTAAATGTAGCCTTTGCATTTCTTGCAATATAAAGGCAAGGATAAATTTCATCTTCCATTGCAGTCATTTCAACAGTTGTTGACTTGTCCCCACAAGTAAGAGTATAAGCATTACCTACTTTTTTAATAGATAAATCAAATGTACCTAAATTTTCACCTGTATTTGCAAAAGTATCTGATAAAGCATCACCAACAGTTTTCTTACTGCTGTTTGCTCTCACAAGAGAATGAATTGCCATAGGGCTATCCTTCTGAGATGCGTAAGAACCTAAGAAAACACCGTCATCATATGTCTTATCATCAGTTTTGTTATAAAGAGAGTCAAGCACACCAATACCAACAGAACCCTGCTGAGGATTGCTACCGTCTTTTGCTGTATTATAAGAATCAATGTTTACTGTAGCCTTTAATTCAAAGTTTTCATCAGCCTTTAATTCATTAGCATAGTAAACAATACTATCTTCGCTATCTGTAAATTTACCATTATTAACATTATCATTTGACATTGTAACAGTTGAGCCGTTTGCATTTACTGTATATGCAGCAGCATCAGCTTTACCAGTCCAGCCTTTTTTCCAAGAGCCTTCTGCAAATGAAATTGCACTAAAACTACTTAAAGAAAATGCTAAGGCAAGACCAAAACATACTAATCTCTTTTTCATATATTAGAGAACCTCCTATAAAAAGTGCATAAATTTAACACCAAATCATACAGTATAATTATACAAGTCTTATGGTTAAAATGCAATTCTTTTTTTCATTGATTTATGTAAAATTTTATCTTCTATGTAAAACTCTCCATATTCTTCAAAACCTAGAGAGCCATAAAAGCCTAAGGCGTGAGTTTGTGCGTGTACAATAATTTCCTTGTATCCACACTCTTTAGCCTTTTCCAAAAGAGAATTCATAAGTAATTTACCGGTTCCAGTACCTCTGTACTCCTTTAAAACTGCTACTCTGCCTATTCTCATTTCATTTTCCACTTTTATAAGCCTACCAGTAGCAACAGGGCTGTTGTTATCATAAACAACAGCCTGTATTACACCTATATCACTACCGTCAAATTCATCACATTCAGGAATATTCTGTTCTTCCACAAATACCTTTCTTCTTACGTAAAAGGCATCTGCATTTTCGTCTTTATAAAACTTTACTTCCATAAATATACTCCTATAAAGGACTTGAAGAAATTTTCTTTGCTCGTCTTGGGTATTTTTCGTCAGTTGATTTTATCTTTGTAATTTCAACTATTGTGTGTGTAATATCAGTTTGTGGAAGTGTAACTTCCTTTACAGAAGTTATTTCGCCACCTAATATTTCAACAGCCTTTTCCCCTTCTTTTATTTCATCATAAGCTGTAGGTCCTTTAAGGGCTATAAACTTTCCACCCACCTTAACATAAGGTAAGTCATATTCACTTAAAACATTAAGAGAAGCAACAGCTCTTGAAACAGCTATGTCATACTGTTCCCTATGCTCAGGCATACGACTGCCTTCCTCTGCTCTTGCGTGAATGTAGTGAACATTTTCAAGTTCCAAATTCTGACCAACAGTTTCAAGAAAGCCAATTCTCTTTTGCAAAGCATCTAAAAGAGTGAGTTCAATAGTTGGTTCAGCAATTTTCAATGGCAATCCTGGAAAACCTGCACCGGTACCTACGTCAATGACACTTTTCCCCTTAAAATCAAAGTACATAAGAGGAGTTAAACTGTCGGCAAAATGCTTTATGAAAACCTGTTCCCTTTCTGTAATAGCAGTAAGGTTCATTTTTTCATTCCATTCCACCAACAAATTCATATATTGAACAAACTGTTCTTCTTGTCTGTCATTAATTTCTATATTTAACTTTTCTAAATATTCTTTTAAGCTATTCATAAGCACCTCACATATTTAAGTGAACTAAAAGCATATTTACGTCAGCTGGTGATACACCACTTATTCTGCTTGCCTGTCCAATATTTACAGGGCGAACAGCCTCTAACTTCTGTCTAGCCTCAAGTCTAAGACCCATTACCTGTTCGTAGTCAATATTGTCAGGTATTTTTCTAGCCTCTAACTTCTTAAACTGCTGTACCTGATGTTGCTGTCTTGTAATATAACCTTCGTACTTAATCTGTATATTAACCTGTTCTCTAACATCGTCTGGCAATTCAGGTCTGTTAAAGTCTATTGGAGCAAGTTTGTCATAATCCATTTCAGGACGTTTAATAACATCAGCCATTTTAATACCATTGTTTAAAGGTGTTGAGCCATAGCTTTCCAAAAGTGAATTTACTTCTTCTGTAGGTCCTAAATTAATTTTCATTACTCTTGCAATTTCGTCTTCAATAGCCTTTTTCTTTTCACAGAACTTAGCATATCTTTCATCAGTAATAAGACCGTATTCGTGACCCTTTTCAGTTAATCTTAAATCTGCATTATCCTGTCTTAAAAGCAATCTGTATTCAGCTCTTGAAGTCATCATTCTATATGGTTCGTGGCTTTCCTTAGTTATAATATCGTCTATCAATACGCCAATATAACCCTCTGACCTGTCAAGTATTAAAGGTTCTAAGCCCTTACAGTATGCACCGGCATTTATACCACCCATAATACCCTGTGCTGCTGCTTCTTCGTAACCACTTGTACCATTAAACTGACCAGCACTAAAAAGACCTGCAATATTCTTAAATTCAAGAGAAAGTTTAAGCTGATTTGCGTCAATGCAATCGTACTCAATGGCATAAGCTGTTCTCATAAAACGTACATCTTCAAGACCTGGGAGAGTTCTGTACATAGCAATCTGAACATCTTCAGGAAGTGATGAACTCATACCCTGAACATACATTTCGTTAGTGTCTTCACCCTCTGGCTCAATAAATATCTGATGTCTGTCCTTATCAGCAAAACGAACTACTTTATCCTCAATAGATGGGCAGTATCTAGGACCAGTACCAGTTATTACACCTGAATAAAGAGGAGAACGGTCTAAGTTCTGTCTAATAATTTCGTGAGTTTTTTCGTTTGTGTATGTCAAATAACAGCTAACCTGTTCTCTGGCAATATCCTCTGGCTTATTTTCAAAAGATGAATGGAACAATCTTTTCAATCTGCCTTGGCTGTTCTTTCACTTTTTGAAAAATCAATAGTTCTCTTATCAACTCTGGCAGGTGTACCTGTCTTGTATCTTCTTAATTCAACACCTAACTTTTTAAGACTGTCACTAAGGTGGTTAGCACGTCTTAAACCATTAGGACCACTTTCAATAATTGTATCACCATAAAGACAACGAGCCTTTAAGTAAGTACCGGTACAAATTACTGCTGCCTTACACTTGTAAAGGGCATTACTTTCAGTAATAACACCTGTTACCTTGCCGTCTTCAACAACTATTTCATTTACTTCACCTTGACGTACAAGTAAGTTTTCTGTATTTTCAAGGGTCTTTTTCATTTCATTGTGGTATTTAGCCTTGTCAGCCTGTGCTCTTAAAGAGTAAACAGCCGGACCTTTACCAGTGTTCAACATTCTAGTCTGAATATAGGTTTTATCAATGTTTTTACCCATTTCGCCACCTAAGGCATCAATTTCTCTTACCAAGTGCCCCTTAGAGCTACCACCTACATTTGGATTACAAGGCATCATTGCAATACTATCCAAATTAATGGCAAACATTATAGTGTTAAGTTCCATACGAGCAGATGCAAGAGCAGCCTCACAACCAGCATGACCACCACCAATAACTATTACATCAACTTCATCAGCAATATATGGCTTTTCCATTTGTTTTTCACCTCAAATAATTTAAAATACTTTATTTACCTAAACAGAATTCGCTGAATATTCTGTCAATAATATCTTCTTCAAGTGTTTCGCCAGAAATTTCGCCTAACGCCTCATAGGCATCTGTTAAATCCATAATCATAAAATCTTCTGGCATACCGTTAGCTATAGTTTCAATAACATTTTCAAGGGAGTTTTTAGCCTTTACCAAACTAGCCTTGTTTCTTTCTCCTGAAATAAGAACTTGGTTATCCACATTTATATCGCCTTTTATAAACATAGACTTTATGGCATCATACAATTTTTCAACGCCCTTGTCAGCTTTTACTGAAATGTTTATAAATCCACCGGTAAGTTTTTCAAGCTCGTCAGTATCTATTTTCTGTTCCAAATCCAACTTATTAACAAGTACAATAGACTTTTTGTTTTCTGTCAACTTTATAAGTTCTCTGTCCTCGTCTGTTAATTCCCTTGAGCCGTCAAACATAAGAAGTACCAAGTCAGCCTCCATAGCAAGAGTTTTTGACTTCTCAACACCTATCTGTTCAATAACATTGTCTGTATCTCTTATACCGGCTGTATCAATAATGTTAAGAGGAATACCACCTACATTTATCATTTCTTCAAGCACATCTCTTGTAGTGCCGGCAATATCTGTTACAATGGCTCTGTCTTCATCTAAAAGGGTATTTAAAAGTGATGACTTACCTACATTCGGTCTGCCTAAAATTACAGTCTTAATACCCTCTTTGTATATTTTTCCAGTATCTGCTGTAGCAATAAGTTTGTTTACTTCCACTAACATTTCGTTAGCACCCTTATCTACAGCCTCATAATTCATTGTTTCTTCTTCGTGTTCAGGATAGTCAATAGACACATCAATATTTGCTATCATTGTAAGAAGTCTATCTCTAAGACCCTTTATCTTTTCTGAAAGTTTACCTTCAAGTCTTAAAACTGCTGCATCTTTTGCCTTGTCTGTCTTAGCATTAATAATATCAATAACAGCCTCTGCCTGTGTCAAATCTATTCTGCCATTTAAGAATGCTCTTTTTGTAAATTCTCCAGGCTCTGCCATTCTACAGCCAGCCTTTATTGTTGCATTTAAAACAGCTGTTACTGCTCTATATCCACCGTGGGTATTTATTTCTACTACATCTTCTCTTGTGTAAGTATTTGGAGCTTTCATAACTGACACAAGGACTTCATCAACTACTTTTCCGTCTACTTCTATTGTGCCAAAATGTATAGTATGGCTTTTTTGTTCACTTAACTTTTTGCCCTTAGGGGATACAAAGAGTTTGTCAGCTATTTCAATAGCTTCTTTTCCACTCATACGCACAATACCTATACCACCGTTGCCGGTAGCCGTAGAAATAGCTGAAATTGTATCCTCAAGATTAACCTTTAACATTCTTCACACCTCCTGTAAAATTTTCCTATATATAAAAATATAGGCATAGGCTAAAAGCAAGCCTACGCCTATTAATTCTTATTCCTCAGTTGTTTCTGTTGTATTATTGCGTTCCTGTGGTCTGTTGTTATATCTCTTTCTGCTAGAATAGTTATTCTTTAAAGCAATAACAACATATCTGAAAGGTTCAACACCCTCACTGTAAGTAGTAACATATCTGTCGTTCTGGAGTGTTGCGTGTATAATACGTCTTTCGTAAGGATTCATAGGCTCTAAAGTAACATTTCTTCTGTTATGTTTAGCCTTTTTAGCAAGGTTAAATGCTAAATGTTCAAGTGTTTCCTTACGTCTCACTCTGTAGTTTTCAGTGTCTATTGTTACATTCATATAAGCATATTCGCCCTTGTTTACTACAAGGTTAGTAAGATACTGAAGTGAATCAAGAGTTTGTCCTCTCTTACCAATAATAGCACCCATTTCTTCACCTTCAAGGTTAATGAGTATCTGCTTATTATCTTCAAAAGAAGTATTAATTTTAACTTCCATACCCATAGTATCGAAAATGCTCTTTAAAAAGTCAGTAGCTGTACCAAGGATAATCTTCTTGTCTTCTTCTGTAAGGCTTGCTCTTGAACTTTCAACCGGAGCTTCAACCTTTTCAGTTTCAACAGTTTCCTTTACAACAACTTCTGTAACTTCTTCTGTGCCTTTTCTACAACTGTTGTTTCTTTCTTGAAGAATTTGCGAGGCTCTTTATTTCCTCTGCTACTTCTTCAATCTTTACTTCTTCAAGAAATTTCCTCTGCCTCATCTTCACCAGTAACAGTAACAAGTACCTTAGCCGGTTTAGCACCAAGACCTAAGAAACCTCTTGAGCCTTCACTAAGAACCTTGTATTCTATATCACTAAGCTCAACACCAAGTTTTTTAACAGCAGCCTCAACAGCTTCGCTGATAGTTTTGCCTGTCTGTTCAATCTGTCTTGCCATATTATTTTCCTCCCTTAGCCTTTGAACCCTTTGCATTAACTGTTACAATAGGGTGCTTTGAAAGTCTTTTGTTAATAAAGAACTGCTGAATAATCATACATAAGTTAGATGTAATCCAGTATACACCAATACCACCTGGAAGACTTGTAGTAATCCAAGCCATCATAAGAGGCATTGTAATGCTCATAATTCTCTGCTGAGTTACCATAGCTGGGTCAGTAGGCTTGTTCTTTCTTGACATAAGCCAGCTAGAAAGCCAAGTAGTACCACCGGAAAGAATAGGAATAATAAGTCTAGGACTAAGTGAAAGACCTACAGTTTCTGTAAGGTTAAGACCCATAAAGTATTCAATAGCATTCTTCTTGTCGTAAAGAGAAGTAAAGTCAGCTGATGAAATAGCTGTACCAAGACTCTTCATCTGGTCCGGACCAAGAATATTCATAATTCTGCTGAATACATTAGCATCAATCTGTGTACCGGCTGGAATATTACCTAATTTACCAAATTCAACTACAAGGTTCATAACTGTGTCATTAGACTGAGCAGCATTAAGAACGATGTCTGAAATCTGGCTATAAACTGTGTTTATAATATCTATATACTTAAACGGATTCTGCATTACGTGGTAAAGACCAAGGAAAATAGGAAGCTGAATAAGCATTGGTAAACAACCTGCAAGCTGGTTGTAGTTGTTATCTGCATATAACTTCTGCATTTCCATATTCATTTTTCTCTGAAGTTCAGGGTCAGACATAGCACCCTTGTACTTTTCCTGAATTTTCTTCATTTCAGGCTGAAGTGCCTGCATTTTAAACATAGACTTCTGCTGATGATAAGCAATAGGTGTCATAAGAAGTCTAACGAAAACAGTTAAAATGGTGATTGAAATACCCAAAGAATTTGTATGTATTCCAAGTACATTATAAACCAAGTTGAAAATCACGTTAATTATCGCACCTAAAATAAAGGCAATAGGTCCTACAATAATACCTGGGTCCTTTAATACATTACGACCGGAAGCATAGTAACGCCTTTGAAAAAATAAAATCCCCCTTTACGGAACAGGGTCATACCCACCCTTGTGGAATGGATGACACTTTAAAACTCTTCTAATACTTAAATACAAACCCTTACAAAAGCCATACTTTTCAAATGCCTCATAGGCATAGGCTGAACAAGTTGGCACAAACCTACAGCAGGCCGGTTTGTAGGGTGAAATACAATTTCTGTACACCCTTATTAAAAATAATGCTGCTTTTTCAGCATAAAACTCAGTCCTCTATTCTGACTTAATAAGTTTCTGTTTGTTTAACAAGTGCATCAAAGCACTTTCTACTTCCCTGTATGTAGCCTCTTTAGCAGAAGCTCTGGCAATAACAACAATGTCATAGCCTGCCAAAAACTTGCTTTCTGACAAACGGTAGCTTTCTCTTAATAATCTTGTAATACGGCTACGAACAACGCTGTTGCCTACTTTTTTACTAACTGAAATACCAAAAACGATTGCCATCTGTGCCATTACGCACCACATACATAACCAACAATCTGTTGGCAATAGACTTGCCACGATTGTAGACAAATCTAAACTGATAATTCTTTTTAAGGGACTCTGTAAATTCCATATTCTTTCCCTTTCCTAAAACAAATAATGCCGTATACCAATTAAAGCCCACTTAAAACTAAGCGGGCTTTAATTGATTTGGACCTAAAGTCCAAACCGAAACAAATTTAGCATAAGCCTTTGTAGTAAAAGCAAATTAAGCAGTTAATGCCTTTCTGCCCTTTCTACGTCTTGCAAGGAGTACCTTTCTGCCGTTGGCAGTACTCATTCTCTTTCTGAAACCGTGAACCTTAGCTCTCTGTCTCTTCTTAGGCTGGAATGTCATCTTCATTGTAAACGCACCTCCTTCTCATATACATATATTTACTTAAAGTCAAATCAAGCACTTCCCCTATTATATTAGATATATTGCTTTTAGTCAAGAATTATTTGAAATTTTTCATTAAAAATTTTTTTAAATGTATTATTTTTGTAACATTACAAAAACTAAAGGAAAAAAGTAGGTGAAACTATGAAAAAATACATTTATATTACACTGGGTTCTTTGCTCCTTTCCATAGGCATAAACGGCTTTTTATCTCCCTTTAATATGGTCATAGGTGGAGCCGGTGGTATAGGCATTATTTTTGCAAAAACTTTTTTCTGTTCCTCTGTGGGCCAGTAACCTAGCTTTGAACATTCCTCTATTGTTTTTTGCCACATTTCAAAAAGGCGTAAAATACACAAAAGACATAATGGTTGCAACATTTATTTATTCCCTTTCTCTCGGCTTTACAGAAGATTTTGTATTTGTAGACAATGACATTTTTCTTGCCACAGTTTTTGGTGGTATATTAACAGGTGCCGGTTTGGGACTTGTGTTAAAAGCCGATACTACAACTGGAGGTAGCGAACTTTTGGCTGTTTTGTTGCACGACAAATTTAAGCACGTTACAATTTCAAGACTTTTGCTGTATATTGATGCCATTATAATAATGGGTGGTATGTTTATACTAGGTTTTGAGCCTACAATGTACGCAATTATAACCCTCTATATTTCCATAAAAGTCATAGACCTGATTGTGGAAGAAATAGATTTTGCCAAAGCAGCCTTTATAATTTGCAAAGACCCTGAACCGGTATTAAATGCTATTTTTAAAAATCTCCAAAGAGGTGCAACAATAATAAACACAATAGGCTCTTACACTCAAAAGCCTAACTACATTGTACTTGCCGTAGTTTCCAAAAGAGAAATTGGCATATTAAAAACCTCAATTTCAGAAAGTGACAAAAACGCTTTTGTCATAGTTACTGACGTAAGAGAAATTATGGGTGAATTTAACAGGAGATAGTTGCAAAAATTTTATACTGTAGTATATATTTTCCTTTTATTTTTCCTAAAAGTATGTTATAATCATTTGTAAAATCTTAAGGAAGAGGGATTATATAAATGAAGAAATTTTTATCTATAATTACATCAGCTGTACTTGTTGCCTCTCTTGCCGGCTGTGGTGGAGCAACAAATTCAGCAGACGGAAGTAATACTGCAAGCAAAGATAACATTACTATTGGCATTGCTCAGTTTGCAGAGCATCCATCTCTTGAAAACTGTCGTGAAGGCTTTATTCAGGGTCTTGCTGAAGCAGGCTATAAGGAAGGCGAAAACCTTACTATTGACTACAAAAATGCTGAAGCCGATATGAGTATTGCAAATCAGATTGCACAGTCTATGGCTAGTGGCAAAAATGATTTAATTTGTGCTATTGCTACACCTATGGCTCAGGCAGCATACAACGCAGCACAGCCAAAGAATATTCCTGTTGTATACACAGCTGTTACTGACCCAGTAGCTGCTCAGCTTGCAAAAGAAGACGGTACAGGCGTAGGCAAAATTACCGGTACAAGTGATAAACTTGCTGTTGATGCACAGCTCAAGATGATAAGAGAATTCTTACCGGATGCTAAGAAAATCGGTATTTTATATTCTACAAGCGAAACTAATTCAGTAAGTGCTATTGCTGAATACAAGGAACTTGCTCCAAATTATAATTTCGAAATTGTAGATAAAGGCATCAGCCAGCCATCTGATATTCCTATGGCAGCTAGTGATTTAGCATCAAAGGTAGACTGTATAAGCAACTTAACAGACAATACTGTTGTTTCAAGTCTTCCTACTTTGTTGGATGCAGCTAAAAAGGCAGGTATCCCTGTTTTCGGTAGCGAAATTGAACAGGTTAAGAACGGTTGTGTAGCTACTGAAGGTCTTGACTATGTTGCTTTAGGTAAGCAGACTGGTGAAATGGCAGCAAAGGTACTTGCTGGCGAAGACCCACAGAACATACCTTTCGAAACTATTTCTGAATACAGCCTTTACATTAACTCTGCTGCTCTTAAAGACCTTAATATGGAGTGTCCAGCAGACCTTGCTTCTTCAGCTGTTGAAGCAAAATAATCAAAGAAAAAATTGTTAGGAGAGTTTTTATGTCATTAATTTTAAGTATTTTAGAACAGGGTCTTATATACGCTGTTCTCTCTTAGGCATATACATTACATACAAAATACTTGACTTTCCCGACTTGACAGTTGACAGCAGTTTCCCATTGGGAGCTGCTGTATCAGCTATTATGATTTCCAGTGGAATAAATCCTTTTGTTACTTTGCCAGTTTCTTTTATATGTGGTGCTTTAGCCGGTTTGGTTACAGGCTTAATACACGTTAAGTGCAAAGTAAGGGACCTTCTTTCAGGTATTATCACTATGACAATACTCTATTCTATTAACCTTCATATAGCAGACGGAAAAGCAAACATTCCTTTATTTAATAACGACAGTATTTTCTCATTATCCCCAATAAAGGATATTGCAGGTCAGTTTAATACTGTAATTGTTGTTCTTGTAATTTCACTTATTGCAAAATTCCTTTTAGACCTTTATATGAAAACTAAATCCGGTTATCTTTTAAGAGCCGTAGGCGATAACCCTACTCTTGTTACTTCTCTTGCTAAAGATAGTGGCACAGTAAAGATTCTTGGTCTTATGGTTTCTAATGCTCTTGTTTCCCTTGCCGGTTGTATTATGTGTCAGCAACAGAGATTTTTCGATATTTCTATGGGTACAGGTACAATGGTAATCGGTCTTGCATCTGTTATAATCGGTACAAACCTTTTCAAAAAGGTAACAATTATAAAGGCTACAACAGCCGTTTTCGTAGGCTCTATTATTTATAAGGCTTGTGTAGGTACTGCTATTAGTCTTGGTCTTAGCGCCATTGATATGAAACTTATTACAGGTTTACTTTTCCTTGTTATTCTTATCTGTGGTAATTTCAAAAGGAGGGGAAAATTATGATAAAACTTATAGATATTTGTAAAACATATAACCCTCATACAGTAAACGAAACAAAACTTTTTGAAAACTTTAATTTAAACATAAACCCTGGTGACTTTGTAAGTGTTATAGGTAGTAACGGTTCTGGTAAAACAACTATGCTTAACCTTGTCT
>ENA-OPYX01001665-OPYX01001665.1-human-gut-metagenome-genome-assembly--contig:-NODE-1665-length-11250-cov-4.952890_pt1 | contig 11250 bp, 16 predicted proteins | sample MGYA00242639_ERZ504486 | MGnify/ENA primary metagenome ERZ504486 (study PRJEB26092, sample SAMD00036296) | human gut metagenome | host: Homo sapiens | study: EMG produced TPA metagenomics assembly of... | reverse complement strand
ATCTGTATGGACATTGCGCCTGGAAAACTGAGATTCCAGTCTGTTTCGTAGCAGTGTCCGTTCGTCTGAAATATCATCAACAATTGCAATTCTCATAGTAAATCTTCCTTATAACTATAAATGAGCATCTATTAACAAATTTTCGTAATTAATAACCGCCTTTAAAAAGACTTATTATACATACAGCAAAATAAAAAACTATTGTTGCAAGTTTACCAAACCATTCGGCTGCAGGAGGAGTTATTTTCCTTTTTAAAAGAGAAACACCGCCAATCAGCATTGCCACATCTTTTGCTATTAAAACTACAAGAATCGGTATTACATTAGGCGCATAAAAAGCCATACAAAACATAACTGAAATTAAAGTAATTTTATCCGCAATAGGATCAAGCAACTTTCCGAGTTGAGTTACCTGATTTAATTTTCTTGCAAAAAATCCGTCAAGACAATCCGAAATACCCGACAAACCAATACATATTGCTGACTCCAAATATTTTTCATTTAAAAACAAAATAACAAACGGTACGACAAGTGCAAATCTCAAATATGTAAGTATGTTCGGTACTGTCCATAAATCTGATTTTTGCTTAATTATCTTTTTATTTTCGTTGTCCATTTTCATTCCCCTTTATTATATTCAGCGTTTGAAAATTGAAAAAGCAACTCCGCTTATTCCCTCATTGAGCACAGCGGTTGAATTTGTAAAGTCCATTATTACCGCAAGCACTGCAAGGCATATTAAAGCAACAACTATACCCTCGGCAGCACCGAAAACACCGCCGAGCACTCTGTTAATCGGACTTATTACAGGTAATTCAAATAATTTATTTACAAGTTTAATAATCAATTTAAAAATAATTATCAGAAGTATAAATAATATTATTGCAATAAAAAATGAGAATATACCCGTTACAATCGGTTTTACAAAAATTATCGGTAACCTGAACGGCTGTAAGTTTAGCTGTTGATGCCGTTCCCACAAAGCAATCTACAAGTCTTTGTTCATCAAAATTAAACAGGTTGCAGAAAAAAGAAACTACAGAAGACACCCATCCCGGCAAATCGCCGAGTGCACTGTTTACGGAAATTTCTGTATTTGTTACCGCATTGTTGAGGTTTGCTATTAAATCATTTCTGACAAAAGAATTAAAAATCCAGTCCGATATTACACCCGAAAGCAAATTTGAGAGTATAGCCGATGCTACAACCGCAGCTATATTCATAATTGCTCTTGCAAAGCCTCTGATTGCTCCGCTGATAATAAAGATAATTATAACAGCAAGAAAAATTATGTCAAGTATCATAAATTCCCCTCTTTAGGCTTTATCATCAGTCGCAACTTTCTCGGTTGCTTTCTGATTATTGTTAAGTTCAATAAATCTTATCTGATTTACACTCAGCACATAAGCTGTAGTATCGGAAGAAAGAATTATATTTTTAGAACCTGCGCCCGTTTCGGTTGCGAATACTTTATCGCCCTTTGTATTGTAAACATTTGCGGTATTTCCGTCAAGCAAAGCGATTTTGTCCTTGTAAACCGAAATGGCGTCAGCTTTGCTGTCTGTATCGATTTTAGATTTTTGAGAGCCGTTTGAATCATATGTATAAACCGAGCAACTTCTGCCGTCGCCGCTTCTTGAGAGTGCAACCGCATATGTCAATGTATCCATATTAAAATAATAATTTGAAAGTGTCATTGACTCATAAGAATTTGTTACAAAATTCTCATCGCCTTTTTTTACAACATAAGACGCAGTATTGCCCACAAGTGCAACTCTGTTATCGGTCAAATATTTTGATGCGATAATTACATCGCCGTCAATTTTTATAACCTGTTCAGGCTCTTGCTTTGAAAAATCGAGCATATATACTGCGGAAATGACTTTACCGTTTTCAGTAGTTATACCCGTTGCGGCACAACCTGTACCGTTACTGTTTAATGTAACCGAAGTAATATAATATTCCGAAAAAGAATATTTAAAAATTCTGTTATTATCTTTATTAAAAGCCAAAAGTGTAGAAAGATAACCGTTGCCCTCGGTAACAATTGCATATACACCGTTAGATGCAATATCGGCAGTGTAAATATCATCATCCGTATTTGATGCAAAAAGCTGCTTATCAAGCGAGTTTACTTCGTATCCTTTGCCGCCGAGGTCATATGTAAGAAACATATTTTTGTTGCTTACGAGAATCGGCTTTGAATACTTAAGCTGTGTACTGAATATATCACTTCCCGATGAATTTAAAGTGACAAAGGAAGTATCAGATGTATAAGCTATGTGTCCGTCAGAAAGCACAAAGTTATTTGTATTAACCTCTGTTCCCGTAATAGATACGGGATATCCGTTACCCGCATTGCCAAGTACATCGTATGTCCACCAGTTTGCAATACTTTCGGGTGAAAGTCTGTCTCTGTTGGCAAAAGCAAATACTACAAGTCCTGCCGCAAGTACCACACATACGGAAATAATTATTTTCTTGACTGCCGCAGGCGACATTTCTGTTTTTTCAAGTTCATAGTCCTCAAGCGGTACATCTTCGTAACTTATAACATCACGGTCAGTCTTTTTTGCTTTTGTTTCGGCAAAGCGATGACCTTTTGACTTTGGTTTTGATTTTGTTTTTGAATTATCTTTAGATTTCTCAAATTTACCGGAAAACATTTCTGTTCACTCCTTCAGGTAAATAACCCCTTAATCGTAATTAACCCTGTTAAGATACAGACCACAGGGCTGTGCTGTAGGGCCTGCAAATTTTCTGTCTTTTTTTTCGATTATACCCGCAATTCCGTCAACAGGTATCTTTCCCTGCTGAATTCTTAAAAGAGTACCGACCATAATTCTTACCATATTATAAAGGAATCCGTCAGCCTCTACTTTCATAGTTACAAGATTACCCTCTCTTGTAACCGAAAAAGCTTTTACTGTTCGTGTCATATCTCCTTTTTCTCTGCTGTCGAGAGTGCAAAAAGAAGTAAAATCGTGAGTACCCACATAAGCCTGCGCCGCACTGTTAAGCATATCTTCGTCAAGCTTATATCTGTAATGAAGAGCATAACCGTCAAGAAACGGATTTCGCACTTCGGTGTTCCATATTTTATAAATATATTCCTTGCTTGTGCAACTGTATCTTGCGTGAAAATCAATGTCTGCCTCTTCACAGTCAAGCACCGCAATACTAAGCGGCAACCATCGGTTTAATGCCGCTTTTAACCTTACATCGGCAATCGGATGTGAAGTTTTGAGGCTTATACAGTACATATTTGCGTGAACTCCGCTGTCCGTACGGCTGCACCCTTTTAAATCAAAATCATCACCGATAATTTTAGACAATGCAGTCTGAAAAGCCTCCTGCACAGTCATTGCGTTGTTCTGAATCTGCCAACCGTGGAACTGCCTGCCGTCATATGAAATTGTAAGTTTAAAATTCCTTAAAGTGCTGCCGGAATCAATATGTTGCATAAAACCACTCCGCAAATTACAAGTCCAACTGTTATCAAACCGATAACATCTCGTTTTGCCATATGAATACTCTTCATTCTTGTTCTGCCCTCGCCGCCGTGATAGCAACGACATTCCATAGCTGTTGCAAGGTCATACGCTCTTCTGAACGATGAAACAAACAACGGAACAAGAATAGGAATCAATGCTTTTATTCGTGCAATGACATTACCGCCCTCAAGGTCTGCTCCTCTTGCTTTCTGCGCCTGCATAATTTTATCGGTTTCTTCAAGCAAAGTAGGCACAAATCGCAGTGCAAGCGACATCATCATAGCAATTTCGTGTACAGGAAAATGTACTTTATTTAAAGGCTTCATCAATCTTTCGATTGCGTCCGTAAGCTCTGTCGGAGATGTTGTAAAAGTAAGAGCAGAGCTTGCGAGAATAAGACAAATAATTCTAACCGTTACAAACACGGAACGGTTAATTCCGTTTACCGTAATTTTAATTATTCCCCACTGCCATATCGGATCTCCCGTACCGTAAAACAGATTTAATATTGAAGTTACTATTACTATGAAAATAATAATTTTTAAACTTTTAAAATAAAACTTTACAGGCACTCCGCTCATAAGAACTATAGCGGCTGTGCATACTGCCACAACGGCAAGAGCGGCATAGTTAAATGTACAAAACACAAGCACCAGAAAAGCAATAAGCATAATAATTTTTGCTCGTGGGTCAAGTTTGTGTATAAGGCTCTTTGCGGGGAAATACTGACCGAAAGCTACATCTCTTACCATTACCTTGCCTCCTTTTTTATAAGAGGAAGAAGGTAATCAACCGCTGAATCAACAGTCAGTATGCCCTCAGGCACATCTACTCCCCTTTTTCTGAGCTGTGACATTATTTTTGTTATCTGCGGAATACGCAGACCTATTTTTTCAAGCTCGTCACCTCTCGCAAAAACCTTTTGAGTTTCGTCAAACATAACGAGCTTTGATTTATTCATAACCACAATTCTGTCTGCCACACGGGCAATGTCCTCCATACTGTGAGAAACAAGCAGAACCGTGTTCTGTCTTTCTTTGTGATAGCGTACTATCTGACTTAAAAGTACATCTCTGCCCATCGGGTCAAGTCCTGCCGTCGGTTCGTCAAGCACGAGTACATCAGGGTCCATTGCTATTACACCGGCAATAGCCGCTCTGCGCTTTTCTCCGCCCGACAAGTCAAAAGGTGATTTATACAAAAGTTCGTCCTTTATGCCCGTAAATTTTGCGGCTCTGCGAACTTCTTTATCAATTTCTTCTTGTGAAAGTCCTTTGTTGAAAGGGCCGAAAGAAATATCTTTGTATACGGTTTCTTCAAAAAGCTGATATTCGGGATACTGAAAAACCATACCCACTTTAAAGCGTATTTTACGAATTTCCTTTGGCTTGTCCCATATATCAACTCCGTCAAGCAAAACCTGACCGCTTGTCGGTTTCATAAGTCCGTTAAGCATTTGCACAAGCGTTGACTTACCCGAACCGGTATGACCGATAATTCCGATAAGTTCTCCCTTATTTACGGAAAAACTGACATCATTAACCGCCTTTTTTTCAAAAGGTGTTCCTACTCCGTAGGTGTAACAAATATTCTTTAGTTCAAGGATACTCATTTCAACACCTCCATAAGCAAATCGACGCATTCGTCACTGTCAAGCGGCATTTTGTCAATTTTCGCACCGCAGCCGATAAGTCGGTAGACAAGCTCTGTTGCCTGCGGAACATCAAGTCTGTGCTTTTTCAAAAGTTCAACCTGTGAAAAAACATTGTCGGGTGTTCCCTCTGTGAGCACCTTACCGCTGTCCATTACAATTACTCTGTCAGCAAGTACCGCCTCATCCATATAATGTGTAATAAGCACAACGGTAATACCTTTTTCTTTATTCAATTTTAAAAGGGTTGACATAACCTCTTCTCTGCCGTTCGGGTCAAGCATTGCGGTAGGTTCGTCAAGTACGATGCAGTCAGGCTGCATTGCAAGTATGCCTGCAATAGCAACTCTTTGTTTCTGACCGCCCGAAAGTTTGTAAGGTGCGTCTTTTCTGAAATCGTACATATCAACGGCTTTCAGTGCGTCATCAACCCTACGCCTTATTTCAGACGGTTCAACTCCGAGGTTTTCCGGACCAAACGCAATATCTTCTTCAACAACGCTTGCTACAAGCTGATTGTCGGGATTTTTGCAGTACAAGACCTACCTTTTTACGAATATCAAGAGTTTTTTCTTCATCTGCCGTATCGTCGCCGTCAACAAATACTTTTCCTTTGTCGGGAACAAGCATTGCATTCAGATGTTTGGCGACAGTTGATTTTCCGCATCCGTTATGACCAAGTAAAGCTACAAACTCGCCCTTTTCTATTTCCAAAGACACACCGTCAACTGCATTTACTATAGGCTGACCCTCGTCTTCGGACATATAAGAAAAAAATATATTTTGAATAGAGATAAACTTCATTAATTACTTCTCCCAGATAGCTGTTGAGCCGCACGGCAGAACAAGTCCTGTGTCAGTTACAGGCAATCCGATTTCACTGCTTGAAACCTTACCGCCGAATTTTGTTTTCAGCAAAACGCCGAGCAAATACTCCATAACCGCAGGCGAAAGACCTGTTGTGTAGGAATTAAGAATAAAGAAAGCAGGGTCATCTGACATAACCTGTCTGCAAAGTTCAACCAACGGATAGAGCTGTTCCTCAAGTTTCCAAACTTCACCGCCCGGACCTCTTCCGTATGACGGCGGATCCATAATGATACCGTCATATCGGTTGCCTCTTCTGATTTCACGCTGAACGAATTTTGCACAATCGTCAACAAGCCATCTTACGGGTTTGTCGGCAATATTACTTGATACAGCGTTTTCTTTTGCCCACTGTACCATTCCCTTAGATGCGTCAACATGGCACACGCTTGCGCCTGCTTTCATACACGCAAGCGTCGCACAGCCGGTGTAGCCGAAAAGGTTTAATATTTTAAGAGGTCTGCCCTCTTTTTTTATTTTTTCTGCGGCAAAGTCCCAATTCACAGCCTGCTCGGGAAAAACACCCGTGTGTTTAAATCCCATAGGCTTTATGTTAAATGTAAGACTGCCGTAATTTATACTCCATTGTGCGGGGATTTTTTTGTATTGCTCCCAGCTGCCTCCGCCTTTGTTGCTGCGGTGATAGCGTGCGTGAGCCGAATACCAAAGCGGATTTTTCTTTTCAGTTGACCAGATAATCTGCGGATCGGGACGAATTAAAATAATATTGCCCCAACGCTCAAGTCGCTCTCCGTCAGAAGCGTCAATAAGCTCATAATCCTTCCAATTTTCAGATAAACGCATTATGCCAATCTTTCCCTTACTACCTGTGCTGCCTCTTCTGCAAGAGTCTGAATCTGCTCAAGATTTTCACCCTCAAGCATAACTCTTACGAGTGGTTCCGTACCTGATACACGAACTAAAATTCTGCCTGTGTCGCCAAGAATTTCCGTTACACGATTAATTTCCGCTTTAACTTCCTTATCCGTATAGAAAGAAAGTTTGCCCTCGTTGCTTACCTTAACATTGATAAGCACCTGCGGATAACGCTCCATAATCTTTGCAAGGTCGCTTAGTTTTTCGCCTGTGCGTTTCATAATTGAAAGCAGCATAGCACCCGAAAGTTCACCGTCACCTGTTGTTGAGTGGTCGAGGAAAATAATATGTCCGCTCTGCTCGCCGCCGATATTATAGCCGTTCTGGAGCATTGACTCAAGTACATAACGGTCGCCGACCTTTGTGGAAACAAAATCAATGCCGTTAGCCTCGCAGAATTTTGAAAAGCCCATATTGGTCATAACAGTGCCTACGGCTGTATTCTTTTTAAGTTTGCCGTTCTTCATCATATCGTTTGCACAAATAGCAATGAGGAAGTCACCGTCAACAAGATTACCGTTTTCGTCAACCGCAAGACATCTGTCTGCATCACCGTCAAAAGCAAGACCTGCACTAAGCTTATTTTTGCTTACATATTCCTGTAATTTCTTTGTATGGGTTGAACCGCAGTCTTTGTTGATATTAATACCGTCAGGCTCGTCAAAAAGCATATGAACCTTAACGCCGAGTTTTGTAAAAAGCTTTTCGGCGGTTCTTGAAGATGAACCGTTTGAGCAGTCAAGAGCGACTTCCATACCGCTTAAATCTTCGCCGACAGCCTCTGCAACATGATTAATATAATCATCAACTGCAGACTCAAGAGTATCTACTCTGCCGATTTCGCCGTCATTTGCTGTCGCATACGGAACTGCGTGGTCAAGTACAATTTCTTCGATTCTGTTTTCGAGGTCATCGGGGAGTTTATATCCCTCTGAACTGAAAATCTTAATTCCGTTGAACTCAAATGGGTTGTGAGATGCAGAAATCATTACACCTGCATCTGCATTGTATTTCTTTACAAGATAAGCAACTGCCGGAGTAGGAACTACACCTAAAAGTTTAACATTTGCACCTACCGAGCAAAGACCTGCAATAAGCGCACCCTCAAGCATATCGCCCGAAAGTCTTGTGTCTTTACCGATAAGAATCGTCGGATGCTTAACTTCATCGTTTACAAGCACCATTGCGGCTGCTCTGCCTATATTCATTGCAAGCTCGGCTGTAAGCTCTGTATTAGCCACGCCTCTTGCGCCGTCTGTACCAAAAAGTCTTCCCATAATTGTTTTTCCTCCAAGTTTTGTATTTAAAGTTGTATTTATTAATTTTGTGAGTTTTTATCAAAAAGATTAGGTTGTGTCGGCATTGCATTTACAGCACCTTTCGGAAAATCATATCCGAGGTGACGGCAAGCCGCCGCCGTAATACATCTGCCTCTCGGTGTTCTGCTTAAAAAACCGATTTGCAGCAGGTACGGCTCATAAACATCTTCAATAGTTACTGCTTCCTCACCGATAGCCGCTGCGAGAGTTTCAACACCAACAGGACCGCCGTTATAGAAATTCAGTATCGCCTCAAGAAGTCGTCGGTCATTCCTGTCAAGTCCGAGTTCGTCTATCTCAAGTCTTTCAAGAGCAAGACGGGCCGTATCGCAGGTAATAATTCCGTCAGACATAACCTGTGCAAAGTCACGCACACGCTTTAAAAGTCTGTTTGCAATTCGTGGTGTACCTCTTGAGCGTGACGCAATTTCAAGCGCACCGTCAGGTTTGATTTCTATATCAAGAATACCTGCGCTTCGTGTTACAATCTCCGCAAGTTCCTGCGGCGTGTATAATTCAAGTCTTAAAATTACGCCAAAACGGTCACGCAAGGGCGCTGTAAGCTGTCCTGCTCTTGTTGTAGCGCCTACAAGCGTAAATTTAGGCAAAGGCAAGTGATACGAAGCTGCCATCTGACCCTTACCCGTAATAATATCTATTGAAAAATCTTCCATTGACGGATAGAGTATTTCCTCTACCGAACGGCTCAAACGATGAATTTCATCTATAAAAAGCACATCGCCCTGATTGAGGTTTGTAAGTAAGGCGGCAAGGTCACCCGGGTTTTTTCTATTGCAGGACCGGAGGTGATTCTTAAAGAAACTCCGAGTTCGTTTGCAATAATTCCCGCAAGTGTTGTTTTACCGAGTCCGGGAGGGCCGTATAAAAGTACATGGTCAAGCGACTCTCCTCTGAATTTTTGCAGCCTCAATAAAAACCTTAAGATTTTCCTTTGCGGTTTCCTGTCCGATATACTCCGAAAGGGTTTTCGGACGCAAAGGATTATCTCCCTCTATATTGTCTTCAGGGATTTCTGATGTATCAAGTATTCTGTTTTCAAAGTCAAATTCATCCGAAAACTCCGGTTTACTCATTTATCAATTTCTTCCCATCTGTTTTAATGTCATTGCTATAAGCTGTTCAACAGGCAAACCTGCGTCAAAATTTGCAAGAACAGGCGAAACATCGGCAGGTGTATAGCCAAGCACACCGAGTGCCTCTATTGCCTTCGCAACATTTCCGCCGGCAGTCTGCGGCATTTGTACATTGCCCGATTGAGTCTGTTCTGATTTTGCAAGCTTGTCCTTAAGTTCAAGTATAATGCGCTGGGCAATTTTTTTGCCGATACCCTGCGCTCTTGTAATTGTTTTTATATCATCGGTCGCTATAGCCATAGCTACCTGTTCTGCGGTAAGTTCGGACAAAACAGAAAGTCCCGCTTTAGGACCGACTCCGCTTACGCTTATAAGTGTTTTAAAGGTTGCAAGTTCGTTTTGAGTTGCAAATCCGAACAAATCGACTGCATCTTCACGCACATTAAGGTAGGTATAAAGAGTTACCTCGGAATTAAGTTTGAGCGTTTTTAGGGTATTCATTGTAGTCTGACAAAGGTAACCTACTCCGCCGCACTCAACTACTGCCGCAGAATTTTCCTTATGTATAAGTTTTCCTCTTACCGAATAAATCATTCCCCTATTCTCCTTTCAAACATCGTTCTTCTAAGTGCCGAACCTGCCGCCTGAGCGTGGCAAATAGCTATCGCAAGTGCATCCGCCGTATCATCGGGTTTCGGCACTTCCGACAAATGTAAAAGTTTGCGTGTCATTTCCATAACCTGCGGCTTTTTTGCCTTGCCGTAACCTGTAACGGCAGTTTTTACCTGCAACGGCGTGTATTCGTAAATCGGTATTTTCAGTTTTTGTGCGGCAAGCAGAATAACTCCTCTTGCCTCCGCAACCATAATTGCCGTTTTCTGATTGTTTTGAAAATACAGTTTTTCTATTGCAAGCGCATCGGGGCGGCAACGATTAAGCACATTAAAGATTTCATCATAAATATACTCAAGTCTGTAATTAAAATCCATACCTGCCTGTGTTTCAACCGCACCAAAGCCGAGTGCCTTATAGGTATTTGATTTAAAACCGATTGCACCCCAACCGACTATTGCATAGCCGGGGTCAATCCCGAAAATTACCAAGGCACTACCTCCCAAAATCGCAGTATCGTCATTTTAGCCTATACTACCGCATAATAATTAGCATTATATCACAAAACAATCTAATTATCAATAAAAATGCTCTTTAATTTGAAAAATATAAATTAATTTTCGACCTGTTTTTCAATTTCAATTTGATTTCCGCAATAGCCGAGAGTAAGTTTATCTCCGCTTACCGTATAATCAAAATTGTAGCTCTGCTTAAACTCCTGATTAAATATAATAAAACTGTTTTCATCAATTACATATAAACCGTCAATTGTGATTTCGTCCTCACCCGATTTCAGAGTAAGTTTGGCGGTATTATCAGAAAAGCTCAAACTCACCTCCGCACCGCCTTTAAGCACGCCGTGCCAATTTTCACTTGTAAGCTCGTAGCTTTCTCCGGAGGTATCGGCAGTACACGAGCAAAAAATAAAACAAATTATACAGACAAAAACAGCAAAAAACTTTTTCACAAACACCTCTCCCTTCTCTTACAAAATATATTACAAAAAATATTTTATATAACCGTCTTACAAATTTGTTGTTTTTCTTGAAAAGCATTATCTATTTATGATATAGTATATGTGTATGCACATAAAAACTTGGAGGGATAATTTTGCAGTATGAATATACCATGCCAAAAAATATTTTTGAAGAAAACGGAGAGGTAATGTGTGCCGGTTGGGCCAAAAAAACCTTATTTTAATTTTAACAAAGAACTAAGTAAACAGAATAAACACATAAAAGAAAGCGTAAGTTATTTTTAAGTACGGGAGAAGTTTCGCTTTATATTTCCACAGAAAAACTCAGGTCTTGATTTTTTACATAAAAAATAGCGCTTGC
>ENA-OPYX01001663-OPYX01001663.1-human-gut-metagenome-genome-assembly--contig:-NODE-1663-length-11254-cov-2.283185_pt1 | contig 11254 bp, 13 predicted proteins | sample MGYA00242639_ERZ504486 | MGnify/ENA primary metagenome ERZ504486 (study PRJEB26092, sample SAMD00036296) | human gut metagenome | host: Homo sapiens | study: EMG produced TPA metagenomics assembly of... | reverse complement strand
GCACGTCCGGGTCATAGTTCCCTAATAGCTCTTGGTATGGTATAATAAGGTGATTCTGCACAGCACGCGAGGTGTCATAGTTCCCTAATAGCTCTTGGTATGGTATAATCAAGCGCCTTGCATTGGCACCGCTTCGCTGTCATAGTTACCCTAATAGCTCTTGGTATGGTATAATTAGGCTATGCAAAAAGCGCATCGGATTGCGGTCCGATGCGCTTTTTGTTTTAGAAAAAACTCAACTGTTCACATACAAAAGGGGCTTCTTTCGGCTGATAATTTCCCAGAAGAATCTGAATAGACTGGTACTGCTTTTCTGTAACGACAAGCAGGCGAATGGAGCCGTTTGGCGGCAAGGATGCTCTCAAACGGCTTTCGTGTTTCTTCACGGCGTCGTTGCCGTTGCACACCCTCGCGTACACAGAGAATTGCAGCATGTGGTATCCGTCCTTCAGCAAAAAATTCCGGAACGCCGTCGCATGCCGCCTTTCAGTCTTTGTCTGCACAGGCAGGTCAAAAAAGACAATCATCCGCATAAATTTACTCATAGCTATGCTGCTTGTATTCAAGCAATTTGGGTAACAGCAGGGCTTGTCCACGCAGACCTTGCACCAGGCGTTCCATTGCATAGGCAACGCTGTGGTGCTGCCCGCCGGAAAGAATATCCGCATTCAACAGGTTTACAAGCTTTCCCTTCAGTATGGGTGCCAATGCTGCATCCTCGGCCACATTTGCTGCCACGTACAAATCCGCCACGGGCCGGAACGGCTCCATCAGGTCATCCGCCAGATTAAATTGGTTCAGCTCGCTGTCATGGTGCAGACCCAGGCACGGCTGAAAACCATACACCGTCAGGCAGCGCGCCATATAGCCCCGCAAAATCGCGTAGGCATAATTCAGTGCTGCATTTCGCGTATCTTCATTGCGGCGGGTGTAGCCCTCACCAAATAAAGCCGGGAGTAGTACGCTGCGGCGCTTGCCTCTACGTTATCTTTGTCGCCGCTCGTCACAGCCTTGGCACGCCCGAATAGAAACGCCGCTTCCTGTGTTTTGCCGCAAAGTGCAAGGCACTCCGCTTGGTTTTGAATTTTTGCTGTCACGACCTGCTGCCACATCCGCTTTTTTGCCGGCAGGGTCAATTCCATCTGCCAGCGCAGTACTCCCAGCTGACGGCTGTGCTGTGCAAACGGCAGCGAGATGCCGCACGGCAGATGTGTTTCATCGCACCAGAAAGTCACCACACCGTTTTGTGCCAGCGCCGCCATAGCCGCTGTTGTGATCGTGCTTTGGCGGCTTTCCAGTACAATGGCACTGATGTCCTCGATGGGCACAGAGTGAACTTCTTCCGTTTCAATCAACAGCTGCTCATTTTTGCAGCGGATGCGCGCAGGGTTCACGATCATCAGACAGCGGTAGGACATAATTCACCTCCGTTGGGCAGGGAAGGTTTGCCGTTTTCTTTTTTGACGAGGGTGTAGTTACCAAGAACATCGACCTGATACTTTTGAACCTTTTTGCAGGGTTTTAAAGCCAAGACTTCCTACAATATACGCGTTATCATGCGTAGTTACCGTGATGGCACCCGTCGAAATATTTCCGCCTTCAAAATAGGTCAGGCCGCAATTCATCTGCACTTCTTTTTCCAGTGTACTGTCACTGTTTTGCACTTTGAATTTCATTGTGCGCTTACTTTCAATACGAATCAGGTCATTCTGACAAAGTGAGAACAAGAAGTTTTCTTCGTCCATTTCCTTCCACTCTGCATAGCTTTTTCCCTGTACAACCGCTTTATTGGGCAATTCCAATTTCACCGTATCTGCCACATAGATCGGCACCCAGTAATAGCCGTCGCCCGGCACAAAATAGACATCCATGCGTACCATCGTGTCGTTATCAGCCACACCCTTTCCACCATGAACCGGAACTGTACTGGTCACTTTATCGCAAATCTTCACTTTTTGAACTCGTGCCCCGGGTGTGCCATCCGCGCGCGGCTTGTAAAACGGTTCTGCAAACGCTTTCTTCCCATCCCCGCCAAAGGCAAGCAATCTGGCCTTCAGTGCATTGTACAGCAATGTATCGCTGCTGCGGTTAAAGTAGCCCGCAATTTCACCGTCCTTATCCAATTTCAGTTCGGTGATATTCCTACGCTGTACAACGTGAGTATCGTTCAGGCGACTTTTTATTGTTTCCTTGTGTGCCGCACCTGTCACCTTATGGCGCGGCATCCGCGATACAAACACAGGCTGAATAGACGAAATGTCCACCGTCGCATAATAGACCGGGTTGATCTTCATCAGGTCTTCCTGCGGGCAGGCCGACAATCGCTGCCTCAGCTCATCACGGAAGTGCGGCCAAGGTTCGGGGAAGTGCTCATTACGCACCGCCGTCGTCTCTGCACGCTTGCAAAAGTCAGATACCCGCTTTATCATCCCCTGTGTCGTACAGGCAATCACCGCCGCGTCCACTGCATGGTGCAGATCGCCGTCGGCACGCACCTTGCCAAGGCCCCAGCGCTTGCGCAAAAACGCCGTAACGGCGCCATTTACCGCAACGACCCGCCGTTTGCCTGCCCCGGAACAGTCTGCAAACGCAAGATGATTGCGGATATAGTTCAGCATAAAAGCCGCAATATACTGCGTATCCTGCAGGTTGCGCTGGATAAAGCCCTTGCCGTCCTCCTCGCTCAGCCTTTCCTTCAATAGGTTCTGGCGCTTGCGGAAATTCTTTACGTTTGCTTTGGTGTACACAATAAAGTCGTCCCGTCGTTTTCCCTGCAGGTATTGCAGCGGCAGACGGTTTCCCTTCTGACGGTTCTCCGATGCCAGCACCAGCACCTTATTTGTGCGGCGGTCATCAAAGCTTATGCTATAAGGGATGATATGGTCTACCTCGGCATAGCCGGAGACTGTAATAACCTTGTCCAGTTCCAACGGCTGTATCGAATACGCACAGCGCCCGTCCTGCTCTTTCCACAGACGATATTTTACAAGATCCTGCCCGGTAACGGTGCGTCCCGGCAAAAAGCTCATTCAGCTCTTTCATCAGGCGTTCATTTTCCGCACTGTTATCCCGCATCGCCTTGTCCAACTCGCTGCGCTGCTGGAAGTTCTTATTCATCTCTCTTGCCAGCTCCAGATGGATACTGACCGGACTTTCGCCCTGCTCGCGGATGATCGCATTGACGACCTTGATTGTCTGTGCCACTGCACGGCGCACCACCGGGCTTGTAATATCCTCCATTTCCTCCGTTGAGGCCGGCAGGAACTGCGCTTTTCGCCGTTTTGCCTTCCCTGAAAATCATATCCGGCTGCCTGGCAGGCCATCGTTCATAGTTCATGCCCCTGGTTCCAGATAGGGGATCAGCTTGCGGCACGCCTTGACCGAAATGTGTCCATATCCCGCAAAGCTGGGCAGCGTCAGCAGTGCTTCTATTTCCAGCGGTTCAAACTCCGCCTGTTTCAATGCCTCCCGCAGCTTATCCTCGTTTTCCGGGTTCGTCAGCGCAGCTCCGGCGGCATCCAGCTGCTCGCGGCTGATATTGCGGATATGATCCTTCCGCAGGGTATTCAGTGCCTTACGCATCTTGTGGTAGCAGGGGAGTGCCGTTATTTTTTCTTTCTTTTCGCAGGCTTCTGCCGTCTGCTCCCCGCGATACCGCACCATGTTGAACCGTGCTTCTTCCGGCAGTGCCAACACCTTGCGGACCCGGGCAAAATCCAGCTTGTCCGTCTGGCTGCACACAGAAAGCAGTACCTGTCGCTCTGCCGGTGTCAGCGTGCGGCTGGTTCCGTTTTCCGCAATGCGGATATGATTGATTTTTTGCAGCAGCGTAAAATATTCAAACGAGAAGGCCGCCTTGGCTGCCCGCTGCTCGCTCTTTCCCTCCAGCGTGCAGGTGCCGACCCTGTTGCTGCCGCTATACGGGCTGCCTTTGCCCGGACCTTCCGCAAAGGAGCGCTGGCGTGTCAGAATACAAAGGTACTCTGCCTCCATCTCCGGCGAAGCCCATGTCGCACCGTATTGACGCTGTGCTGCAAAAACCAGTCTAGCCTCGTCTATGATTTGGTCGCGTTTGACGGTGGAAAGATAATTTTCCGCTTTGTTGCGCTTGTGCTCTGCAAACACAGGGTCACGGTACATCATCTCACCGACAGTACGGTACCGGTTTGCCTCCATACGTCGGGTGTTCGCGTCAATTGCCTGCAGCAGCTTACCGTCTTTTTGTGCATCGTCTGCCTTGCGGTTACTGCGAAAGCCCCTGCGCTGCATCAGGTGCAGCAGTATACGGGCAAAATCCAGTGCTGTCACCGGGCCATCCAACGCCTGAACACGCAGCGCATAGACATCCGGCAGATGTCCCGCTTGCACAGCCTGCTCTATTTCCGCCTTACCGGGCAGACCGTTTTTCTCCATCAGCTCGTACAGATCCGCCTTGCGCAGGCTGCGGCGGCGCAGCCTGCGGCGGGCGCTGCGGGCCTCACGGCGCGGGGCAGCAAGGCTGTCGCCTGTTTTGGGCTGTTCGGCCTTATCAAATATGCGTGAGCCGCATCGGATCAGACCATAGGGCTCCGCGTTTTCATTCAGTGCCACCACCGCCCAGCCGACGGACGCAATGCCAATATCCAGACCAATTTCCATAGGGATGCTTCATTTTTTTGCACATCCTTTCACTTTTCTACTATCATAGCGCACTATGGCATTATTGGGCAACTGACAATTTAAACGAAATTTAGGGCAAAAAAGATGACGCCCTGCCAAACAGCAGGGCGTCAGAGCTTTACGGTCCTATGACCTTATCATAGCAACCATAATAGTTCTTGGTATGGTATAAGAACTGTCTGTATTATACTACATTGTCAGGCAAGGTGCAATACCTTACCTATGCTGCCGAAAAATATTACGGCAGCTCCGGCGCATAAGCCTCGAGATTGCGGGGCTTGCCCTCGTAGACGATGGCGATGCCGTCGGGGCCGGTGTTGGCGCTGACAACGCCGCCGAGCTGGAACACGATCAGCGGTGCATGGCCAAACGCCTTTTTGCACAGCTTGACCAGCTCGTCACGCTTGGCGGTGCTGGACGTGTAGGCCACCATGTAGGGCGTGTCCTTCATCGAATCGACGCGGCTCTCCACCCATTTGATCATGGCGGCGGGCACGGCGGCGTCGCCGCGGACCTTGCTCTCGACCTTGGAGACGCCCGCATTCAGGCTGATGATGGGGCGGATGCCCAGCAGGTCACCGACCACAGCGGCGGCGGCGCTGACGCGGCCCGACTTCTTCATCTGCTTCAGGCTGTAGGCGGCCAGACAGATCTCAACGCAGTCCAGCTTCTGCTTCAGCTCGGCCACGCAGGAGGCCAGCTCACCGCCGTTGCGCACCTTGCGGGCGCACTCACAGAAATACCAGCCGTAGGGCATCGAGTAGGTGTGGCTGTCGATGACCTGAATCTTCATCGTGTAGCCGGGGCGCTCCTCCTCCAACAGCTCCATGGCCTTGACAGCGTTGTTGTAGGTGCTGGAGCCGCCCGCGTTGATGCTCAGGTACACCAGGTCGGTGTAGCCCTCGTCCGCATAACGGGCGTAAATATCGCAGAACTGCAGCTGGGTGATGGCGGCGGTGGTGGGCACGCCCTGGGCGTCGCGCATCATCTGGTAAAACTGGTCGTTGGTAAAGTCCTTGCGCTCCATGTACTCCACACCGTCAAGGTTGATGGGGAAGGCCCACGACCTCGATGCCGTACTTATCCGCAAGCTCCTGCGGAATGTCGGAACAGGAATCTGTCAGAAAACCTATCTTGCTCATTTTACATCCTCACTCCATTCGTATCGGGTCAACTGCCCGTGGGTCTCCAAACCGGCAAAATCCCATTGACGCAATGCTTCGTACACGCCCACTGCCACCGCGTTGGACAGGTTCAGGCAGCGCTCGCCCCTGCGCATCGGCATACGCACGCAGTCGGCCTCATGCGCGGCCAGCAGCTCCTCGGGCAGGCCGGCATCCTCGCGCCCAAAGACGAGATACGCGCCGTCGGGGTAGGTCACATCCACATGGCGGCGCGGGCCCTTGGACGTGAAGTAGAAAAACGGACCACTGTTTTTGGCAAAAAAGTCCGCCTGATCTTGATAATATGTTATATCAAGCTGGTGCCAATAGTCAAGCCCGGCGCGCTTTAATTTTTTGTCGTCGATGGTAAAGCCCATCGGGCCGACTATATGCAGCCGCGCTCCCGTCACCGCGCAGGTCCGCGCGATATTGCCGGAGTTCTGCGGGATCTGCGGCTCGACCAGTACAATGTTTAAGGTTGGCATAAATTTACAAGTCCTCGTTCTATAAGCTTTAGCCCTCCCTTGGGGGAGGGTGGCGCCGCAGCGCCGGGTGAGGGGCCGGGCGGCACGCCGTTCATGGGTCGGCTCCCGGCCACCCCTCCGGCCTTCGGCCACCTCCTCTCTAGGGGAGGCTTTTCACGGCGTTATCAATCACACGGCATAGCGCCCTCAAAATGCCACATCACATCCAGATTGGAAACCGCAGCACTCTGATTCCGAAGCCTCCAGATATTCCGTGCGCTGTGCATCGTGCAGCTGTCCCGCCGCTTCATAATGCTGGCTGCCGTCCAGCTCTATCGCCAGACCTGCCGCATCGCAATAAAAATCCAGAATATAACGTCCTACAACCTTCTGCCGTACAAAGCGCGGCGAATATCCGCGCAGAAAATCATACCACAGATAGCGTTCCTCCCGCGTCATGCTTTTTCGCAGCGCTCGGGCATTTTCAAGGACATCCTTGTCTCGCGGCAGTCTCATGGTCTTACTCCTGCCGCAGTTTCGGCAGGGCGTTCTCCAGCCAGACGCCCAGCCGCTCGTCGGCTCCCTCGGGCGTCTGCCTGATGCACTCGGCTACGAAGGCGGCAGCTGCCTGTACGGCAGCCTGGGGGACGTTGCCCCGCAAAATGCGCCCGACGAGCACGGCAGCAAAAATATCGCCTGTGCCGTGGAACATCCGCGGCTGCAGCGGCGTTTTTACGGCATAGCCCTCGCCGCCGCGGGCCGCGCCCACACAGCCTATGTAGCGTCCGCCGCCGATGCCCGTCACGCCGGTCACAACGACCTGCGGCGCTACGCGGGTCAGCCGGGCCGCCTGTGCGGCGGCCTGCTCGGCACTGCCCACACCGGGCAGCGGGTCGCCCAGCAACAGCGCGGCCTCGGTCACATTGGGGACGATCAGATCCGCCTTGCTGCACAGACTATACATAGCGGGCACCATGTCGGCCCCCAGGCCGCTGTACAGCCGCCCTCCGTCACCCAGCACCGGGTCCACGACCTTGAACGCGCGGGGCCACAGCTCAAACGCCTGCTCGACGAGCTTTGCCTGCGCGGCGTCCGCCAGATAGCCCGAGTAGATGCAGTCAAATTTCACGCCCAGCCGATGATAATGTTCCAGTGCCGCGGGACCGTAGCCGGGGTTGGCCAGCTTAGCCGGGGTGCCTAAGCCCCCCGTGTGGGTGGACAGCACCGCCGTAGGCAGTGCCACGGTCTGCACGCCCAGCGTCGAGAGCACCGGCACGATGACCGACAGCGCCGCCCGGCCAAAGCCCGGCAGGTCATGGATGGCTAATACGGTTTCGGCGCGTTGGTCATGCTGCGGCCTCCCTCTTCATTTTTTGAGTTCTCATTGATTCTACCATAAAACCCACCGCAAAAAAAGCCGTATTCGGGCGATTGTTCCGTTTTGTTTGGTTTTTGGGCAAAGAGAACAAAAACCGCCCGCGTCTCCGCGAGCGATTCATTCTATTTCATGGTTATCATCCACAAAAAGCCCCTGCTGATTGGTTCAGCAGAGGAGATTTCGCAAAGTTGATGCTTTTACAGCACGCGCACGCGGATGGCGGGTTCAATCGCACCCAGCTTGACGGCGAGGTCATCGGTGACATTGCCCGTCACGTCCAGCAGGGTATAAGCGACATCCTTTTTGCCCTTGTTCACCATGTTTTCAATGTTCAGGTGTGCTTCGGTCAAAATGCCCGTGATGGCCGAGATCGCGCCCGGAGCGTTCTTGTGGATGATGCAGATGCGGCGGCCTCCCACGCGCGGCTGGCTGACATCCGGCAGGTTGACGCTGTGGGATATGTTGCCGTTTTTCAGGTAGTCACTCAGCTCGGCGGCGGCCATCACGGCGCAGTTCGTCTCGCTTTCCGGCGTGCTGGCACCCAGATGCGGCGTGCAGCAGACGCCCTTGACGCCCAGCAGCTCCTCGGTGGGGAAGTCGCAGAAATACTGCGCGACCTTGCCGCTGTTCAGTGCGTCGAGCAGTGCGGCGTTGTCCACCAGCTCACCGCGGGCAAAGTTCAGCACGCGCACGCCGTCCTTGCACATCGCCAGCGTCTGGGCGTTGATGGTGTGGCGGGTCGTAGGCAGGTAGGGGACATGGATGGTCAGGTAGTCGCAGCGGGGCAGCATATCGCCCAGCGTGACACAGTGCTGCACGCTGCGGGACAGGCTCCACGCAGCATCGATGGAAATATACGGGTCATAGCCCAAAACCTCCATGCCCAGCGCGACGGCGGCGTTGGCCACGCGCGCACCGATGGCACCCAACCCGATGACGCCCAGCGTCTTACCGCGCAGCTCGGGACCGACGAAGGCCTTTTTGCCCTTCTCCACGTCCTTGGCAATCGTGTCGCGGCCCTTGAGGGTCTGCGCCCAGTTCACGGCATCCACCAGATTGCGGCTGCCCGCGACCAGCGCACCGACGACGAGCTCGGCCACGGCGTTGGCGTTGGCGCCCGGCGTGTTGAACACAACGATGCCCTTGTTCGTGCAGTCCTCCACGGGAATGTTGTTCGTACCGGCACCTGCACGGGCAATGGCCAGCAGACTGTCGGGCAGCGGGGTATCGTGCATATCGCGCTGCGCACCAGAATGCCCTGCGGTGCAGCGGCCTCGTTGTCGATCTCAAACTGGTTGGCGGCAGCTTGGCCAGACCCACCGGCGAAATGGCGTTCAATGCTTTTGCATGGTATACATATATCGTTACTCCCTGTTCCCCTTATTTTGCGCCGTAGGGGCCGGACACACCCGGCCCTCAGCCTTACGCAGTGACCCTCTCACGGGTGGCTGCCACAGTGCCGCGGGCCGGACACACCCGACCCCTACTGTGCAGCAGCTCAATGCTCCCTGCGGAACTTCTCCATAAAGTCGACCAGCTTGTCGATGCCCTCGGCAGGCATAGCGTTGTAGATGGACGCACGCATACCGCCCACCAGACGGTGCCCCTTCAGGTTGACGAAGCCTGCCTCGGTGGCCGCGGCACAGAACGCCTTGTCGGTGTCGGCGTCGGGGCTGGTGAAGGTCACATTCATCATGCTGCGGTACTTTTTCTCAACGGGATTCTTGTAGAAGTCCTGCCCGTCGAGGTAATCGTACAGCACCTTGGCCTTGGCGGCGTTGCGCTTCTGCATGTTCTCCAGGCCGCCGATCTCGTTCTCAAGGTAGTTCATGACGAGGCCGGTCATGTAGATGCACCAGCACGGCGGGGTGTTGTACATGCTGTCGGCGTTCAGCAGGGTCGTGTAGTTCATCATCGTGGGGATCTTGTCGGGGGTCAGTCCCTTGGCGGCCTTGCCCAGCAGGTCGTCACGCACGATGGCCACAGCCATACCGGCAGGGGCAATGTTCTTCTGCACGCCGAAGTAGATGACGCCGTACTTGCTGATGTCCACCGGCTCGGAGCAGATCATCGAGCTCATATCTGCCACCAGCGGGATGCCGTCCACCTGCGGTACATCGACATATTTTGTGCCGAAAATCGTGTTGTTCTGGCAGATGTGGATATAGCTGGCGTTCGGGTCATAGTCGATGGCCGCGACGTCGGGGATGTAGGTAAAGTTCTTGTCCTTGCTGCTGGCGGCAATGCGGGCCGTGCCGAACTTGACGGCCTCCTCGGCTGCCTTCTTGCTGAAGTTGCCGGTCACAAGATAATCCGCCGTGCCGGTGGTCATAAAGTTCAGCGGCACCATCGCAAACTGCTGGGTCGCGCCGCCCTGGAAAAAGCCCACCTTATAATTGTCGGGAATGTTCAGTACCCGGCGCATGGCGGCCTCGGTGTTGGTGATGATCTCGTCAAACCATTTACTGCGGTGGCTCATCTCCATCACGCTCATGCCGGAGCCGTGGTAGTCCAGCAGCTCTGCCTGTGCGGTTTTCAGAACAGCCTCCGGCAGCATCGAAGGGCCGGCGCTGAAATTGTAAACTCTAGCCATCTTTATTTCCTCCTACAGTAAATCAAATGCGACCCGCCGACGGCGGATCGCATCTGCCGCGCCGTTGCGGTATGCCAATATTATAGGAGCTTTGCCCCCCTGCGGGCAAGCGGACAAAATACCGAAAAAAGCCGAAAATCGGGGATGTGTTTTTGTATTGTGACTAATTGTTTTTGCACCGGAAACGCTTTATGAGACATTTGTAAAAAGATATTTGCCGTCATTGTCAAATTCCGGGCACAAAATTTGTGCAATATTTTGTCTTGCATTTATATCTACCACAGTTGTAAAATATATTCAGTTCTTATTACCACATTTGTAAAATATCAAACTTATTTCTTCCTCGCTCTGTAGGGGCCGCACATGTGCGGCCCGCAGCCTTCCCACAGACTACCGTCTGCCTTGCACCTGCGGGCCGGGCATGCCCGGCCCCTACAGGCACTACATATTATAAAAGGAGTTCATCATGGAACAGCTTTCCCGCAGTGAAGAACAGGTCATGGCCGCGCTCTGGGCCTGCAGCCGCGCCGCCACCAGGCGCGAGATCGCGTCACACCTGCCGCCCGAATGCCGCTGGGCAGACTCGACGCTGCTCAATTTCCTGCTGCGGCTCGAGAAGAAAAACTTCGTCCGTACCGAGAAGCAGGGCAATAAAAATCTGTACACGCCGCTGGTCCGCCGCCTGACCTACTGCGGCGCGGTCAGCCAGGCGCATCTGCAGACGCTCTACGGCGGTGACATCCGCGCCATGGTGTGCGCCCTGGCCGACACAGGCCGCATGACCTATGCCGACACCGAGCGTCTGCTCCGCTGGCTGACCGAGTATCAGGCCGCGAACCCGGAGTATGACTATGAGTAGCTCCAAGCCTTCCCCCTCGGGGGAAGGTGGCCCCGCAGGCCGGATGAGGGCCAGCCCACCGCAATTACCCGTAAACGGTCTGCAGCGATTCACTCCGCCCTCATCAGTCCGCTTTGCGGACAGCTTCCCCCTCGGGGG
>ENA-OPYX01001662-OPYX01001662.1-human-gut-metagenome-genome-assembly--contig:-NODE-1662-length-11263-cov-3.980514_pt1 | contig 11263 bp, 11 predicted proteins | sample MGYA00242639_ERZ504486 | MGnify/ENA primary metagenome ERZ504486 (study PRJEB26092, sample SAMD00036296) | human gut metagenome | host: Homo sapiens | study: EMG produced TPA metagenomics assembly of... | reverse complement strand
GCGGATCTCCGCCGTGTAGCCGCGCCGCTCGAGCTCGAGCTTCAGCAAAAGGTCGCTCTCATACTCGCGGACGGTATGCTCATACAAAATCAGAAAGTCTAAAGCCATGTGTACCTCCTAAAAAGCCCTTTCCACCGAGGGGGGAAGCCCCAGACTGTCGAAAAAGGTGTGCTCACCCCTTGGCCCCCTCTGCGAGGGGGCTCCGCCCGCAGGCGGTGGGGGAGAGAACTGTACGGCTGCCCGAAATATTTCGGGCTATGGCAAGGTTCTCTCCCTCCGCCCCTTCGGGGCACCTCCCTCGCAGAGGTGCGTTCAGATACATGGTCAGCCCTTCCATGAGAATCAGCACCGGCACATTCTGCTCGCTGATTTCTCCGCCCCAATCTTCCACTTTCAGAAGAATGTAAATTTACGCAAAATCCATGAGGTAGATTACGCAGAAAAAGACTGCAACAATTGTTGCAGTCTTTTTGGTTAGACATCGGGATTTGCCGTTTGGCCTATGCCTTTTCCTCAGATTACCTCCAATTCAAGCGTTTTGGCCGGCAGGCCTTTTGCTCTCACCGTGACCGTAATCTTTCCGGGGGCATCGCCGCCGCGGACCACGGCCAATGCCTTGCCGTAGTAGGTCGTGTGGGTATCGGAGAAAAAGTTTTCCCCCATGTTAGGACGTGCAGAACCAAGGGCCAGCAGCGTCCCGGCACCGGCAACCTCCACCGTGACCGCAGTATCCTCAGAAGATTTTGTGATGCCATCCGCCCCCGTCAGGTCAATGCTGATGTAGGCCAAATCCTGCGTTTTTGCCTGCAAGGTGCTCCGGTCGGCCACCACACGCAGTTCGGCTGGTCCTGCAGCTGTCTTCATGGAAGTACGGCTCTGTTCTTTTCCCTCGCCATCGTAGCTGATTGCGGTGATGGTACCGGGCTCATAGACAACGCGTTTAAAGACGGCCTTGCATTCCTTCGTCTTTTTTCTGCCATAGGAATGCCCGTTGACAATGAGTTCCGCCGTTTCGCCGTCAGAGTAGACCGTGACCTTGGTTTTTTTGCCTTCACAGCCGGCCCAGACCAGCTGCCACTGCGTCTGTGTCACGCCACATGGATTCGGAGCCGGTTTCCCCCTGCGTGGGTGTACGGTTCTACGCCGATGCCGGGGGTATGGTCCAGCCCCCAGACCAGCCGATTCCACTGTACCTCGGGGCGAAGCTTTCCGCAAATGTCAATCACGCCGCAGCCGGCGGAGATGATGGGCGCGTCCTGACCGGGATTTTTGAAGCTTTTGTAACGGACGGTACCGATGCCCGCTTCTCCCAGATAATCCCAGCCCGTCCACATAAAGTCGCCGATGACATAGGGGAATTTTTTCACCAGTTGCCAGTTATGATACAGGTTCTTGGGCAGGGTTCTCGGACCCGACAATGACGCGATCGGGATGGAGCGTACCGTCCTTCTCGTATCGGGACGCGGCGTAGTTGTAACCGCCAAATATCCAGATAAGAGAAACTCACCTTTGTGGCATCGTCCGCGGCAGGTTTGGCGGCCATTTTTTCAATCATACCCCCGGCCAGGTTCACAGCATGTTGAAGAAGGCACTGGTGGGAACATTGTCCATCGTCTGACTGCCGTTTTGATTCTCTTTCCCATTCTTTTTTGTTGCCGTATATGCCGCCGCCCTTGGCCGACATACTGCACAGCATCAGGTTGACCCCCATCGTCACTGCTTTGTCCGGGTCCAGCTTTCGTGCCAGGACTGCCAATTTTTTACAGTACTCCTGTCCTTCGGGCATAGCCAGTTCGGAGATTTCATTTCCGATAGAGTTCATGACCACACTGGGATGATTGTAGTTTTTGATGACCATAGCTGTGAGATCCTGCTGCCACCATGCGCGGAAGTCCTGGTCCGCATAGTCGTAGGGGGTTTTTATGTACCAGCCAGTTGTCGCAGAATTCATCCATGACATACAGACCCAGCCGGTCACAGGCATCCAACAGCGCCTTGGAGGCAGGGTTGTGGGCGGAACGTATCGCGTTGAAACCGGCCTCCTTGAGCAGACGGACACGGCGGAACTCGGCATCCTCAAAAGAGCATGCGCCCAGAATACCATTGTCGTGGTGGACGCAGGCGCCACGGAACAGCGTTTTCTTGCCGTTTACAAAAAATCCTCTGGTGCTCCAGCTAAGGGTACGGAATCCAAACCAGGCGTCCGCCTCATCCACCATCTCACCATTTTTCAGCAGTTCCGCTCTGCATCGGTACAGTTCGGGATGTTCCGCGTCCCAAAGCCGCGGCTGGGAAACGGGAATGTCCGCCGACGCAGTGCCTTCTTTGACCGCAGTTTCGGCCTGCGCCACCACCTTTTCACCATCCAGAACAGAGACTCTGACCGTATCACCACCGGTGACCGAAACCTTCACATGGGCCGCATCGTTTCCGGAGGTGGAGACGAGCAGTCCATCCGGGCGGATATGACTCTTATCCCCCAGGAAGAGGTTTACGTTGCGATAAATTCCGCTGCCGGAATACCAACGGGAATTGGGTACCGACGAGTTGTCCGCAATCACTTTGATTTCATTTTCTTCGCCATACTTCAGTTGTGGGTCCAGCACCACAAAGAAGTTGGTATACCCGTACCGCTGTTCAGCCACAAGCGCATCGTTCACGAACACCTGTGCGTTTTGATAAACTGCCTCAAATTCCAGCACAGCGGACTGTGTCCGCCACGTTTCAGGCACAAGAAACCGTTTGACGTAGACATAGGCCCCGCCGGGAAAGTATCCGCACGCTCCCGCTGTTGCCGCATCCTTCGAGCGTTTCTCGTACAGCATGGCATCGTGGGGAAGCGTGACCGGCTGCATAGACGGTTCCTTTCCCACGGCGCCAAATAGCCAACCTCGGTTAAAATCTTTCTTTTTCACTTTCCTGCTCTCCTTAAATATGCGCGAACGCTTCGCTGTTTGTGCAATATACGATATCGTTTCGGCCTGCGATCGATTCAAAAAGCCGCTCCAAAGCATACCAACTGGCGTTTCCCTTGTCGTAGTCCATTTCATAACTGTGTGCCCACAGGAACAACAGCAGATCCTTTTCTCCTGGTTCCTCACATTTGAAACGCTCCACCAGTTTCACGGCATTTTTCAGAATCAGCGAGGAGGAAGGCCGAAAGTTCATCGGATTATCCGGGAACGCAAAGCCGCCGGAGGGAAAGACCACTCTGGCATATTGATACCCCTGCGCCTTCAGATACGCCTGAACAGCCGGCGAGGTTGACCCCTGCGCATAGGCGTGGCCCCACGACCGTGGTGCCGAAGACTTTTTTCCAGCGCGGCCTTGTCCGCATCCACCGATGCGCGCATTTCATCCTCGCTGACAGCCCCCAGCGGTTCATGCCGGAAACCATGGGTGGCAATCTCCATTCCCTCATAGACCTGGCGCACCTCGTCCTGTGGAATTCGGTTGTGCTGCACATAGGAAAATGGAAACTTGTGCTTTACGCCTTCGGGGCAATCCTGAAAAGAGAAGGTTCCAAGCCCCTTCACCTCACCGCGTGTGCCAAGCAGGCCGGCATTGAGGTTGAAGGTCCCTTTGAGCCCGTATTGCCTCATGAGCCGGATCACCCGTTTGTCCTGTTCCAGTCCATCATCAAAGCTGAGCGTGAAATACTTTTTTCCCATGCTTATGCCTCCCCAGTCAGCTTTTGCAAATCATACGCCTGCGCCAGCAGCATTCCTCCGGCCTGATTCGGGTGCAGGTGATCCCCCTGGTGATAACGCTCGTCGGTGAACGAAGGATTCTTCGGATCGCGCAGCAGTGCATCCGCATCAACCATATAATCGAACAGCGCGCTATCTCGGATCCATTCATTGATGCTGACTCTCAGCGCCTCCATCTCCGGGGTATACCCTTTTTTCACAAAACCGCTGCGGGGCGGAAGCGTCTGGGCAATCACCCGGACACCGGCCTTATGAAGCCGATCCACAATATCGGTTACGGCCGAACCATATTGTTCCAGCGAGATGACCGCCCCTGTCTTTTGGGAATAGTAGGCTACATCATTGACCCCCAACGCCAAAATCACGCCGCAGAGTCCTGAAAAACGGAGTACATCGCGCTCAAAGCGGGACACCCCTTTTTCCCCGTAGGAAGCTCCCATCAGGCCCGGGACATCATAAAGCAGACAATTCCCGCTGATTCCGGCGTTCATCAGTGCGTAGTCACCGCCATACGCATCGAACAGACGCCTTTGCAACGGTTTTACCCAGCGGTTCAAAGCCGTTATACTGTCCCCGAACGCCACGATGATTTTGGAAGGCTGCCCGGTAAACACCTCGATCTGATCCATCCGGGAATCGCCTCATAAAGGCCGTACTGTTCCATATACTTTTCCCGCCGGGGTGGGGGCAGCTCGCTGTCCGCCGTATGATTTCCCTGGTAGCTTACCGCATTTTCCTCGATCATATTGCTGTCCATGACCTTGGATGCATAGTAGAGTCTGATTTCCAGCTCTTCCCCCATCGTCACTGGGAGCGTCAACGCATCCGAATAGCAGCTTTCCCCCGCGGGAACCGTGAAAACACAGCTGCCGTCCCGCGTGACGGTATGCATCTCTCCCTGTGCCCACACGGTCAGTCCCCCAATGGTGTAGGGTTTCTTTCCATAGTGGTTGGAGAAGCGGACCCGAAGTTTCTCGCCCGAAACCTGGGATATCACAGAATACACCACTGTTTTTTTCTTGCCCGCCAAAAAGCCCATCGCGAAGGCAGGGGCCGCGGCTTGGTGCCAGATTGGTGTCCAGTCCATTGTTATCTCTCCTTATGCCAATGTAATACTCAAGATGTCAAGCGTTCCCTTTCCCTTATACCGGAAATACAGCGGGCAGGAATCCAGGGGGCGCCCACTCTCCAACGCCAGACGTCCGGCGTCGAATTTTACTCCGGCGGTTGTCCAGTCGGCCGTCCCGGCAAGGGGAATGGATGCTATGACAGGATCTTTTTCCCCGGGTAAGAGTTCCAGCACGCCGCCTGCGCCGCGAACCGTTACAGCAATGTGGGTGCTTTCAGTCAGATCAAAATATCGGAAACCGGCAATACTGCCATTCTTCATTTTGGAAATATACGCCTTTGGTGCCGCGCTCTCTGTCTCTATGGTCACTTCCCGTTCCGCGGGCTCCGGCGGCTCGTAGTCCGGACCATCCTGGGTGATCTCGGGTCCGTCCATCGGGTTGCGCAGACCAAACATTCCGGCATGGTGCAGGACACAGGCAATGTAGGCCGGATAGGTCCCGGTTCCCTTCAAGGGGCCGCCATTCAATCCGCAGCTCGTGGACTCCACCATGCGGATGGTCCCGTCCTCACGGATCTCAATGGGCTCAGCTACCGCCTGCCGGTTTCGTTTGGCGCCATTGGTCGTTCGGTGGTCAAATATATACCATTGCCCGTGGACGCATACCATACCGCCGTGGCTGTTTCCCATCGGATATGCCGCATTCATGAGCTTTCTTCCCTCCAGACCGATATCACTTGAGGAATGGATCGGTCCCTTGTGGATAAATCCCTTGTCGGGGAACAGGCTCATCGCGTAATTGAGACCGGTGATGTCCGTGGCCGGATAGACCAGATAATACCACTCACCGATGTGACGGATAGAGGGTCCTTCCCAATAGTTCGGCTTCTTGGGATTAAAATCCGCCGGCATGATGATGGTTGGTTCGCTGATGATGGTCAGCATATCAGAGCTGAGTTCCATCACAAACAGACCCTTGATCTCGTGGCCGAATTCTCCATTGGATTTCTGCCCGCTGCCCACGTAGAGAAACACCCGCCCGTCATCATCCACCAGAACGGCTGGGTCAAACATAAACCAATCCTCCGGCTTTGAGCCGTAGACTCGCCCGTCCGGGAAGTGAACATCGCCCAAATATTGGTATTTTCCCGCAGGTTTGTCACACACAGCGACCGATGTGATCGACGTATTGGCCACCGAATAGTAAAGGTAGTACCGTCCGTCTGTGCCGCGCACCACATCCGGTGCATAGTAGGACAGGTTCTCTTTATTCCACGGCGTATCTTGCTTTTTGAAGATTACGCCTTCATACCGCCAGTCGGAAAGATCCTCTACCGGGGTCGACCAGCATACGTAATCGCCCTCACAGTATTCCTTGGCACCAAAGAGATCGTGGCTCCCATAAATGTACAGCCGCTGACCAAATACCCTCGGTTCAGCATCCGGGATGTATTCCCAACTGGGAAGATAGGGGTTATAGCATTGCCGTTTCACAGATACTTCCTCCTTTAAAAATACTCAATTCTATGTTATACTATACTCAATTCCATGCTATACTGCCATAAAAGGGGGGATGCCCGCATGGAACACCTGTTTTTTGACAGCATTGATGAAATGCGGAACCAGACCGGCAGCCATGGTCCGAACTATCTTCGCAACCATACGGCCGAACGGGACTATTTTTCTCCGTTGTCCATTGTAACCAGCATCCAGAAACCTCAGGAGTATCTGTTTTCCAACTATATGGATGCATGGTCCTTTTGCGTTCACACCCCGAACAAGCACGAATTCTTTCATGAGACCTACATGCACAAACATAATTTTTTTGAGCTGATGTATGTGCAGCGGGGCCAAGTCCGGGTGATGATCGAGGGGGCCGAGACTACCTATACGCAGGGAAACCTTTGTCTCCTCAATCGAAACACCATGCATCGCGAAACAGATATGTCGAATGCGGATATCGTTTACATCGGCATCGATGCCTCTCTGCTGACACAGTGGCCCAAATCATTTCCGCCGCCGTTTCAGTACAAAAGCATTCTCAATCAGTTTTTCAGCGACAATCTGTCGGAACGTGCCGACTATAAAAAGGACTACCTGGACTTTACCCTTTTAGGAGCAGATACGATCCCGCAGCTCACCCAGGAGTTGATTCGCGCCTTTACGGTCAAGCGGATCGGATACCAGTTTGACGTTTATTCCTCTCTGCTCCGGCTGTTTGCCGCCTTAGAGAATCCTGACATATACAAAGCAACACACATTTCGCTGAGGAACAGTCAAGAACTGCTGACGGCGGAACAGGTCAAGAAACTGATTGAAACTCACCACGGGGCTATCCAGCGGACCAATCTGGCGGAGGCACTTAACTACTCCTGCGAGCATATATCCCGCATCATCAAGACAAACACCGGATACACTCTGAAAGCGTACTGTCAAAAGGTACAGATGGCCGAGGCGGCGCGGCTTCTGAGAACCACAGAGCTGCCGGTCTGCCAGATCGCGGCATCCATGGGCTATGAGGAACCAGAACGCAATTCTACAAACGGTGTTTCGGCGTGAGTACGGCCTCACCCCCTTGGAATACCGCCGCCATATTGCGGAGGAATGATCCTTACCCGGCATTGCGGTGATCCAGGCATTCCCGGATTTTTCGGCGCTCATCGCCTTGATCGGATATGTCCGCAGGATCAAAGCCGACAATGCGCCGAGGATGGCAGGAACAAGACCCATGATAACGATAAACCAATTGAGCATGGTCGGAATCTGCGACAGTTCCCCCATGTATTCGGAGGTGACGGGATCCACGTTGTAGCCGATTGACATGAGCACAGCGCCAATAATTGCAGCCGAAAGCGCTGCCTGGGCTTTGACAATGAAACCGCCGGCAACCATTGTCAAGGCGGAACGATCTTTGCCGGTTTTGTAAATGTTGTAGTCCATAATCTCCATTTCCACCATGGATTGCGGGACAAAGTCAGTTCCCACCCCCACTGCCATGATGAACAGGGTAACGAAGAACAGCGCAGGAACATTCGTAAGCAGACCCGCCATCTGGGTAATAAACAGGACCGCCCCGCCGACAGACTGCACAACCAGAAGGAAACAAGTCATTTTGATTGGGTTGTTCTTAAAGAGCTTCAAGAGCGGACGACCAATAACTGCACCAACCAGGAGCGGTATGAGCATCATCATGGAAGAAATGCCGTTGAGGACACCGTACTGCTCCATGTTTGTGACGCCGGTGGTCAAATCCGTGCAGAATCCCCATTTTATGTAATACGCAGGCGTGGCAAAAATAAGGGACCAGATAAAACCGGAAAAGATGCATTTCAAATAGTAGACCACCATCGGCTTGTTCTCTTTGAACAGAAGAAAGAAGTCCTTGAACTTTACCGGCTCTGCCTTTTCTTCCTGCACACAGTGCTTTTCCTTGACAAGGAACCAGCCAATAAGGGAGAGCACCATCGCTGCACCAACAATACCGGTGATCAGAATGGCAAATGAGTCGTGATAGTTGCCCACACGTTCGTTGACCGCAACCAGCACAGCTGTAAAGGCGGACGTAACGACGCCCAGGATCATGGTCCAAACCTGCGGCCCGATAACCAGCTTGGAACGTTCGTTGGGATCATTGGTCATCGTTCGGAACAAAAGATTATCCTTATAAAAGGATGTTCCCACATCAAACAAAAAGTAGAAAACGATAACCCACACAACAACCAGTACGGGCTTGGACGCCAACTCGGACGGGAACGAGTAGAGGCATACACAGCCAATGCCGGTCAGCAGTATGCTGAGGAGAAAAAAAGGCTTGTACTTTCCGATTTTGGTCCGTTTCCCGCGATCCATTAAAAATCCCTGAATGGGATCATCCACGGCATCAAAGATTCGCGCAAACAGAAGAAGCGATGTGGCCAAGGTAGCCCCCATAGCGCCCAGCCCGGCGTAGTCGGTCATATACTGCATAAACATACTGGACATAAACACGGTACACAGACCATTTACAGTAGACAGCACCGTTGCGCCGAAACAGTCCCGCAGCGTAATTGCGTCCGGATTTTTCACACAGACAGACTTGTGCATCATTATCCTCCTTATCATTTCATCAGTTGTTCTCAACCAACAAAGCACGAATTCGTGCAATTTCAACAATTCAATGATAGAGTATTCCTTTGTATTCCACAATGACAAAAGGTCGCCCTTTTTCAATTTATTGTATCATTTTGTTTCTTTGCACCGAAGCGAGAGAGAATAATCACATTTTGTTACAACGCGGTATGTACCTTTCACAAAAATGGTCCACTGCACCGTTTTGCCCGCCGGTACACAGGGCGGCGAGGCCTTACGGGTTATGCGTATTGTATGACACCGCCGCACATGTATCAGAAATTTGCAGTCTTTGCATAGAAGATGTCCGATTTGAGAGCCCGCCACACATTCGCATAATGGGGAACGGAATGAAAGTGCGTGCAGTTCCCATTTTGCCGGCAACTGCAAAAAACGAAAAAAAAGCCGCAAGCCAATAGGGGAATTGGCTGCGGGGGAATTGAAAAGATTCTGAAAACAGCAGGATTTATTCTGTTTTTCTCAAAAAATTGCCCCTTCTCCATGCCAAATTCCAGAAAGCGGCAGGGAAAGTGGGCATCAAGTTGGGGAAACCGCCCTAAAATGGTTGGACAACACTGTAAAACCGCGTCCCAAAATTGTGTGGTGAAACTGCCAATTTTCGACGATACAGTGAAAAAAACCTGTGACATCTTTTTTGTCACAGGCTTATGGTGCGCCCGAAGGGATTCGAACCCCCGGCACCTGGCGTCGGTGAACTACGACAGGACGGCGCAACCGGACGTAGGAACGTGAATTCTGTTGGTTCTGCACATTTGCTGCCAAAACAAGAAAAAGCCTGTTGTCGGTTATCACAACAGGCTTTTTCGGTATTTTGATATGTGATTGCACAGTAGTGGTCAAATGGTGGTCAATAACCCCACCCATAGTCACATATTCTCTGCCAAAAAGGTCTTGTGGCTGAAGTGGGCCGCTAAAGTCATAATCCACCTGCTCGTATAATCCCAATGTTATAAGACTTAAAACGAGTTATCATCTCTGAATTACGATGCGCGGGTATTAGCTGGGATATAACTCCATTTCCAATTAAAACAGCTTTTCGCATGGCGCGCCTTTATTATCCACCACAAAAATGATTGGTGATTTAGGTGATTGCGTTGAATTTGGACAGTTAAAATTTTCCGTATACGGTGATTTCGCTTTTATTTAGCGGCGACAAATGTAAATCGGCATTTTCTAAATCAGTAGATTCACCGATATGCTTATAGCTTTCACGATCGATATAAAATATTTGTGGCCTCCCGTTACAGTAACTACCAAAAAGGATAAAATCCAAATCAGGAGATGCAGAAACTTTACTTGCAAATTGAACTGTTTCAAAATAGTACAATTCTTCATGCTCTTTTGACATTTCATAATTATACACAATCGGAGAATACTGATTCTCAATAAAGAAACCCACCACGATTGGTTTGTCGAAAAAGTTTCTCCCTTTGTTTCGAATAGCTTCCTTATAAGCAGGAATTTTGTTATCCCAGCAATACTTGCTATCCCTGATACCTTATTCTTTCTACCAGCGTTTCCTTTTTCAGATTACTGCTTAAAACACAGGAAAGCACAATTTGTAGAATACCAACCAGAAGAATCATAACAAGAATCGGGATAAGAGGAACGTGATAAACGTTCATTCCAAAAATCCCATTATGCTTCGCATAGGAAAACAGTGCATAGCCAAGGGGCAGACCGGCAGCAAGTGCGACGCAGATGGTGCCAACCGTAAAAATCAAGCCCTGTATTTGTAAGCTCAGATTCAACTGCTTATTGGTCATGCCTACCGCTTGCAGCACACCGTATTCCTGCTTCTTCGTGGTGATATTGATGATCATGGTGTTTGCCAGATTCATAAACCCAATGAGACCGACAATTGCCATGAACAGATAGCAGCCAAGCTTCATCATACGGCTTGCGTATTCTGCAGATTGTAACTGTGCATGATAGGTATCCATTTTTATATGCGAAGTATTAGAAATCAAAGTATTCAGACTCTGTTCCACAGATGCAACATCTTTTTTATCACAGTCCACCCACAGATAGCCATAGGCTGTTCCCCTCGGATTCATGGAACGGTATACACCTTCCGGAATGACAAGATAAGTGTCCGCGCTTACAAAGGATCCTGCAATCTTTCCCTGATAGGTATAGGTTTCACTTCCATTCTCAAAGTCAAATACAATAGATTCACCCGGAGCATATCCATCTTGTTCCATCCACGCCGACCAGCCAAAGAAAATTTCACCATTCTTTACCGCCTGATCATAGTCCATAGAGCCAATATCCCCGTCCTGGCGCATAAAATCAAAATCATTTTTACTCACAATATCAGCCGGAAATCTTGTTCCGTTCAGATTTACAGAGACAA
>ENA-OPYX01001661-OPYX01001661.1-human-gut-metagenome-genome-assembly--contig:-NODE-1661-length-11268-cov-2.504533_pt1 | contig 11268 bp, 13 predicted proteins | sample MGYA00242639_ERZ504486 | MGnify/ENA primary metagenome ERZ504486 (study PRJEB26092, sample SAMD00036296) | human gut metagenome | host: Homo sapiens | study: EMG produced TPA metagenomics assembly of... | reverse complement strand
TCGGATGGCGGCCCCTGGTTCGTGCCGGGCAGCTGTCATCAACGAGCTGCGCCGCGAGGCGTTGGACGCCCTGCTGAAAAGCGGGAGACCCTGCGCCCGTGGCCGGTGAATGAGGTGGAGCTTCCGTCTCTGCCGCTGCGCACTCTGCCGCCCCACCGCACCCTCCGCGCCCGGTTCGAGCGCTGGGAGCAGGTGCCGGAGCAGGCGCTGAGCGGGGTGGAATACCTCATCCTGCCCATCGCGCAGGCCGACCGCGTCCCCCGCGAGTGGCGGGAGAAGACTCTTCTCGAACTGCCCCGCGTCATGTTCGGCGCACTGGAAGAGGACACCGCCCGCCGCATCGCGGCCACCCAGGACGCGGGCTTTGCGGGCTATGAGGTGAGCAACATCGCCCACCTGCGGCTCTGCCGCGGCCTGCCCATGACCGGCGGCTTCGGCCTCAACGTCACCAATAACCTCGCGGCCCAGTATTATGCTGACCTTGGCCTCCGCTCGGTGCTCATCCTGCCCGAGGTGAAGGACAGCGACATCAGCACCATCGCGCCGACTCATGACGGCAAGCCTGTGCCGACCGGCGTCATCACCTACGGCCATATGCCGCTGATGGTCACCCGTGCCTGCCCGCTGCAGAACATCCACGACTGTGCCCACTGCGACAAGACCGGCCTACTCACCGACCGCAAGGCGAAGAAGTTCCCGGTGCGGTGCGGGCTGGGTGTCCGTACTATTTATAATCCCGTCCCCCATCTATATGGGCGACAAGCCCGGCGCACTGACCGTGGACTACGGCGTGGCTTACTTCACGCTGGAAAGCAGGGAAGAGGCCGCCGCCATCCTCGACAGCATCCGCCAGCACGCACCGTTTGAGGGAGAGTTCACGAGAGGATTGTACTTTAAGGGAACGAACTGAAAATAAAAGAGGTATACTATGGAACCCATCACTGTAAAATACAAAGTGTTAGACTCCCGCGCCAAGACGCCCGCCTACGCCACCTCCGGCTCTGCCGCCGCCGACCTGTGCGCCGTGCTGGATGAGCCGCTGACGGTCCAGCCCATGCAGCGGGTGCTGGTGCCTACCGGCCTTGCCATCGAGCTGCCCGGCGCACACGCTGTGGCGCTGGTCTACGCCCGCAGCGGTCTGTCCATCAAGCACGGCCTCTGCATGGCAAACGGCGTCGGCGTCGTGGACAGCGATTACCGCGGTGAGCTGAAAGTCCCGATGGTCAATCTGGGCGCGGAGGCTTATACCATCCAGCCCGGTGAGCGGGTGGCCCAGCTCTGCATCGCGCCGGTGTACACGGCGGCATTCGTGCAGGCCGACGCACTGGATGAGACCGCCCGCGGCGAGGGCGGCTTCGGCTCGACGGGGAAATAAACCTCTCAGTCTGCTTCGCAGCCAGCTCCCCTAATAGGGGAGCCCTTGGCATGTCGGGCAGGCCCACGCAGGACGAAAAAGCCTACGCTGTCGTAAAATGCCGGGCCCTGCGGCCAAGGACAGAATGAAAAAGAGGAAACAGCATGAACCTGATATTAGCCTCCGGCAGTCCGCGCCGGAAGGAGCTTCTGAGCTTATACACGACGGATTTCACCATCTGTGTCAGCGATTTCGACGAGAGCGGAGTCACTGCACCCACTCCGGCCCAGCTGGTGGAAAAGCTGGCCCGGGGGCAAATGCCTCGCTGTGGCAAAAGACCATCCCGGCGCGGTGGTGCTGGGATGTGACACCGTCGTGGATGTGGGCGGCGAAGTCTTCGGCAAGCCCCACAGCGTGGAGGACGCAAAGCGGATGCTCCGCGCCCTGTCCGGCGCGACCCACGAGGTGCATACCGGCGTCTGCGTATCGGACGGCGTACGCACCGAGAGCTTCGTGGACAGCTGCAAGGTGACCTTCTTCCCGATTTCAGAAGAGGAGATAGACGCCTACACGGCCACCAAAGAGCCCTACGACAAAGCCGGTGCCTACGCCATCCAGGGCCGCGCGGCCCTCTGGCTCGACCGGCTGGAAGGGGACTACTACACCATCATGGGCCTGCCCGTCAGCCGGACGGCCCGTCTGCTGAACAGATTCTGATGCAGGACACAGAAAAGCGGCCCCGGCGGCCAAAAATGAAAAAACTCGAAAAAGTTTATGGAAATGCTTGAGAAAAGCGCGCCTTGCGGCTATAATAAAAACGTGTTATTCTGCGATGAGCTGCCCGTTGGTCTGAGCGGGCGGCTCTGCGTTTTGGAATAGACCCTGGAAAATCGTAAGGAGAGAAGACTATATGAGTTTGTTTTCAAAGGATGTTGGTATCGATCTCGGTACTGCCAATACCCTCGTTTACATGAAGGGCAAGGGCATCATCATGCGTGAACCCTCTGTTGTGGCCGTGGACACCAAGAGCGACGAAGTGCGCTGCGTGGGCGCTGAGGCAAAGGCCGTCATCGGCCGCACCCCCGGCAGCATCGTGGCGGTCCGCCCCCTGAAGGACGGCGTCATCGCCGACTTCGACATCACCGCCAATATGCTGGAGACCTTCCTCAAAAAAGCCTGCGGCAACAGCATGTTCTCCCGCCCCCGCGTGGTCATCTGCATTCCGTCGGGCGTCACCGAGGTGGAGCGCCGCGCTGTGCGTGAGGCTGCGCTGAAGGCCGGCGCCCGTCAGGTGTCGGTCATCGAGGAGCCCATGGCTGCTGCCATCGGTGCGGGCCTGCCCATCAGCGAGCCCACCGGCAGCATGATCGTGGACATCGGCGGCGGCACGGCCGAGATCGCTGTCATCTCTCTGGGCGGCATCGTGGCTTCCCGCAGCGTCCGCATGGCCGGCGATATGTTCGACCAGGCCATCATCGCCTTCATCAAGCGCAAGTATAACCTCCTCATCGGTGAGCGCACCGCCGAGCAGATCAAGATCGAGATCGGCTCTGCCTACCCGATGGACCCCGAGATGACCCTCGAGATCAAGGGCCGCAACCTCGTGGACGGCCTGCCCAAGAACGTCGTCGTCCACTCCGAGGATGTCCGTGAGGCTCTGCTGGAGTGCCTGGTCAAGATCACCAGCGCCATCAAGGAGACTCTGGAGCGCACCCCGCCCGAGCTGAGCGCCGACATCATCGACCACGGCATCACCCTGACCGGCGGCGGCGCACTGCTGCGCGGCCTCGACAAGCTCATTGAGAGCGAGACCGGCATCGATGTCCATGTGGCTGAGGATCCGCTGGACTGCGTGGCCAAGGGTGCCGGTGCTGTGCTGGACCATGTGGATGTCCTGCACGACGTTCTGGATACCGACGGCGGTCATATGTAAGCCTCGGCTGTGCCATTTGCGGCGGTACGCTGAGGGAGGACCTTTGCGCTGCTGCGCCGCAGAAGATGAGTTTTGAGCGCGGATGGCACGGCTGTCCGCGCTTTTTTGCAGATTCGGGAGGAACCCGCCTTGAAGGATTTTTTTGACACATGGAAATTTAAGATACTCATTGCCATCGCGGTCTTCCTCGTGGGCATCATGGCCTATGCAGGCGCGAACGGACGCCTGACCGCCGCCCCGCAGGAGCTGCTGAGCGTGGCCGTAGCCCCGTTCCAGCGGGCAGCAGCGGCGGTGAGCAGCGGCGTGGCCTCCCTGTGGGAGAACTACGCCAACATCGACGCCATTCTGGAAGAAAACCAGCAGCTCAGCGAGGAAAACGCCTCTCTGCGCTCCCAGATGGTGGACTACGACAAGCTCAAGGCCGAGAACGAGGCCTACAAGGCGCTGGCCAACATCCAGGAGCAGCACCCTGAGATGAGCTACACGTCCTCTTTCGTCATTGGCCGCGACCCGCTGGACTCCTTCTGGGGCTTCACGCTGGACAGAGGCACACTGGACGGTGTGGCCGTCAACGACGCCGTCATCAGCGACGAGGGCTATCTGCTGGGCGTGGTGCGGGAAGCCGACCTCACCAGCTGCAAGGTCATGACCATCCTGCACCCCAGCTTCAATGCGGCGGGCGTCGTGTCCCGCACCCGGGACAACGGCATCATCACCGGCAGCGCCGACTACGCCGCCGACGGCCTGTGCATCCTCTCGAACCTCGCCCGCAGCACCCTGAGCAGAGAGGGGGATCAGGTCATCACCACGGGTCTGGGCGGGGTGTTCCCGCCGGACGTGCTGGTGGGAGTCATCAAGGAGCTGACCCCCGAGGCCAGCGGCAAATCGACGCTGGCCGTCATCCAGCCGGGCGCCGACCCCCGCACGGTGCGCCATGTGTTCATCATCACCAACTACTGAGGAGGGCCGAAGATGGAATCTCGCCGCAAGCGCAGCCGCAGCCAGAGGCTGAAATGGGGCTGCTATATCCTTCTGCTGGTGGTGTGTACGGTGTTGCAGACCATGCCGGGGCTGTTCCAGTTCGGGGCCGCGAAGCCGCTCTGGCTGCTGCCGCTCTGTCTGGCGGTGTCTGCCGCAGAGGGCGAGTTCGCCGGGGCCATCTTTGGCGCGGTGTGCGGCCTGATGTGGGACTACACCGCCGGCCGCACCGTGGGGATGCTGGCGCTGGAGCTGATGATCCTCTGCTTCGGCGTGTCGGTGGTCGTGCAGCTTTATCTGAAGGACACCCCCTCCAACTTCGTGCTGCTGGCCGTGGTCTGTGCCCTGCTGGTGCTGTCGGCGGACTGGCTGTTTTTCTACTATATGCCGGGCTATGCGGGCGCAGGGGAGCGTTTTTTCTGGGTCGTGCTGCCGTCGGCCCTGATGACTGCCCCGGGGAGCTGGCTGCTCCACTGTGCAGTGCGGCGCATCAGCACGGAATTCAAGATAGACAACGGCGTGGTGTGATGCCAGACCCTGCCGGGAGGAAAACGGATGAATCAAGACGAACACAAGATCGTGGTGCGCCGGATGGCTGGACTCATCGCTGCCGCTTCGGTGCTCATCGCCGTGTATGTGCTGCGGCTGATATTTTTGCAGCTCGTCAACAGCGACAGCTTCAAGGCGCAGGCGACCAACACCACCGATTATAACTTTACCGTCACCGCTGCCCGCGGCGACATCGTGGACAGCGCCGGACGCCGCATCGCGGCCAGCACCACCAGCTACAATGTGGTGCTCAGCAAGCTGCTGATGGGGGACGAAGACCTTGACGCCATGCTGCAGCGCATCGTGGAGCTGCTGGAAGCCCACGGCGAAAAATGGAACGACTCGCTGCTCATCGGCGAGCCGGACGCGGCGGGCCACTACAGCTTTACTGCGCAGGCCGACAGCACCAGCGACCAGAAGGCTCTCGCGGCCATGAAGGACTCGCTGGGCTTGCAGCAGTACGCCACCGCCGATGACGTGATGGAAAAGCTGGTGGAGGACTACAAGCTGGAAAGCTATCCCCTCCACTGGCAGAGGGTGCTGGGCGGCATCCACTACGAGATGCAGCAGCAGGCGTTCTCCAACGTCAACAACTTCGTCATGGCCGAGAATGTCAGCGAAGTGACCGTGGCGACCATCAAGGAGAACAGCCTGACCATGCCCGGTGTGGAGATCGTAGAGACCAGCACCCGCAGCTACGATGAGGGCGACATCATCCCTCATGTGCTGGGCCGTGTGGGCAAGATCACCGCCGAAAAGTGGAAGGTGACCGACGAGAACGGCCAGACCACTTACCCTCTGAGGGAAAAGGGCTATAACATGAACGACATGATCGGCGTGTCGGGCCTCGAAGCCGTCTACGAAGACGAGCTGCGGGGCAAGGACGGCGTTGAGACCATCACCCGCAGCTCGGACGGCGTCATCGTGGGGACTGCGATGACCACCGTGCCGGAGCCGGGCCATACCGTCCAGCTCACCATCGACAGCGCCTTCCAGCAGGCGGTGGACAAGGCGCTGGCCAAGAACATCGAGATGATAAACAGCACCTACAACAGCGGCAGTTCTGCCAAGGCTGCCGCCGGTGCGGTGGTGGTCATCAGCACGAAGGACGGCAGTGTGCTGGCCGCCTCCAACTACCCCAGCTACGACCAGAACCTCTTCGCCACCCAGTACAGCCAGTACAGCTCGGACCCGGGCCTGCCCCTGCTCAACCGCGCGTTGCAGGGCCTGTACACCCCTGGCTCCACCTTCAAGCCTGCGGTGGCGGTGGCGGCGCTGGATTCCGGCATCATCAACCGCTTTTCCACCGTCTACTGCAACGGTGTCTATACCTATTATGACGACTACCGCCCCAAGTGTACCCGCCACGGCCACAGCGGCAACATCGACGTCATCACAGCCATCAAGTGGAGCTGCAACATCTTCTTCTACGATGTGGGCCGCCGCACCACCAGTGACGTCTACGATGCCTACGCCTACAAGATGGGCCTTGGTACCCGCACCGGCGTGGAGGTCAATGAGGCCACCGGCCGCCTGACCACAAAGAACGACTCCAACTACACCGCTTCTCTGGACATCCAGGCCGCTATTGGTCAGGGCAACACCGTCGTCACCCCCATCCAGCTGGCGACTTACGCCGGCACGCTGGCCAACCGGGGCGTGCGCTACCGCACCCACTTCGTCAAGGCCATCCTCGACACCAACACCGGCAAAGTCCTGCAGGAGACCCAGCCCGAGGTGATGGACGTCATCGAGGACCGGGGCGACACCTTCGACCTCGTGCGGCAGGGTATGATCGGCGTGTCGGAGACGGTGTCGGGCCTGAAGAACTACCCCGTCACCATCGCCTGCAAGACCGGCACCCCTCAGCGCAGCGAGACGTACTACGTCGGCAGCACCCGCAAGCACTACACCAACACCATGATGGTGGCCTACGGCCCGGCCGAGGACGCTGAGATCGCCCTCGGCATCGTCATCGAGTACGGCGGCGGCGGCGCCCGCGCGGGCAACCTCGTGGCCGACATCTTCGACGCCTACTACGCCATGAAGGACGGCAGCCTGACGCTGGACGAGACAGGAGCAGGCGAGACGGCTGACACGACAGCTGGCGGGCAGGATGCTGTGCCGGAGACTGTGGAAAACAACGACGCCCTTGCAAACGACACCGCTCCCGCAGAACAGCCCGCCGCCTGAGCGATGGTGCGTGGATTTGGCAGAAATCTATGAAAAATTGGAACTTTTGCCCGAAAAACAGTTGTAAAAAGACGGAAACTGTGATACTATGATATGTGCAAGATGATTGCCCCGGACAGGGGCGTGGGAAAAGGAGAGGTTGACCGATGACGATTGCACTGATTGCGCATGACTCCAAAAAAGAGCTGATGGTACAGTTCTGTACGGCGTACTGCCGGATTTTGAGCCAGCATAAATTGGTGGCAACCGGTACGACCGGCAAGATGATCGCCGAAGCCACCGGTCTGCAGGTGCAGCGCTTTCTGGCGGGCGTACAGGGCGGCGACCAGCAGATCGCGTCCCGCATCGCCTGCAACGAAGTAGATCTGCTGCTGTTCTTCCGCGACCCATCAACGCAAAGCCCAGCGAGCCGAATGAGATGACTCTGCTGCGCCTGTGCGATGTCCACAACATCCCGATGGCCACCAACATCGCCACCGCTGAGGTCCTTATCCACGGCCTCGAGCGCGGCGACCTCGACTGGCGCGACATCGTGCATCCCCAGAACTGATCAATAAAACGAATCCCCCGTGCAGCTGAACTGCACGGGGGATTTTTGCTTCAACGGGCTTGCCCTCTCAGGTGCTGACCGGAAGCGAAAGATATTACAGCTTAAAATCCTCCGCCATCTCTGCCACGTCCTCCGGGGCGAAATCGCCCAGCGGCAGGATGAGGCGGCTCAGGATCTCGGGTGGGAGGGCGGCAAGCTTTCCGCTCTCGTCCGGTGCGCCGCTCTCGGGGGCGAACAGGTGGCTCATGCCCTGTGCGTCTGTCTCGATGCGGGCGTAGCGGCCGGAGGCAATATACTGGATGCCCAGTTTGTCGGCGGCAGTGAGCAGGGCCGCGAAGCGGGCGGCTTCGGCATCCTGTCCGGCCAGAGCCTCGGCGTTGAGGGTGACGCACTCCACGTCCAGCTTCTTTGCCAAAGCTTTGGCCGCGTCCACGGCGGCGTGTTCTTCGGGGGTGTCAGCCAGCCGGACGACCGCTGCCGCCACGGCAAAGCCCTGCTGCTGCAGGATGCGGACGGCCACGCCGCTGCGCACACTGCCGCTCAGACCCATCAGGACCCGGTCCTGTTCTTCGTAGGTGTCAAACCCGTTCCCGGGCAGAAAAGCATCGTTCATCGTCCCTGTCTCCCGCCATGTGCCTGGCTCTGGGCGACCGCAAGCTGGTCGCAGCGTTCGTTCTCCGGGTGGCCTGCGTGGCCTTTGACCCAGACGTAGGTGAGCTTGTGGCGGGCTTCCTGCTCCAGGGCCTGCTCCCAGAGGTCGGGGTTCAGGGCAGGGGAGCCGTCGGACTTTTTCCAGCCCCGGCGCTTCCAGCCCCTGGCCCAGCCCTTTTCCAGCCCGTTGATGACGTACTGGCTGTCGGAGCACAGCCGCACCTCGCAGGGCTCCTTGAGCTGGCGCAGCGCCTCGATGAAGGCCGTCAGCTCCATCCGGTTGTTGGTGGTGGAGGCGTCGCCGCCGCTGAGCTCCTTTTCGTAGACCTTGCCGTTAAAGCGGTAGCGCAGCACCGCGCCCCAGCCGCCGGGGCCGGGGTTGCCGCTGCACGCGCCGTCGGTGTAAACTTCGACTTGTTTCATGCGTCTCTCCTGCATCATGTTTGTAGTACCTATTATTTAGAGCCATTTTGGCCCGTCTGTCAAGGGGCAGGGCATAATTTGCCACCGCCCGGCCCAAGCTTGGAATTGACAAAAGAGGCGAGAAATACTATACTTGTTGCAACGAAATGCGTATAGGGGCGCGCCGTGGGTGCGCTCACAGCGTTCCTGCCGAAGCGCCGCGGTCGCATCGAACAGATGGACTGGATGGGCAAAAGGCTTCCTGCGGAACCAGCAGCGTGGTATAAAAACAACGCTGATAAAATGATTTCTATACGATGCATCCGACGGAAGCAGATGCGTTTTTATGCTTCCCTTAATGCAGGGCAGGCTGTCTTCCGGGGCAGACCTGTGCTTTGCTGATTGAATTTTGGAGGTTTTCGATGGCACAGACAAAAGAACAGAACCAGGCTCCCGCTGCGGCCAATGCGTCCGGCGAAAAGCGCCCCCGCACTTCCCGCCGCCCCCACTACACCCGTCGGCCCCGCCGTCCCCAGCAGCCCAAAGAGGCTGCAACGCCCATCCATATCTATCCGCTGGGCGGCCTCGGCGAAGTGGGCAAGAATATGACGGTCTATGAGTGCTGCGGCGATATGATCATCGTGGACTGCGGCCTCGTCTTCCCGGATAACGATATGTTCGGCGTCGATATGGTCATCCCTGATTTCACCTTTGTGGTGCAGAATAAGGATAAGATCAAGGGCCTGCTCATTACCCACGGCCATGAGGATCACATCGGCAGCATCCCCTATCTGCTGCAGAAGTTCGATCTGCCCATCTACGGCACCCGCCTGACCTGCGGCCTCATCCGCAATAAGCTGGAGGAGTTCGGCCTTGCAGGCAAGACCAAGTTCGTGGAGATCACCCCCCGCCAGAAGCTCAAGCTGGGCTGCTTCACCGTGGAGCCTATCCATGTGAACCACTCCATCCCGGACGCGGTAGCTTTCGCCATCGACAGCCCGGCCGGCACCATCATCCAGACCGGCGACTTCAAGATCGACTACACCCCGCTGGCCTGCGGCCCCACCGACCTTGCTACTCTGTCTGAGTACGGCCAGAAGGGCGTGCTGGCTCTGCTGAGCGACTCCACCAACGCGGAGCGTCCCGGCTTCACCGCCACCGAGCAGAAGGTGGCCGCCGGTGTCCGCAGCCTGTTTGCCCGGGCACAGAACAAGCGCATCATCATTGCGACCTTCGCGTCCAACATCTACCGTGTCCAGCAGATCATCGACCTCGCCGTGGAGGATGGCCGCAAGGTGGCCTTCAGCGGCCGCAGCATGGTCAACAATACCGCCATGGCTCAGGAGCTGGGCTATATGCACATCCCGGAAGGCACCCTCATCAGCATCGATGAGATAAACCAGTATCCGCCGGAACAGGTGGTGCTGGTGACCACCGGCAGTCAGGGCGAGCCTCTGAGCGCCCTGAGCCGCATGGCTTCCTGCAGCCACCGTCAGGTGCGCGTCGGCCCGCGCTCATCATCATCTCGGCCAAGCCCATCCCCGGCAACGAGAAGAGCGTGACCAAGATCGTCAACGGTCTGCTCCTGCTGGGCGCAGAGGTCATCTATGAGGGCATGTACGACGTCCACGTCTCCGGCCACGCCTGTCAGGAAGAGCAGAAGCTGATGCTCACCCTGACCAGACCCAAGTATTTCCTGCCCGTCCACGGCGAATATAAGCAGCTGAAAAAGGCACGCCATCACGGCGGCAAGCCTCGGCATCCCCACCAGCAACATCCTCATTGCCGAGAACGGCTCCAACATCATCCTCAGCCAGGACGAGATGAAGCTGGGCGAGCCGGTAACGGCGGGCGCTGTCATGGTGGACGGTCTCGGCGTGGGCGATGTGGGCAACGTCGTCCTGCGCGACCGCAAGCATCTGTCTGAGGACGGCCTCGTCATCATCGTGGCCACCGTGGACAGCAAGACCGGCAAAGTTCTGGCCGGCCCCGACCTCGTGAGCCGCGGCTTCGTCTATGTGCGGGAGAACGAGAGCCTGATGGACGGCGCCCAGAGCATCGTGGAGACGGCTCTTGACCGCTGCGTGGACGAGCACGTCCGCGACTGGAACAGCGTCAAGACCCGGGTGCGCGAGGCCCTGAGCAGCTATATCTACCGCCGCACCAAGCGCAGCCCATGATCCTCCCCATCTTGATGGAGGTCTGAGTCTGCCCGCAGGAGGCATAACACTTCATGAAACAAAAACCAAGATGGACTCTTGAAATGCTGACCGCTGCGCTGGCGGTGCTCTGCGCCCTGCTGGTGCTGGTGCTTCTGGTGCAGCGCCCAGCCATCTGGCCTGTGCTGGTGGTGCTGGCGGTGCTGTGGTTCGCCCTGTTCGGAGTGTTCCGCTACCGGGTGCGCAGCTGGGTGGCCCGCTGGGTCTGCGGCGGCAGCTTCGAAAATTCGAAGACGCAGTTCAGCCTCGAGCCGCTGAGCCAGCCCGCCGCCCTCCTTTCGGGGGAGACGGTGCTGTGGTACAACACCGAGTTCCGCACCCGTCTGATGAAGGGCGAAGCCCTTCTGGTCCCCCGGGTGCAGAAAGTGCTGCCGGCCTCGACCTGCAGGAGGCAGCGCAAGGTCCAGCGGCCAGCTGCTCAATCTGGCCGACGGCGTGT
>ENA-OPYX01001660-OPYX01001660.1-human-gut-metagenome-genome-assembly--contig:-NODE-1660-length-11270-cov-3.572916_pt1 | contig 11270 bp, 10 predicted proteins | sample MGYA00242639_ERZ504486 | MGnify/ENA primary metagenome ERZ504486 (study PRJEB26092, sample SAMD00036296) | human gut metagenome | host: Homo sapiens | study: EMG produced TPA metagenomics assembly of... | reverse complement strand
CTTCAACACGTTCAGCGGCTTCGGCGCACCTATCATGCCAGGGGTTACACCCAATACTCCTTTGGGTGGATGAGGCATGGACAGCATTTCTGCTTCATCGGGGAAAAAGTGGCGGTAATCGGGACCTCCCCGGTAATTGAAGACGGATACTTGACCTTCGAAGGCGCGGATGGCGCCATATACATAGACTTTTCCCCATTTCACACAGATGTCATTAATGAGGTAGCGGGTAGCGAAATTATCACATCCGTCTATAATGATATCGTAGGTGCGGATGATTTCATCCGCATTCTCTTTAGTCAGTCTTGTGGGATAGGCATTGATTTGCACATCATGGTTCAGGGCTTCGAGACGTTTCTTGGCTTGGATGGCTTTGGGCATACCTACCTCGGCTTCACTATAAAGTACTTGACGTTGCAAGTTGCTGACACTTACCATATCATCGTCTACTAATCCAATGGTACCTACTCCGGCTCCTGTCAAGTACAAGGCAACAGGAGATCCCAGACCGCCTACACCGACTATAAGTACTTTGGCTTGTTGAAGCCGTTGTTGTCCTTTTTCTCCCAATTCAGGGAGAATGATTTGACGGTTATATCTTTCCACTTTCTTTGTTGTTAAGTTGAAAAAGGGGCTTTGTATCATTGATACAGCCCCATTCCTTTAAAAATATGGGTAATATCTATCGCATTGGTGTGAACTTGTCAAAAGAAACATCCCAGTCTTTCCATACCGGCTCCCTTCCTAATGATTTCAGTGCGTTTTCCACTTCCATAGCTGTACGTTCATCGCTTACATGGAATTGTTCCAAAGCTTGCGGATAGGTATAGTATCCTCCCGGTTCGGTTTTGCTTTCAGCGCTCATGGTAGTCACTCCGAGTCTTGCCATGTTGTCGCGGATTTGTGCCGGCTCACGGGTGGAGTAGGAGATGTCCACATCGTGGTCGAAGATGCGCATGGCAAAAGTGAGCTGCGCCAATTCACGGTCATTCATGATGACATTCGGCTGGAAACCACCGTTTTCTGCCGGACGCATACGAGGGAAGTTTACACTGTATTTGGTTTTCCAATACTTTTTCTGAAGATAACGCAAGTGATAAGCCATCATGGTCACATCGGTGCGCCATTCTTCCAATCCGATGAGTACCCCCATGCCTATGGAGTGGACTCCTGCCTGTCCCATACGGTCGAAGCTGTTTACCCGCCACTCGAATTTGGATTTCATTCCGCGTGGGTGGTATATATTCATAACGGGCTTTGTTGTAAGTTTCCTGAAAGCAAATGACTCCATTTAGTCCGTGTTCTTTCAGTTCGGCATATTCTTCGGCTTTGAGGGGCATTACCTCTATTTTCAAATTGCTGAAATATTTTTTGGCGATGTCCAAGGCTTTGGCCAGATAAGGGACTCCGGCTTTTGCCGGATTTTCTCCGGTCACTAGTAATAGGTTTTCAAAAGGACCAAGTCTTTTGATGGCTTTGTATTCATCTTCAATCTGTTCGGGGGTGAGGATGGTACGAGCCATCGGGTTGCTGATATGAAAAACCACAATACACACAAGAATTGGTGCAGGAGTTTGTTATATACAGCGGTATAAACATGGAGATGGTTTTGCCGAAACGTTCTTCGGTATATTTTTTGCTTAGTTGCGCCATCGGCTCTAGGTATTTTGCTGCTGCGGGGGAGATGAGTGCCATAAAGTCGTCCACATCGCAATGTTCCTTACCAAGGGCGCGGAGCACGTCATGTTCGGTTTTGGAGTAGATGGCTTTGGTGATCTTTTCCCAATCTATTTTTTCAAGTTCTTCTGAAAACATGATTGTTATTTTTTCTTGTTATTGTTCATAAGATGATTTTGCTTTTATAAAAGTCTGTTTAAGCCTTTCCGGCATTTTATCAGGCTTCAAGCTATAATTTCCTTATTATTTTTCTACATTTCTTTTTGTCGTTTTCCGTCAGTTCGGGATGTTGTTTTGTTCCTCCCTTCTGGATAACGCCTTTGATAGAGAATCCGCTCCACTTCAGAATTTCGCGCAACGCTTTTACTACGCCTGCGTGTCTGGTTAAACCAGATATTGAATGGCCATGGGGTGGAGCAGGTGCTTACGATGACTGCTTTCTTGCCTTTATGCAACGCTTGGGGGAGTCCTTTCGGACTTTCTCCCATCATGCCGTACACGATGCGGTCGAACACTACTTTCAGATGTCCGTTCATGTTTCCCCAATAGCAGGGTGATCCGACAATCAGCACGTCTGCCCATTGTATCTTTTGAAGCGTGCGCTGCGCATCGTCTTCGGGTAGGACACAGGCCTGCCGGCTGCGGCAAGCCATGCATCCTGTACAGGGGCGTACCTGCAATTTATGGATGGATATTGCTTCCACTTCGGCGCCACGTATGCGAGCTTCTTCGGCCATGATGTCCAGCATTCGGCTGATAAGTCCTTGGCAACGAGGACTTCCGTTGAGTATCAATATCTTCATTACCTTATTTTTTTTAGGATGTTGTTGCGGACACATTGCACTGCAACCGTATAGTATTCCGGTTCCATATTTTCCAGATATGCTTTCAGCTCTCCTGTCAGTTCCGGTTCTTCCAGGCAGATGTCGTAGGCAAGTTTCATGCAGACGGCTTGTCCGGATGCGCTTTCGGCAGAAGATAGCATACCTTGAAGGCAGAAATCGAAGAAAGCTGCGTTGACAGGCTTCGGGACAGGAAGATGATGAAGGATATTCAGTAGCAGGCGTCTTGTTCCATCGTGGGGGCATTGCATGGCCCGTAACATCAGTTCCTCCCTTTTATCCATCAATAGGGAAGGAAGGAGGAAACTCAGTTTTTCACAAGCCCAAGTGGCACGCCAGGCTATCCTTGTTTCTTCATGCTGCGTTAGAGTATAAAGAGCATCAAAGCGGTCGGGGGAGCTGGCCACTTGATCTACTATGTTGTCTATGTGTTTTCTTCCTAAAGTTCCTTCAAGTGCTTTCTTGAAATCTTCCATAGTTTTCACAAAGTCAGCTGTTTAATTACCCACGTTCTTCAAGTCGCGGCTCAGTTTCATAGCGCAGAAGTTGGGTCCGCACATGGTACAGTACTCACCGTCCGTATGGCGGCCTTCATTGAAGTATTCCAAAGCGCGGTCGGGATCCAGACTCAGATGGAACTGGTCGCGCCAACGGAATTCATAACGTGCCTTGCTTAAAGCATTGTCGCGGATCTGTGCGCCCGGATGCCCTTTCGCTAGATCGGCCGCATGGGCAGCAATCTTGTAAGTGATGACACCTATGCGTACATCTTCTTTGTTGGGCAATCCCAAATGTTCTTTCGGGGTGACATAACATAGCATGGCAGTGCCTAACCAGCCGATTTGTGCGGCACCGATGGCCGAAGTGATATGGTCATATCCCGGAGCGATGTCCGTTACCAGCGGACCGAGGGTGTAGAACGGTGCATTGTGGCAGTGAGAGATCTGGCGTTCCATGTTTTCTTTGATTTTATGCAAAGGTACATGTCCCGGTCCCTCAATGAATGCCTGTACGTTTTTGTCCCATGCGCGGAGTACAAGTTCACCCATGGTATCTAGTTCGGCAAACTGTGCCTCGTCATTGGCATCAGCGATACAGCCCGGACGAAGTCCGTCACCCAAGGATACGGCTACATCGTATTGTGCCAGAATATCACAGATGTCGTCAAAATGCTCATATAAGAAACTTTCCTTGTCATGTACCAGACACCACTTGCTCATGATGCTGCCTCCGCGGCTTACGATGCCGCACAAACGTTTGTCAGCCAGATGTACATTTTGGCGGCGTATTCCGGCATGGATGGTAAAGTAATCCACTCCTTGTTCGCATTGTTCGATTAATGTATCTTTATAAATCTCCCAATTCAGATCCTCTACTTTACCGTTTACTTTCTCTAATGCCTGATAGATAGGTACGGTACCTACGGGGACAGGACAGTTGCGGACAATCCATTCGCGTGTTTCGTGAATGTTATCGCCGGTCGAGAGATCCATCAGGGTGTCACCTCCCCATTTGCAGCTCCACACGGCTTTTTCCACCTCTTCGTCAATGGAGGAAGTGGTGGCGGAGTTTCCGATGTTCGTGTTGATCTTCACTAAAAAGTTCCTGCCGATAATCATAGGCTCGCTTTCGGGGTGGTTGATATTGGCGGGAAGTACGGCACGCCCTGCGGCTATTTCATCACGTACGAATTCAGGGGTGATAAAGGTGTCGATGCCCAGTTCCCGGCAATTCATGTTTTCACGGATGGCTACATATTCCATTTCCGGTGTAACGATGCCAGCTTTGGCGTATGCCATTTGTGTGATGGCCTTTCCAGCTTTGGCACGATAGGGCAGGGCGATGTGTTCAAAGCGCAGGTGGTCCAGACTTTTATCGTCGCGGCGCATCTTTCCGTATTCTGAGGTAATGGAGGGCAGTTTTTCCACGTCTCCCCGTCCAATAATCCAGCTTTCGCGCATACGGGGAAGTCCTTTTTTCAGATCGATTTCCATATTGGGATCACTGAACGGACCACTGGTGTCATAAATATAAACAGGAGCATTGGGCGTTGTTACCTTTTCACCGTTCACTATGTTCACAGTAGGAGTCAGGTTTACTTTCTGCATTCCTACTTTGATGTATGGGAATAGGGTTCCTTGCATATATGCCTTTTCTGCATGAGCGTATGCTTTTTTATCTTGCTTTTTGTCTATCATATTTCTGTTTAATCTAAGAATGAAGTTAAAGGGGATGAGGCGGATGCGATCAAGTTCTGTCCTACCGCTCCTAAGCCTGCTTCATAAGCGCGGCGTCCGGCAATGACAGCTTCCTTGAAGGCCATTGCCATTTCTACCGGCTGGCCGGCTACTGCGATGGCTGTATTGACCAGACAGGCGTCCGCACCCATTTCCATCGCTTCGGTGGCATGGCTGGGGGCACCTATTCCGGCGTCTACTACCACAGGAACGGAAGCTTGTTCGATAATGATGCGCAGGAAGTCACGTGTCTGCAAGCCTTTGTTTGTCCCGATGGGGGCGGCAAGCGGCATGACGGTTGCTGCTCCTGCCTCTTCCAGCCGTTTGCACAATGTAGGATCTGCCTGGCAATAGGGCAATACGACGAAACCTAGTTTGACCAGTTCCTCGGTTGCTTTCAATGTTTCGGTAGAATCTGGCAACAAGTAGCGCGGATCGGGATGAATTTCCAGTTTCAGCCAGTTGGTGCCAAAGGCCTCGCGGGCCATTTGTGCAGCAAAGACGGCTTCTTCGGCTGTGCGCACACCGGAGGTATTGGGCAATAGCTGTATGTGGGGGTGAATGATATGTTTCAGCATATCATCTTCCTTATCGTCCAGTTCAATGCGTTTCATGGCTACGGTTACCATTTCACATCCTGATGCCAGAATGGCTTCTTCCATTACGGTGTTTGAATTGAATTTACCGGTTCCCAGAAATAAACGGGAATTAAATTCTTTTCCAGCTATAATCAGTTTTTTCATTGTATTTTGTGATTTTATTATAAATTCATGATTCGTTTAGTTTCCGCTACCGGGTCTTTCGCCCGGAGTATGGTTCCGCTCAAGGCAATATCGGTGATTCCCGTTTCCATGATGGAAGGGATATCTTCCAAAGTAATTCCCCCGATAGCAACGATGGGCAAATGGATATTTGCCTCTTTCATTTGCAGAATAATGGAACGGTAACCTTCCAGTCCCAGCACTGGAGAGAGATCCTTTTTTGTAGTAGTAAAACGGAACGGGCCACAGCCGATATAGTCAGCTCCGGCTTTGTAATGCATCTTTACATCGTCAAATGTATTGGCGGTGCCTCCGATAATGAATTCTTTTCCTAATATTCCCCGTGCTTCGGCTACGGGCATGTCCTTTTTTCCTAAATGCACTCCGTCAGCATGAATTTTCTTAACTAACTCCACGTGGTCGTCTATGATAAATGTCGCTCCATAGTCTTTGCATAAGCCTTGCAGGCGTATGGCTTCCCGTTCCACTTCGTCAACGGGAGTGTCTTTCATGCGTAGCTGGATCCAGCGGCAACCGCCTTCCAAGGCCATGCGTGCGGAATCATAATAGGAATATGTGTCGGTGAAGTGAGTGATGAATTGAAGTTCCACGGTCTTATCCTCCACATGCAGCTTTAATGACTACCAGACTGTCATTGGGGTGTAACACACATTTCTCCCACTCTATACGGGGAACCATCCGGTTGTTTACCGCTATGGCGATACCTTTCTCAGGAAGTGCCAGAAAGGTGGAAAGTTCGGCTACGGTGCATCCGTCCTTTACTTCGGTTTCTTTGCTGTTTACTGTCAGTTTCATACTATATCAGTTTATGAATTTACTTGTAAATACAAAGAGTTGCTTTTTGACCGGATGGTATGAGGTAAGAAGTAACAATCCCTTCGGCGGTACTAACCGCATCAGGTTCACAGGGTATAATCTCAGCCCGTCCGCTGTTTACGTGGGGCACCCCTTTGTTTTACGATGGCAAAGATATGGGAAAGAAATGAATAATGCTACAACAGACTGCTTTATTTTTTGTGGAAGAATGTTTTTTTATGATTATCTTGCATTATGCTTGTTTATTCTTGTAAAAGGATGAATGCATATCTGCTGTATCTTTGCATCTTAAAGCAGATTGCCCCGCTCCCTGAATGAATAGGGTGCGAGGCAGCTTTATTATGATGTATAGTTAAGGGTTCTTTTATAGACGTTTTTCTACTACATCCCAGTCAATGATTTCCCATAACTTGTTCACATGATCTGCACGGCGGTTCTGGTAATCCAAATAGTAAGCATGTTCCCATACATCGAAACCCAGCAATGGTTTCAGGCCTGCACGCCACGGGTTGCTTCCATTTGGCTCTTTGGTGATATGTAGTTTTCCTTGCTTGTCTATAGAAAGCCAAGCCCAGCCCGAACCAAACAGTTCTGTGGAAGCGGCGTTGAATTCTTTCTTGAAGTTTTCAAAGCTTCCGAAGTCCCGGTTGATGGCTTCTGCCAATTTGCCGGACGGTTCATGCTTGTTGGGTTTGGGGGTGAACTGAAGGAAATATAATGTATGGTTCAATACTTGTCCGGCGTTGTTGAATATCGCTCCGTCGGGAGCTGATGCAACAATTTCCTCTACGGTCTTTCCTTCAAATTCTGTACTCGGAGCCAAAGAGTTCAAATTGTTTACGTATGTTTGTAAGTGCTTGCCATAATGGTAGTCTATAGTAGCCTGACTGATTACAGGTTCGAGTCCGTTGTTTGCATACGGGAGTTTGGGCATTTCGTAAGTCATAACTAATGAAATTAAAGTGGTTAATAATATATTCATTTTTAGTCGAGGTTTTAATTAAACTTCTATCATAATAACATTATTGAGCATAGAATTGTTCTGATAAACTCAAACTTTCTCTATCTTTGCGGGCGAAAGGTGAAATTTATGACGAATTATTTAGAAGAATTGAATGAAAGTCAGCGCAATGCGGTGCTTTACAACGAAGGTCCCTCTTTGGTGATAGCCGGAGCAGGTTCGGGGAAGACACGCGTACTGACTTATAAAATAGCTTATTTACTGGAGCGGGGATATACTCCTTGGTCTATTCTGGCATTGACTTTTACCAATAAGGCTGCTCGTGAAATGAAAGAGCGTATAGCCCGTCAGGTGGGCGATCAGGCACGCTATTTATGGATGGGGACGTTTCATTCCATTTTTTCGCGTATCCTGCGGTGTGAGTCGCAATCCATCGGCTTTACCTCTAATTTTACCATCTATGATTCTTCGGATTCGAAGAGCTTGATCAAGTCTATTGTAAAAGAAATGCAACTGGACGATAAGACCTATAAGCCGGGGTTGATACAGGCGCGTATCAGCAATGCGAAAAATCACTTGGTTTTTCCCGATGCATACGCTTCGAATGCAGAACTTTATCAGTATGATGTGAATGCCAAAGTACCTGCCACTCGTGATATTTACCGACGGTACTGGGAACGTTGCCGCCAGAGCGATGCGATGGATTTTGATGATTTGCTGGTCTATACTTATCTGTTATTCCGGGATTATCCCGAGATTTGCCGCAAGTATGCGGAGCAGTTCCGTTATGTGCTGGTGGATGAGTACCAGGATACCAACTTCGCACAACACAGCATTGTGCTTCAGCTTACCCGGGAGCATCAGCGTGTATGCGTGGTGGGGGATGATGCGCAGAGTATCTATTCCTTCCGAGGGGCGAATATTGACAATATATTGAAATTTACCCAACTGTATAAGGGAGCCAAGCTTTTTAAATTGGAGCAGAACTATCGTTCTACCCAGACCATTGTATGTGCGGCAAACAGCCTGATAGAGAAAAATAGCGAGCAGATAAGGAAAGAAGTATTTTCGGAAAAAGCGAAAGGGGAACCTATCGGAGTTTTCAATGCCTACAGTGATGTGGAGGAAGGGGAGATTGTGGCCAACCAGATGGTGAAACTACGCTCGCGGGAACATTATTCTTATAATGATTTTGCTATTTTATATCGTACAAACGCCCAGAGCCGTATTTTCGAGGAGGCTTTGCGGAAACGTAGTCTGCCTTATAAAATTTACGGAGGGCTTTCTTTTTATCAACGCAAGGAGATTAAAGACGTTATATCTTACTTCCGTCTGGCGGTAAATCCGAATGATGAGGAGGCTTTTAAGCGGGTGTTGAATTATCCGGCGCGAGGAATCGGGGATACTACGTTGAACAAGGTCATTGATGCGGCTGCACAGCATCATGTCAGTCTTTGGATGGTTTTGGAAGAGCCGTTGGCATACGGCTTGAATATTAACAAGGGTATGCATACTAAATTACAGGGGTTTCGTGAACTGGTAGAAAGTTTTATAGTGGAGGTCCCGAAGAAGAATGCATACGAATTGGGAGCAATGATTGTTCGTCAATCCGGCATTATGAATGAGATTTATCAGAGCAATGATCCTGAAAATCTGAGCCGTCAGGAGAATATTGAAGAACTGATAAACGGTATGCACGATTTTTGTGCAACCCGTGAAGAAGAAGGGAATGAAAACATCCTGTTGACGGATTTTCTGTCGGAGGTTTCTCTGTTGACAGACCAGGATAACGAGAAAGAGGGGGATGCCGAGAAGATTACCTTGATGACCATTCACTCTGCTAAAGGCTTGGAGTTTAAAAACGTCTTTGTAGTTGGGATGGAAGAGAACTTGTTTCCCAGTGCTTTGTCACTCAATTCGTATAAGGAGCTGGAAGAGGAGCGCCGCTTGTTTTATGTGGCGATTACACGTGCCGAAGAGCATTGCTATTTGTCTTTTGCCAAGAGTCGGTTTAAATATGGAAAGATGGAGTTCAGTAGCCCTAGCCGTTTCTTGAAAGATATTGATGTACATTTCCTGAAGTTGCCTCAGGAGGAACAGATGGCCCGGAGAATAGACGAGAGAGCCAGCCGTTTCTGTCGTGAGCAAAATGAACGTGCGGCTCGTTCCTTGTTTGACGAACCTGCTTCTCAGTCTTCTTACGGGCGTTCTTCATCGAACATCTCTGGTGGTCAGAAAACATTTTTAGTTGGAGAAAGACCGAAAGTTGAGATTATTCGTCCCAGTATACCACGTAATTTGACCAAGGTTGGTCCGGAAACGGTCTCAAAGCCGTCCGCAGCGAGAAACTTGTCGGTGAATGTACAGGCAGGGCAGGTGATAGAGCATGAGCGTTTTGGAATAGGCGATGTGATAAAGGTGGAAGGAATTGGTGAGAACAGCAAAGCGACTGTCCGTTTCCGGAATGCCGGAGAAAAACAATTATTACTGAAATTTGCCCGATTCAAAGTTGTGGAATAGAATAAATATTTTAATAGAATTCTGATACAAAAATGATAGATATCCATAAAGTACCTTCTCCATGCTATGTAATGGATGAAGCATTGCTCAGAAAGAATCTGAGTTTGATAAAGAGTGTGGCAGACCGAGCCGGAGTTGAGATCATCTTGGCTTTCAAGTCTTTTGCCATGTGGAAATCATTCCCCATTTTCAGGGAATACATTCGTTATACTACAGCCAGTTCCGTATATGAAGCCCGTTTGGCGTATGAAGAATTTGGCAGTAAGGCCCATACTTATTCTCCGGCGTATACGGATACTGATTTTCCGGTTATCATGCGATGCAGCAGTCATATAACCTTTAATTCTTTCAGTCAGTTCCGGCGTTTTTATCCTATGGTTGAGGCCTTTGGAGAAAAGATAACCTGTGGTATCCGCATCAATCCTGAATATTCGGAAGTAGAGGTGGAACTTTATAATCCTTGTGCTCCCGGTACACGTTTTGGGGTGACGGCCGATTTGCTTCCCGAGACTTTACCGGAGGGTATCGAAGGCTTCCATTGTCATTGTCATTGTGAATCCAGTTCTTATGAATTGGAACATACTTTGCAGCACATAGAAGAGACGTTTGCCCGTTGGTTCCCACAAATAAAATGGTTGAATTTGGGAGGGGGGCACCTGATGACACGTAAAGATTATGATACGGAGCATCTTATTTCTTTATTAAAAGGATTGAAAGCCCGTTATCCTCATTTGGAGATTATTTTAGAACCGGGTTCGGCTTTTACTTGGCAGACCGGACCTTTGGTCGCTTCTGTTGTCGATATAGTGGAAAACCGGGGGATAAAAACCGCGATTTTGGACGTTAGCTTTACTTGTCACATGCCCGATTGTCTTGAAATGCCTTATCAGCCGGCAGTGCGTGGTGCCAAAACTTTACCAGTCGATGCGATAAAAACAGCTTTAACGGAAGAGAATGTTTACCGTTTGGGTGGAAACAGTTGCTTAAGTGGCGACTATATGGGTAGCTGGTGTTTTGACCATCCGTTACAGATAGGAGAACGCATTGTTTTGGAAGATATGATTCATTACACTATGGTAAAAACAAACATGTTTAATGGAATCCATCACCCTTCTATTGCTATTTGGCATACAGATAATACATTGGAAGTATATAAAGACTTCCGATATGAGGATTATCGTGACCGTATGTCTTGATAGTAAGTAAAAAAAGCTTTTGTTTTATATTGACTATGAGGAGTTTGATGAAATAATGTAATAAAAGTACTATAAAAAGTATAGAAAATTTTTTGGAAGTTTAGAAAAAGCACTACCTTTGCATCCGCAATCGGGAAACAGCTGAGAAATAGTTAAAGACCGAAGGCGGATATTTGCGGAAATAGCTCAGTTGGTAGAGCATAACCTTGCCAAGGTTAGGGTCGCGAGTTCGAGTCTCG
>ENA-OPYX01001659-OPYX01001659.1-human-gut-metagenome-genome-assembly--contig:-NODE-1659-length-11270-cov-3.651889_pt1 | contig 11270 bp, 16 predicted proteins | sample MGYA00242639_ERZ504486 | MGnify/ENA primary metagenome ERZ504486 (study PRJEB26092, sample SAMD00036296) | human gut metagenome | host: Homo sapiens | study: EMG produced TPA metagenomics assembly of... | reverse complement strand
ATTTCTATAGTTAATACATCGCAAGGGGATATATCTTCTTGCGTGTAAAATTTCATATATCTTATTCAAGATAATTACCCTATTGGATAAAGGAAATTTCAAAATTTCCACTATAATACATTATCCCTATGATTATTGGGGAAATCCGGAGATACCTGCGGGACAACAGTACGATCCGGGTCAGCCGGTCACTGCGGGACACGGCTTACAAAGCGATCTATGCCCGGGAAAATTATCTGAAAAACAATCTCCGAGAACCGACGATTATGGAGATTGCATCGGAAATTGGGATGGAAAAAGAGGAGATCGTTTACGCCTTGGATGCGATCCAAAGTCCGATGAGCCTGTACGAACCGGTGTATACTGAAGGTGGAGATACCCTGTATGTGATGGATCAGGTGAGCGATAAGAAAAATAAAGAAGAAAACTGGGTAGAAAATCTGGCATTGCAGGATGCGATGAACCGGTTAAATGACAGGGAACGTCATATTGTGAACCTGCGGTTTTACGAGGGCAAGACACAGATGGAAGTAGCCCAGGAGATCGGCATTTCCCAGGCACAGGTCAGCCGTCTGGAGAAAAATGCCCTGCGGGTGATGAGAAATTATCTACGGTAGGGAATAGCGGCTTTTCTTTTTTAAGGGAGTTTGGTAAACTTAAGGAAAGCTGGTTTTGGAGGTTGATTACAATGGGAAGGGCAGCAGGAGTGAACTGGAAGAAAAGTTTGAAAAGCTGTCGTTCTGTTGGTAAAAATGGAAAAAGAATTGATACAGAAATTTTACAAATATAATCTGGAGAAGAAACAAAGTGAAAAGGTCGAGTCGCATCTGTTATTTTCGACTCTTACGAAAGATAGACATTGTTTTTCTTTTGTAGGGGCAGGCGGGAAAAGTTCGCTGATCGAAATTATGGCAGCCTGGGGAACCAAGCAGGGGAAAAAGGTACTGGTAACGACGACCACGCATATTTTCCGACCGGAGCCGGAAAAACTGGCACGGACACCGGAAGATCTGGAACGTATCTGGGGCGCGGGAGACTGGGCGGTGATCGGAGAGGTGGAAGTGAAGCAGCCACAGAAACTAAAAATGCCGGATCCCGACTGGATGAGACAGGCGATGGCACTTGCGGATCTCGTCCTGATCGAAGCAGACGGATCAAAACGACTGCCCTGTAAAGTACCCGCCACGCACGAACCGGTCATTTTGCCGGAGACAGAGGTTGTGATTGCAGTTCTGGGACTTTCGGCGTTGGAGCAACCGTTAAAGGAATGTTGCTTTCGGCTGGAAGAGGCGGAAAAGCTGTTGGAGGCGGATGAGGATCATCTGCTGAGCTGTGAGGATATGGCGAAGATTCTGGCATCTGAGGAAGGGCTTCGGAAAGATGTCGAAGGGAGAAAATATGTGGCTGTGTTGAATCAGTGCGACGATGATACGCGGAGAGAGGGAGGAGAACGGATCGGAGAAATGTTGCGTGGATGGGGCGTGGAGAATGTGGTTTTGACAAAATTACGTAACTGTCGAGCGAGGGAGCAACTGTAAAGTTTTAAGGCGGCAGTATAGTATAGATTTGAAAATTACAATTGATTCAAATTATGCTGAAAATGAAAGCATGTTACTTGTTACTTAGCAGGTATTACTGATTCTTTATTATGAGAAAGACTGTTTGAGACAGTAGAAAATTCAGAAATTAATTATTAAAATTAAAGATATAATAGAAGCCCTGAAAAGCAGATGTCAGGAACTTCACTTCATACAAAAGACGTCTGATTATTAGAATTGACAGGGGTAAACAAAGGAGAATATCATGAGTGGATTTACACATTTTGATGAAAAAGGAAATGCCGTGATGGTGGATGTGCATGAAAAGGCAGACACTTACCGGGTAGCGGTGGCGCAGGGGACGATTACGGTCAACGAGGAGGTTTTTCAGGCAATCACAAATCACACGGCAAAAAAGGGGGATGTTCTCGGTATCGCGAGAATCGCCGGAATCATGGGGGCGAAAAAGAACGCGGAGTTGATTCCGTTGTGCCATATTATTGCACTGACAGACTGTGAGATTGAATTTGTACTCGATGAGAAAACCCGTCAGATCACGGCAACCTGCCGGACATCCTGTGTGGGAAAAAACCGGTGTGGAGATGGAAGCTATGACGGGAGTCAGCGTGGCTCTTCTGACAATCTACGATATGTGTAAGGCGATGGATCGCGGCATGGTGATTTCCGAGATTCATCTGGTGGAAAAGATGGGCGGAAAGAGCGGACATTACAGAAACGAAAATGGATAACATATAAGAAAAATGAAAAGATTACGTTACGTACAGAAAAAAATAAATGAACAGAACACATGAAAAAAGGGAAAGGGAATAGTAACAGGTGAACAGAATGGAAAAACGAAAATATAAAGTGGGAATTGTTACGCTGAGCGATAAAGGCTCCCGTGGAGAACGGGAAGATCTAAGTGGTCCGAAGATTCAGGAATTACTTCCGGACGATCAGTATGAAGTGGTATCTTATCGGATGCTTCCGGACGAGCAGGCAGCTATTGAAAAAGAACTTTGCAGGCTGGCAGATGAGGAACATTGTGCACTGGTTCTGACAACCGGTGGTACCGGATTTTCCATGCGGGATGTGACGCCGGAAGCCACGCTCGCAGTAGCAGACCGGGTAGCACCGGGGATTGCAGAGGCGATTCGGGCATACAGCCTGACGATCACACCGAGAGCAATGTTAAGCCGCGCAGCCAGTGCGATCCGCAAACAGACCCTGATCGTCAATCTTCCGGGAAGCCCGAAGGCAGTAGAGGAGAGTCTTACTTACATACTGAGTTCACTGGGACACGGGCTGGATATTCTTCTGGGAGAAGATGGGGAATGTGCACGGAAGTAGGAGAAAAAATGAGCGAAAAAGAAATTGTATTCTGCAAAAGCGGCGGTTGTACCGCGAAACTGGGAGCCGGAGTGCTGGAACACATCTTGGAGCGGCTTCCGAAGGGAAAAAAAGATGAAAATTTGCTGGTAGGATATGACAGCAAGGATGATGCAGCAGTATATCGCCTGAATGAGCACCAGGCAGTGGTACAGACATTGGATTTTTTTCCACCGATGGTAGAGGATCCGTATATATTTGGAAAAATAGCGGCGACGAATGCCCTGAGCGACATCTATGCCATGGGAGGAGAAGTAAAGACAGCACTGAATATTGTTTGTTTTCCGGAATCCATGGATCTGAATATCCTCGGAAAGATCTTACAGGGTGGAGCTGAAAAAGTACAGGAAGCGGGTGGAAGCCTTGCAGGCGGTCATTCGATCGCAGACAGTGATGTTAAATACGGTCTGTCCGTGACCGGTGTGGTAGATCCGGAAAAAATATGGGAAAACAACGGCGCAAAACCGGGCGATTGCCTGATTCTGACTAAACGACTGGGCGTAGGCATCCTCTGCGCCGCGAACCGTGTCAACCAGGCACCAAAAGGAGCGATGGAGCAGGTGATTGCTTCCATGACAACACTGAACCGCAAAGCGTCTGAGATCGGACGAAAATACCCGATACACGCCTGCACCGATGTCACCGGATTTGGATTCCTTGGGCATCTGCACGAAATGATGGACGGCAGACATTCCTGCAAAATCTACGCAGACCGGCTCCCGGTATTTGACGGAGCGGAATCATGCGCAGAAGAATTCCTCCTGACCGCAGCAGGACAGAAAAACAGGAATCATCTGGAGCAGTATGTGCGGTTTGAGAATGTATCGTTCGGGATGGAAGAAGTATTGTACGATCCGCAAACTTCCGGCGGACTGCTGTTTGCAGTGCCGGGAGAGGTGGCAGAAGAACTGCGCAAAGAACTGCGGGAGGCCGGACTTCCGGCGGAGATTGTCGGGAAAGTGATGGCGAGAGAAGACATAGAGATTCAGGTGGCAGGGCGCAAATAGAGACTTGAATGATCCGGCATACAAAACGTATCTGTCATTCTTTTTTCGCCCAGAAAGAACTGAGTACCTGGAGCGTGTCTGAAAAATCATTTCCGCAATCTGCAAGCCCCACTTTGCGGTATATTTTACCCTCATTCGGTTGCCGTAGCCCGCTACGCCGCCCTTATTCGGATAAAATCTCCCACAAACTGGGACTCGCAGCTCACGAAAAGCCTTTTTCAGACACGCTCTAATTCACACATCAGAGTTTCTATGTTTGATGATAGAATAGAAATCTTGCTGTTCATTTTACTACGAACAGCTTATTGGGCAGCATTTAATTTGCCGGACGTGGAGTTCATAGTCATTGGGAGATCATTGACAAGGATACCCGTCCGTTATAAATTAATAGATAGCTAATAGTATCTATCATCAATATGAAAAAATACACAGGAGGAACCGAAAATGAAAAAAACAGTAAATGCACTCGGAGATATCTGCCCGATCCCGTTAGTGAAAGCAAAGGAAGCCATCAAAGAACTGCAGGGTGCCGGAACGGTGGAGGTGCTGGTAGATAATGAGATTGCTGTGCAGAACCTGACCAAGATGGCAAACCAGAAAGGTTATGGATGTAGTTCACGGAAAGTGAAAGAACAGGAATACCAGGTGACGCTGACGGTTGGCGAGGCAGAGGTAACGCAGGAGACATCAGTGGAAGAAGCAGATTATGTAGTATGTGCACCGGCGAAGAAGAATCGGCTGGTGGTGATTTCTTCGAAAACGATGGGTGAGGGAAATGACGAACTGGGTGCTACGTTGTTGAAGGGATTTATTTACGCGCTGACACAGCAGGACGAGCTGCCGGATCAGATGCTCTTTTATAATGGGGGAGCATTCCTGACCTGTGAAGGTTCTCAGTCTTTGGAAGATCTGAAAATGCTGGAAGAACAGGGCGTGGAGATTCGTACCTGTGGTACCTGTCTGAACTTTTATGGAATATCCGATAAATTACAGGTGGGAGAAGTTACCAATATGTATGATATCGCAGAGCGGATGACAAAAGCCGACCAGATCATCAAGCCATGATATATCTGGATAACGCGGCAACATCGCTGCAAAAGCCGAAAGAGGTGGAAGAAGCTGTGATTCGTGCCTTTCATACCATGGGGAATCCCGGACGGGGCGCACATGAGGCCACGTTGCAGGCGGGACGGTGTGTCTATCAGGTAAGAGAGCAGCTGGCAGAACTTTTTCATGCAGAAAAAGGAGAGCGGATCGCATTTACCTCGAACGCTACAGAGGCACTGAACACTGCGATTTTGGGGCTGTTTCATAAGGGGGATCATGTGATCACCACAGTCTGCGAACATAATTCGGTTCTTCGGCCTCTTTACCGGTTGCAGGAGGAAGGTGTGGAAGTCAGTTTTCTTTCCGCAGATGAAAATGGTGTGTTGGAGTATGAAAAACTTCCGGAGCTTGTCAGGGAGAATACAAAAGGTATCGTAATTACACATGCTTCCAATCTGACCGGAAATATTACCGACCTGGAAAGGATCCGGGAAGTAACAGAGAGCAGAGATTTGCTTTTGGTGGTAGACGGGTCGCAGACGGCGGGAATTTTACCGGTGGATGTACAGAAACAGGGAATAGATATCTTTTGCTTTACCGGGCATAAGGGACTTTTGGGACCCCAGGGAACCGGTGGACTTTATGTGCGTCCGGGAGTGGAGATTTGTCCGTTGAAGGTAGGAGGAAGCGGTATCCACAGCTTTGACCGGGAACATCCGAAAGCGATGCCGGAGCATCTGGAAGCCGGAACTATGAATGTCCATGGAATCGCTGGACTTGGTGGTGCGCTGGATTATCTGAAGAAAAAAGGAACAAAGGAGATTTTGCAGCGGGAGCGGCAATTGTTAAGACGGCTGGAAGAACAGATCAGGGAGATTCCCGGGATTCGTCTTTATGGTGATCCGGACGGAAACCGGCGTGTGGGAATTCTTTCTTTTAATATAGGAGAAGAAGATTCTGCGTATGTTGCGGACTGGTTGTATGAGGAACATGGAATTGCTGTCCGGGCGGGGGCGCATTGCGCTCCGCTGATGCACCAGACGCTGGGAACAAAAGAACAGGGGGCTGTGAGAATCTCTGTGTCACACTGGAATACGGAGAAAGAAGTGGATCGAACGGCAGAGGCTTTGTGGGAGTTGTCAGGAATATGAGAATGAAAAAGAAAACATGGATTTTGACTTTCGAGAGTACGACGCAGGCGATGGCAGCAGAAAAATATGCCATGGAACAGAACCTGCCTGGACGTCTGATCCCGATTCCAAGGGAAATTACAGCAGGTTGTGGCCTTTCCTGGAAGGCAGTGCCGGAGGCAAGAGACGAGATTCTTACGGCACTGGAGAAAGCGGGCTGTCACTGGGAAGGGGAGTATATACTGGAATTGTAGAAAAACCTGAACGGCAGCTGTTTGGTTCCTTCAACTTGCAGGACAGTGACTGCTGAACAGCTGGTATAAATTTAATAATTCAGGAAAATACAGGAATGTATGGTGGACAAGGAGAAAAATGGAAGAAAATAAGCTGCATTATCATATGAAGGTGCGGGTGTTTCGAAAAGAAGGAGCTTTTGGTCCGGGAGTGGCGGAGTTGATGCACCATGTGGAAGAGACAGGGTCGCTCTCCGAGGCCTGTCGGTGCATGGGGATGGCGTATTCCAAGGGATGGCGTATTATGAAGCACGCGGAAGAAGATCTGGGGTTTCCTCTGATGGAAGGAAGCCGGGGCGGAAGCAGAGGCGGCAGGACCATGCTTACCGAGAAAGGAAAGGATTTTCTGCATCGATATGAAATGTTTATGGCGGAACTGAATCGGAGCGCCGGGGAATCTTTTATGAGATGGTTTGAAGCATAGACAGAGAAAGCATGCGCCGGAATATATATGGGATACTATGCGAAACGTGTTACCGGGAACGAAGTGCCCAGTAACTCATATGGGAAAAAGAGAGTCAAAAAAAGCGTACAGAATTGACAAATAAATATAAGTATTGTAAAGTTATATGTATGCAAGCGTTATTCTCAAATGAGAATAACGGAAGAGAAAGGAATTACAGATGAAAAAGAGTGATCTGATCATTGTCCGGGGAGCGGGGGATCTGGCGACCGGGACGATTCATCGACTGAAAAAAAGCGGATTTCATCTGCTGGTTCTGGAAACAGATCACCCGGCAGCGATCCGAAGACAGGTGGCACTGAGTGAAGCTGTGTACAGTGGAAGCACCTGTGTGGAGAATGTAGAGGCTGTCTGGATCGAAAGCGTGGAGCAGATGCGTCAGGTCTGGGAGGAAGGAAAAGTTCCGGTTCTGGTGGATCCGAAGGGAGAAAGTATCCGGTTACTGAAACCGAAGGTTGTGGTGGATGCGATCCTTGCAAAGAAAAATCTCGGAACAACAAAAGATATGGCACCGCTTACGATCGGACTTGGTCCTGGATTTTGTGCGGGTGCAGATGTGGATGTGGTGATCGAGACGAAACGTGGGCATAATCTTGGAAGGATTATCCGTCAGGGAAGTGCATATCCGAACACCGGGATTCCGGGAATCATCGGCGGCTACGGTGCAGAACGTGTCATTCATGCGCCGGCAGCAGGAAGAATGAAAAACAGAAGTAAAATCGGAGATATCGTGGAAGCCGGGCAGGTTCTGGCTGTGATAGAGGGAGAAGACGGATCGACAGAGGTATCAGCAACCATTGACGGACTTCTCCGTGGTCTGATCCGCGATGATTATCCGGTGACAAAGGGATTTAAGATCGCAGATATTGATCCGAGAAAAGAAGAACTGGCAAATTGTTTTACGATTTCAGACAAAGCCCGCTGTATCGCAGGAAGCGTGCTTGAAGTGATCTGTGAAGCAGTGGAGTAGGTAGAGGAGAACACGCATGAAATTAATGAAGACTGAAGACGCGATCGGGCAGGTCCTGTGTCATGATATCACACAGATCATTCCCGGGGTGACGAAAGATGCAGTATTCCGGAAAGGTCATATCATTACCGAGGAGGATATACCGGTACTTTTGAGTGTTGGAAAAGAACATATTTATATCTGGGAAAAAGATGAGCATATGCTTCATGAAAATGAGGCGGCACAGATTCTGTATGCAATGTGCAGAAATGAGCATATGCATCCTTCAGAAGTCAAAGAAGGGAAAATTGAGGTGATCGCTGACTGTGACGGACTGTTGAAAATAGACAGGGAAAAACTGAAAAAAGTCAACGGGCTTGGAGAAATGATGATTGCAACCCGTCACGGCAATACCTGCGTCAAAGAAGGAGATAAGCTTGCAGGAACCAGAATTATTCCGCTGGTTATAGAAAAAGAGAAGATGGAGCGGGCGAAAGCAGTCTGTCAGGATGGTCCGATTCTGACATTGAAACCGCTGCACGGGAAAAAAGTGGCGATTCTGACAACGGGAAGTGAAGTATACCATGGAAGAATCGAGGACAAATTTACTCCGGTACTGGTTGAAAAACTGAAAGAATATAACTGTGAAATGATCTTTCATGAAGTATATGATGATGATCATGAAGCAATCACCAAAGGCTGTCTGCAGGCAATCGAACAGGGGGCTGAGCTGGTACTTTGTACCGGCGGTATGAGTGTGGATCCGGATGATAAAACCCCGCTTGCCATCAAAAACCACAGGGGCGCGGATGGTTTCTTATGGTGCACCGGTACTTCCGGGAGCCATGTTCCTGTTGTCTTATTACCGGGAAGAGATCCCGATCGTAGGACTTCCGGGGTGTGTGATGTATGCAAAACGGACGATTTTTGATCTGGCACTGCCCCGTCTGCTGGCAGATGATGAGATCACAGCAGAGGAACTGGCAGCGTTGGGAGAGGGCGGTCTGTGCCTGAACTGTTCGGTCTGTACTTACCCAAACTGTGGTTTTGGAAAAGGATGGTAACAGGAAGATGCTGGATCGGTATGGAAGAGTGATCAATTATCTGCGTATATCCGTTACGGATCGTTGCAATCTGCGATGCTGCTACTGTATGCCGGAAGGCGTTCAGGATGTAGGAATGAAAAACATCCTGACTTTTGAGGAAATCTGGGAGATCGTGAGAACAGGCGTAAGCCTTGGTATCACGCACATCCGTATTACGGGCGGGGAACCGCTGGTGCGAAAAGGCTGTGTGAATCTGATCCGTGGAATCAGGGAGATTCCCGGGGTAGAGACTATTACTATGACGACCAATGGTGTTTTGCTTGGAAATTATGCGAAACAGTTAAAAGAAGCCGGTGTGGACGGCGTGAATATCAGCCTGGACACACTGGATCCGGAAGAATTCTTTAAGATTACCGGAAAACGGGAACTGCAGGAAGTCCTGGCAGGAATCCGGGCGGCGAAGACTGCCGGATTGCCGGTAAAGCTGAATGCAGTGAATAGAAAAGAACTGGATCCGATTCCACTGGTGCGTTATGCACAGGAAGAAAACCTGCCCATTCGTTTTATTGAAATGATGCCAGTCGGATATGGCAAAAAATACGTGGGGAGAAGCAATGAAGAACTGCGGGAGACACTGGAGGCAGTCTGTGGAAATGCAGAATGTATGACCAATCGGGAAGAACTTTCCCGGATGGGCAGTGGGCCGGCGGTGTATTATCAGTTTTCAGATCTGAAAGTTCCGGTTGGGTTTATCAGTGCCATACACGGAAAATTCTGTGATACCTGTAACCGGGTCCGACTGACGGCAGAAGGATATCTGAAACTGTGTCTGTGCTATGATGAGGGGGAGGATCTTCGCCGGGTGCTCCGCGAAGGAGAGAAGGAAAACCTGCGAACAATCATGGAGCAGACGATTTTCCGAAAACCGGCGGCACACTGCTTTGAACATCCGGCCGAGATGACAGAGACACATGAAATGGTAAAAATTGGTGGGTAGAGTAGACACAATAGAAAGGAACAGTTTTGGGAGTAATTAAAGGAATCTGTATCAGTGAAAAACGTGGTACAGCGAAACATGAAATCGAAGAGGCCATTTTGGCAAAGGACTGGGGGATTCAGGGAGACGCTCATGCGGGACACTGGCACAGACAGGTCAGCCTGTTATCTTATGAAAAAATCGAAGAATTTCGGAAAAAGGGTGCTGATATCGAACTTGGTGCCTTTGGGGAAAACCTGATCGTCAGCGGATATGATTTTCGCAACCTTGCGGTGGGAACCCGTTTTCAATGTGGAGAAGCCGTTCTGGAGATGACCCAGATCGGGAAAGAATGTCACAGCCACTGTGAGATTTATAAACGGATGGGTGAATGCATCATGCCCAGAGAAGGTGTATTTGCCATTGTGTTACATGGTGGTACGATCCGAAAAGGTGACCTATTGGAAAGAATAGAATAGCAGAAAATTCACATAAAAGGAAACACAATCAATGAAAAAATTATATCAGTTGTTACTGGATCGATGGAATCAGAAGACAGATACGGTTCTGGTTACTATTGTAGAAGGAAATGGTTCTGTTCCGCGAACTACAGGGGCTTATATGGTAGTCGCTAAAAACGGAAGAATCTACGGAACTATCGGAGGCGGCAACCTGGAATATCAGGCAGTAAAAAAAGCCATGGAACTGGCAGGAACAGCCGCCCATTATGTGGAAAATTTTGATCTGGGAACCGGAGAAAACAGCGAACTGGGCATGGTCTGTGGAGGCAGAGTAAAAGTACTGTTTTACTCTGCCTGCGCACAGGACCCGGGCGTCGGAGAATTTTTAAAAGAAGCACTGGCGGCAGCAGATGAGGGAAAACCTTACTGGCTGGTTCTTCCATTTTCTGAAGGAACGCCCAGGATCCGAAGAGAGATCACAGAAGGAAGAGGACACTGCAGGATTCTGGAGGAAAACGGACAGAAGATTTACGCAGAAGAATTCTGTTACGATGGAAGGGTTTACATTTTTGGAGGCGGTCATCTGGCTCAGGAGTTGGTTCCGGTGCTCAGTCATCTGGGATTCTGGTGTATGGTTCTGGATGATCGGGAAGAATATACAGATCACTCTTTTGTTTCCGGGAGTTCAGGAGACAAAGACCGTAGATTTTACAGCACTTTCGCAGATTCTGGAAGTAAAACCGGAAGACTATCTGGTGGTAGTCACGAGAGGGCATCGCTGTGATGCCGATGTGGAACGGTTTGCCTTGCGGACACCTGCTTCTTATATAGGTGTAGTGGGGAAGTAAAAGAAAAACCCGGGTTACGTCAGAGAAAAATTTGGCAAGCGAAGGCTTCACAGAGGAAGAACTGGATCAGGTGTATGCACCTATCGGAATCGAAATCGGAAGTGAAACACCGGCAGAGATCGC
>ENA-OPYX01001657-OPYX01001657.1-human-gut-metagenome-genome-assembly--contig:-NODE-1657-length-11274-cov-3.271912_pt1 | contig 11274 bp, 14 predicted proteins | sample MGYA00242639_ERZ504486 | MGnify/ENA primary metagenome ERZ504486 (study PRJEB26092, sample SAMD00036296) | human gut metagenome | host: Homo sapiens | study: EMG produced TPA metagenomics assembly of... | reverse complement strand
CAAGCGTTATATGGGCACCGACCACAAGGTGACCCTGAACGGCAAGGAGTACACTCCCCAGCAGGTCAGCGCTATGATCCTGCAGAAGCTGAAGGCTGATGCCGAGGCTTATCTGGGCGAGACTGTCTCACCGAGGCCGTCATCACCGTTCCTGCTTACTTCAACGACAGCCAGCGTCAGGCTACCAAGGACGCCGGCACCATCGCCGGCCTGAACGTCAAGCGTATCATCAACGAGCCTACTGCCGCTTCTCTGGCATACGGCATCGATAAGGAAGATGACCAGAAGATCATGGTCTACGACCTGGGCGGCGGCACCTTCGATGTCTCCATCATCGAGATGGGCGACGGCGTCACCGAAGTTCTGGCCACTAACGGCGACACCCATCTGGGCGGCGACGACTTCGACCAGCGCATCATCGACTGGATGGCAGACGCCTTCCAGACCGAGAACGGCATCGACCTGCGCAAGGATAAGATGGCCGCTCAGCGCCTGAAGGAAGCTGCCGAGAAGGCAAAGATCGAGCTGTCCAGCGCAATGAGCAGCCAGATCAACCTGCCCTTCATCACTGCTGACGCTACCGGCCCCAAGCATCTGGATATGACCCTGACCCGCGCAAAGTTCAACGAGCTGACCGCAGATCTGGTCGACCGCACCATGACCCCTGTCCGCAAGGCTCTGCAGGATGCCGGCCTGCGCGCATCTGATCTGAAGAAGGTCCTGATGGTCGGTGGTTCCACCCGTATCCCCGCTGTCTACGATGCAGTCAAGAAAGAGCTGAACTGCGAGCCCTTCAAGGGCATCAACCCCGATGAGTGCGTGGCTGTCGGTGCTGCTATCCAGGGCGGCGTCCTGCAGGGCGACGTCAAGGGTCTGCTGCTGCTGGATGTCACCCCGCTGAGCCTCGGTATTGAGACTCTGGGCGGCGTCTGCACCAAGATCATTGAGCGCAACACCACCATTCCTACCCACAAGAGCCAGGTCTTCTCCACTGCTGCGGATAACCAGCCCTCTGTTGAGATCAATGTCCTGCAGGGCGAGCGTGAGTTTGCCCGCGACAACAAGAGCCTCGGCGTCTTCCATCTGGACGGCATCGCTCCGGCTCCCCGTGGTGTGCCTCAGATCGAAGTCACCTTCGATATCGATGCAAACGGCATCGTGAAGGTCAGCGCGAAGGACCTGGGTACCGGCAAGGAGCAGAACATCACCATCACCGCTTCCACCAACATGTCCAAGGACGACATCGACAAGGCTGTGAAGGAAGCTGAGCAGTTTGCTGCCGACGATAAGAAGAAGCGCGAGGAAGTGGACATCCGCAACGGCGCCGACCAGATGGTCTTCCAGACTGAGAAGATGCTGAAGGAGAACGGCGACAAGATGCCCGCCGACGTCAAGAGCGAGGCCGAGGCAAAGCTGGCCGACCTGAAGACCGCTGTCCAGTCCGGCTCCATCGACGACATCAAGGCAAAGCAGGATGCTCTGAGCCACGTCTTCGAGAAGATGTATCAGGCTGCCGCTGCTGCCCAGCAGCAGGCCGCAGGCGCACAGCCCGGCCCCGATGCTGGTGCAAACGGCCAGCAGAAGCCGGGCGATGACGGCGTTGTGGACGCAGACTTCAAGGAAGTCTGATTTGAGACACAGCAGTGCGTATCCGGCCAAACCGGCGGGTATGCGCGTAGAATAGCAAAAGCCGCTCCGGTTTTGCCGGGGCGGCTCTTGCTGGTTATAGAGAAAACCTCTCAGTCTCGCTGAGGCTCGCCAGCTCCCCTGATAGGGGAGCCATTGGCAGGCCGGTCAGGCTTGTACAGATCTGCTTGAGGCTGTCTGTACTGGAAGCGGCAGTGCGCTGCTATATAGGGGAGGTTGCTGCTTATACGAGAGGTGATTGGATTATGGCACAGGAGAAACGTGATTACTACGAAGTGCTGGGTGTATCCAAGACGGCCACCGACGCGGAGATCAAAAAGGCTTACCGCAAGCTGGCCATGAAGTACCACCCGGACTATAACCCCGGCGACAAGGATGCCGAGGAAAAGTTCAAGGAGATCAACGAGGCAAACGAGGTGCTTTCGGACCCGAAGAAGCGCCAGCTCTACGACCAGTACGGCTTTGCCGGTGTTGACCCCAACTACGCTGCCCAGAACGGCGGCGGCCCCGGCGGCCCCGGCGGCTTTGGCGGTTTCAGCGGTTTTGGCGGCGACGGTGTTGACCTTGGCGATATTTTCGGCGACATCTTTGGCGGCGGCTTCGGCGGTTTTGGCGGCTCGAGCCGTTCGGCGAACCCCAACGCCCCCCGCAAGGGCCAGGACATCCGGGTGCGCATCACCCTGACGTTTGACGAGGCGGTGCATGGCTGCAAGAAGAACATCACCATCACCCGTCAGCAGGAGTGTACCGAGTGCCACGGCAGCGGCTGCGCCGCCGGTTCCAGCCCGGAGACCTGCCCTGACTGCGGCGGCAGAGGCTTTGTTATTCGTCAGCAGCGTACGCCCTTCGGCGTCATGCAGACCCAGCAGCCCTGCTCCCGCTGCGGCGGCAAGGGCAAGCTCATCAAGAACCCCTGCAAGAGCTGCCACGGCAGCGGCACCATCGCGGTCAAGAAGACTCTGGAGGCCAATGTCCCTGCGGGCATCGACGACGATCAGGGCTTCCGCCTCTCGGGCATGGGCAATGCCGGTACCAACGGCGGCCCCGCAGGTGACGTCATCGTGGCGGTGACTGTCCAGCCCAGCGAGGTGTTCCAGCGCGACGAGAACAACATCTACGTCGTCTTCCCCATTACCTATAGTCAGGCTGTCCTGGGCGATACCATCACGGTGCCTTCCATCGACGGCAAGGTCGAGGTCAATGTGCCGGAAGGTACCCAGAGCGGCACCACCTTCCGCCTGCGCGGCAAGGGCGTCCAGTATGTGAATGGCAGAGGCCGCGGTGATATGTACGTCAAGTGCGAGGTTGAGATCCCCAAGAAGCTCAGCCGCACCCAGCGTGAGGCCCTGAAGAAGTTCGAGGGCACCCTGAAAGAGGAAAACTACGAAAAGCGCAAGGGCTTCTTCAAAAAGCTGAAGGATATGTTCAATAACTAAATCAACACGTCCATAAACAGGCAGAGGCATCCGGTTTGGGTGCCTCTGCTTTTGTATGGACAGATAAAAAGAGGGCGGCGGCCCTTCCCTTGCGGGAAGAGCCGCCGCCTTTGTTGTTCTTTGGAGTCTCCTGAGTTATTAAAGCAGGATAATAGCTGCGTTAATCACAAGGCCAATTCCGGTAGCGGAGGTACCCAGAACCCAACTGGCACACGCAAGGTCATAGAGGAAATTAGATACACTCTTCCCCATATCATTTGCGAAATAGTCCAGACCGTCCTGAGTCCAAGTATTAGGGTTCTTCTTGCGGTAATCACGGATAGCCGTGACGCCCGCAAGCCATGCATAAGGAGGGAAGACCCATGCAGCGATAGCCTGAATAGCACTGGCACCACCGGTGGTATAGGTCATTTCCTCTTCGTTCATCACGCAGTAGGAAGCGGGCAGCATCATGATGTTTTCCATAGTAGCACTCCTTTACGAACAATATCCCAAAACAGCGCGGTGTGCGCCGGTTTGACGAAAGATAGAAGTTCCCGAAAAGCCGCAGGGGAAACTTACAGGATGAGCAGCAGCGCGCTCAGGGGAGCGAGAGCCACCACCGTACCGGTAGAAACAACGTCACGCAGGAAGTTGGAAGGCGATTTGGACATATCGTCGCTGATGGCGTCCATTGCACGGCCCATAACGGTGAGAGGATTGCCCCTGCGGTTGCTGTCAACGCTCAGCCAGTCTCTGGCCTGCGAGATGCCCCAGACATAGCTGGATGCCAGAACGGCCACGCCCACGATGGTGACGACGCCGCCAACAGCGCTGCCGCCGGTGGTGTAGGTCATCTCATCGTCAGAAAGCACTGCGTAATCAGCAGGCAACTCCATATATTTCTTCATAAAGAATCACTCCTTCATATCAGCAGACGGCGCACCGCACCGCGCTGCAAAGATCCCTCTTGCAGAGCTAACTTCTCTGACAGCATCATTCTACTACAACGCTGGATTTTGTGCAAGGGTTTTGGACAGAAACCACAAAAACCCGGGGAAAATGCATGAAAAACACCTCGGAAGTTTGTGGAAAAATACTGCAATAATTCCCAGTATCAGCCCGCTACGCCGGCCCGGTAGAGGTAGGGGTCGCTCTTGAAGCTGTCGAAACTGTAGAGCACGAGGAGCTGGTCGTAATCGTTGTCCGCGATGAGCTTGTCCAGACCGTAGTTATAATTGCGGAAATCCACCACGTCGATGTCGGCGTAGTTGGCCGTCAGGTAAGGCACGAAGCAGTTGGCGTAACTGTCCTTGATGACGAGAATGCGCCCGGTGCCGTCGCCCTTGATGCGGCTCAGGCCATTGTTGCCGTGGAGGAACATGGCATACTTGTCGTAAACGTCCAGCTTGGCCGTGTCGTAAAGGCCGGTCGTCTCGCCGTCGGCGGGCTGGCCGGGGCCGCTGACCGAGTAGATGGTCAGCAGCGTTCGGCAGGTCGTAATAAGTGATGGTGTCCGGTTCTGCGTCCGGCGTCCGCGCCTTGGAGTAGTGGGTGCCGTAGAAGCCGTCTGCCGTCAGCACGGTGTGGGCCGAGGGATCAAAGGGCGTAAGGCCCAGGGTGTCGCAGAGCAGCTTGTAGGCGTAGTATGCGCCGGTGCTTGTCCAGTGGTGGTCGGTGCGGTAGTAGATATATTCGTCCTTGTGTTCGGCAAGGGTCTGCCGCACATCCACAAAGCGTCCTCCGGCGGCCTGTACGGCATCGGAAAGCGAGTCGAGATAACAGTCCTCGTCCAGCAGCGGAGCGCCCGCAGGGACGTTTTCCGAGTAGATAGCGGACGCCGCAGGCACCAGCATCACGTTGACCTTGCCCGGGTACCGCTGACAGAGCGCTTCCAGCGCGGCAGTGTTCTTGGGCAGGGTGCGCGTCTCGCTGGAAACGAGGCCGTAGGTGCGGGGGAACATCATGTGCTCTTTGCCCAGCAGGATGCCGCCGCTCTGCTCCTTCTGCATCACCTTCGTTTCCACGGTGCTCTGCAGGGCGACCCAGTTGTCACGGCCCACCACCTGGTCTTTGACGTATTTCGTGTAGGCCGTGAAGAACTTGTTCAGCCCATCAGCCGAGACGCTGGACAGGCTGGGCCGCTGGGAGAGGGTGGTGTTTTCCAGTTCACTGTAGGCCCGGTCCGGCGTGACAAGGTCCAGCAGGAACAGCCCGGCAAAAAACAGAGTGAATGCGATAAGGACCGGATAGCGGAAAATCGAAGCGGAGCGCTTTGAATGTTTGTCCATCGTTCACGCCTCCTCTTAAAAGTTGAAATACAGGAACGGGCTGTTGGTGCTGCCCACGACGTAAGCCATCGAGACCGTCAGCAGCACCAGAATGGTCAGCGCCTTGGTGATGGCATTGCGGGAAAGCAGCTTCCACAGCTTTTCGATGAGCGGGGTGCAGCAGACGACGGAGACCGCCAGCAGTACGCCGTAGTTGCGCAGGAAGTAAAGGGGCATCACGCCGCCGGAAGGGATGAAAAGCTTGCGGAACAGCAGGCCGAACTCCACGCCTGCGTCGTTGCCCACGAACATGGCCCAGCCCACGACCACGAGGAAGAGGGTGTAGATATGGGGCCAGACCCTGCCCCTTTTTTGAGGTAGGGCAGGAGGAAGAGCTTTTCCAGAGCCAGCAGCACGAAATAGTACAGGCCCCAGCAGATGAAGTTCCAGTTCGCGCCGTGCCAGATGCCGGTGAGCAGTTCGACGACGAACAGGTTGAAGATCTGTCGCTTGAGGCCCTTGCGGTTGCCGCCGAGGGGGATATACACATACTCCCGGAACCAGCCGGACAGCGTCATGTGCCAGCGCCGCCAGAACTCGGTGATGGACGCGGAGATATAGGGGTAGTTGAAGTTCTGGGGAAAGTCGAAGCCCAGCATCTTGCCCATGCCGATGCCCATCAGGGAGTAGCCGGAAAAGTCGAAATAGAGCTGGAGCGAGTAGGCGATGACGCCCAGCCAGACCAGCGGGGTCGAGGCGTTGGCGAGGCCCACGAAGGAGACGGAGGGGCTGTCCGCTACGCCGATGATGTCCGTCCAGAGCGCACCGATGGCGTCGGCCAGCAGGACTTTCTTTGCCAGGCCGAAAGTGAACAGGGTCATGCCGTCCTCGATCTGCTTGAGCTCATAGCGGCCTTTGTAGACGTGGAGACGGTCGGAGACATCCCGGTACTTGACGATGGGGCCGGCGATGAGCTGGGGGAACATGACGACGTAAGCACCGAAATCAATGATGTTATGCTCTGTTTCCACATCCCGGCGGTAGACGTCGATGGTGTAGGAAAGTGTCTGGAAGGTGTAGAAGCTGATGCCCAGCGGCAGTACGCTGATGCCCTGAATGGGCGCAAAACCGGTGCCGAAGATGGCATTGATGCTGCTGAGCACGAAATTTGCATACTTGAAGTAGAAGAGCATCCCGAGACTGCCCGCTAGCGCGATGAGCAGCAGGATGAGACGGGCGGTCTTGTTCTGCTCGAAGCGCTCAAGCCCCAGGCCGCAGAGGTAGTTGATGAGGATGAGGGCCAGCATGACCGGGAAAAAACAGCACCTCGCCCCAGCAAGTTAGAACACGAGGCTGCACAGGAACAGAACGGTATTTTTGAGTTTCGGGGGCGCGAGATAGTACAGCGCCAGTGTGATGGGCAGAAAGCGCAGCAGAAAGATGATGGTGCTGAAGACCACGGCGTCAGCCTCCTTTTAACATTGTGATAAAGCCGAAAAAGGCCGATGCCGCCACGGCACCGGCCCGAGAGAGTCTGTTTATTTGCCCAGAACGTCCTTCACGCGCTGGTCAAATCAGAAGAGCAGTCGTTGGAAGCAATGACCATCACCACGAGGTCGTCGCCGCCGTCGATGATGGCGTTCTCCACGTTGGACTGTGCCTGTGCAAACTCAGCATAGTTGCCGTAGAAAGCCACCTGATCCTGCTGGTAGGTCTTGAGGGTGTCCATGACGTCCTGTGCCTTGCCAGCGGCGGGCTGGATGGCCAGCACCAGACCGGCGTCGCCGTTGTCGTTGCTCTTGAGGCCCTTGTAGCTGGTCACATCGTCGGCTTTCAGGCCAAAGTCGTACTCGATGTTCATGGCCGTTATCTCAAACTGGTTGGAGATGGGGTCAGCCTCGAGCAGGGCGTCCACGGCAGAAGCCACGGCGTCGGAAGCTCCGTTCTCCTCAGCGGAAACGGAAGCTGTCGGCTCGGAAGAAGCGCTCTGGCTGGCGGCCTCGGAGGACGCTGCGCTCGAAGCGGCAGAGGATGCCGAAGAGGCAGAGCCGCCGCAGCCTGCCAGCAGGACACAGCCCGCAGCCAGCGCAGCAGCAGAAAGGACGAGTTTCAGACGAATATTCATAAAAGATTTCCCTCTTTTGTCGTTAAAATTCTGAGGCCTGGCCGCCCCGAAAACTGTCGGCCCAAAACCCCAAGATAGTCTACCATATCGACGGCAGAATTGCAAACGAAGCGTGAAATTTTAACCTTTTCTTCACCAGTGGATTCAGCCCTCGGCGGCGATGCTCTGCAGAGTCTCGATATACTCCTCAAAGCACAGGCCGCTGGCGTTGATCTTAGCGGCGTTCTCCACGCCCACATACCGCCAGTGCCAGGGCTCGTAGATGATCTCCGTCTTGTCCTCGGCGTCCTTGGGGTAGCGGAGGATGAAGCCGTAGTCGCCCGCGTGTTCACAGAGCCAGCGGAAGGCGGCGGTCTTCTCGAAGCCCTCGTCCAGACCGGTGTGCTCCGGGCTGTTCAGGTCGGCGGCGAGGCCGCAGTTGTGCTCGGAGTATCCCGGAGGGTTGACGACGGCAGCGGCCTTTTCCTTGGCAGTGGCGTTGTCGTAGCCCTTGTCGAGGTAGTATTTGGTCTTCCGCTCGTAGAGGCTGGTCTGGTACTTGACGCTGCGGTAGCCGCTCTGCATCCAGACGGTCACGCCGTCGGCGGCAGCGGCTTTCTGCATCTCAAGGAAGGCATCGCAGGCCACGGTCTGCAGCGTCTTGTTGACGGCGGTGGCAGAGCCGCACTCCTTGGTATCGAAAGTATAGTCGTCCGGCATCTTGCTGGTGTGATTCACCAGCACCATCAGCGGGTCGGCCAGCATGGCGCGGGCCTCGTCGGCGGTCAGGCCGAGGGCGTTGGGCAGGCGCAGCGGTGTTCTCGGCAGAGCTCACAGTGGAATCGGCGATGCTCTGGGCCGGCATGGAGATGGCGGACGCCGCCGAAGCGCTGGGGATGGCGGCATGGTGGGTGAGCAGGAAGGTGACGCCGCCTGCGGCGACGCAGAGCATCACGGTAAGGCCGGCCACCCGGCGGATGGCACGGCTGCGTCTGCGGCGGCGCACCTCGGCGCGGGTGAGGCGTCGGCGGTGAGGATGAGGAGCAGAGGAATTCATAATGGACCTTCTTTCTTGTTGAGGGTGTGTATATTTTTGCACACGGGCGGACATCCTATTCCCGGGAGGCGAACAGGATGAAAATGTCGGCTGAGGAATACGGGCGCAGGGTGCGCCGGGTCGGCCCGCCCTCGCCGCTGGGCGGGGACTGCCTCTGGGCGTTTGGCGTGGGCGGCAGCATCTGCCTGCTGGGCGAGGTGCTGCGCGGGTGGTATCTGACCATGGGGCTCGACAAAGAGCTGGCCGGGACGCTCACCAGCTGCACGCTGGTGGCGCTGTCGGCATTGCTGACGACGCTGGGCCTCTACCAGAAGCTGGCCGCGAAAGCGGGCGCAGGCACCCTCGTACCCATCACGGGCTTTGCCAATGCAGTGGTCAGTGCGGCCATCGAGTTCAAGACCGAGGGCCGTGTGCTGGGGACCGGCGCGAAGGATGTTCATCATCGCCGGGCCGGTCATCGTATACGGTACGCTGGCGGCGGTTCTCTACGGCAGCGTCTACTGGCTGCTGCAGTAAAAGTCCCCCTGCCAAGGATACGCATAAGGAAGTGCGGAAATTGCACTTTCACACTAAAATTCAGTATACCACAAAAAACAGATAAAATCAGCCCTATAAAGGAGGAAACTGTGATGGCTGTACGACGCGGAGACACTCTTTTGTTCCCGACGCCGCCCGTCGTGGCGGCTCATGCGGCCATCGGCGGCAAAAAGGAGGGCGAAGGCCCTCTTGCCGCCTGTTTCGACGAGCTGAGCGCCGACAACTTTTTCGGCCAGTCCAACTGGGAGGCCGCCGAGAAAGAAATGGCCCTGCGGGCGGCGCGGCTCTGCCTCAAAAAGGCTGAGACGACGCCGGATAACGTCAGCCTCGCGCTGGCGGGCGACTTACAGGCCCAGTGTACCGCGTCCAGCTACGCCCTGCGGGAGCTGGGCATCCCCTTTGTCGGCCTCTTCGGGGCCTGCAGCACGATGGCCGAAGCGCTGGGCCTCGGCGCGGCGCTGTGCAGTGCAGGCATGGCCGACGGCCTGCTGGCTATGACGTCCAGCCATTTCTGTGCGGCAGAACGTCAGTTCCGCACGCCGCTGAGCTACGGCGCTGTCCGCACGCCCACCGCCCAGTGGACGGCTACGGCGGCGGGTGCCTGCCTGCTGCGGCCCGCCGGTGAGGGTGTGCAGCTCTGCGCCGCCACCTTCGGACGGGTGCAGGACTATAAAATAAAAGACATCAACAACATGGGTGCGGCTATGGCCCCCGCTGCCGCCGCGACCCTTTTGCGCTATCTGAAGGACACCGGCAGCGCCCCGGCGGACTTCGACCGCATCTACACCGGCGACCTCGGCCATGTGGGCAGCCAGCTCCTGCGCGACCTGCTGACGGCAGAAGGACTTCTGCTCAAGAACCATGTGGACTGCGGCTGCATCCTCTACGATGCCGCCGAGCAGACTGTGAAGAGCGGCGGCTCCGGCCCGGGCTGCTGCGCCTCCGTCCTCTGCGGGCATATCCTGCCGCGCCTCGAGAAGGGAACGCAGAAGCGGGTGCTCTTTATCGCCACCGGCGCGCTGATGAGCCAGACGACCTTTTTGCAGAAGGAGAGCATCCCGGCCATCGCCCATCTCGTGGAGCTGCGCAGCCCGCAGCAGAAGGAGGAAAACGGATGAATTACTTCTGGGCCTTCGTGGTGGGCGGCGGCATCTGCGTCATCGGCCAGCTGCTCATCGACCTCACCGGCCTGACCCCGGCCCGCATCCTGACGGGCTATGTGGTGGCGGGCGTCATTCTCTCGGCGGTGGGATGGTATGCGCCGCTGGCGGAGTTCGCAGGCTGCGGCGCTACCGTGCCGCTGCTGGGCTTCGGCCATCTACTGGCGAAAGGCGTGCGGACGGCCATCGAAGAGGAAGGAGCCATCGGCATCCTCACCGGCGGGCTGACTGCCGCTGCGGCAGGTATTACCACCAGCCTTGTGTGCGGAGTCGTCTGCTCGTGGGTAGGGAAGAGTCATGACCAGAATTAGAAAAACATCCCGGCTCAAACCGGGATGTTTTTGTGTGTAAGGCGGGCCGTTTCGCCTCATTTTTCGCCCGGAGTGCGTTATATTGGGGCCAGAAGGAGGCGAAAAGCCATGCGACAGGAAACACAATGGACGACGATCTTCTGGGAGGGCTGGACGGCGCTGGCGCTCTGCGCAGCGGCGGTGTTCTGGCCCGGCAGTGCGGCGCTGGGCTATCCGGCTGTGCTCTGGCCGGGGCTGGCCCTTGCAGCGGCAGTCCCCGTCCTCTGGGCCGGGTGGTGGCTCTGGGCGGAGAAGGCTCCGCCGCTGCCGGAGGAGGAGCTGATGGGGCAGCAAGGGAAAGTACATATTGTTACTGAGGAGGCTCTTCTGTGATGATGGGAGAGCGTTTTCTCGCGCCGGTGGCGCGGGGCAGAGCGCTTTTTCATTAAGGCTAATTGTTCTCTTTTGATGTCAAAAGAGAACCAGAAAACCACCAGCGATTTCGACGCGCTGGATCCACGAGAAAGGGGCTGCTCGCCCCTTTTCAGTTTGAATTTTCTAAAATAAGCTGACCATTATGTTGTTCCATAATCGAATTTGTAATATATAGACCCATACCAAAGTGTAACTTTGAATTGCGGCTTTGATCGCCCATATAGAACCGTTCCCTGTGCGTGGCATAATGCCTCTTTAGAAAACCCCGTTCCCTCGTCTGTGACTGAAATTTCCACGAAACCGTTGTTACTCTGAACATCCACATAAAGCGTTCCGCCTTGCGGGGAGTAGTCCAGCCC
>ENA-OPYX01001656-OPYX01001656.1-human-gut-metagenome-genome-assembly--contig:-NODE-1656-length-11276-cov-4.440488_pt1 | contig 11276 bp, 11 predicted proteins | sample MGYA00242639_ERZ504486 | MGnify/ENA primary metagenome ERZ504486 (study PRJEB26092, sample SAMD00036296) | human gut metagenome | host: Homo sapiens | study: EMG produced TPA metagenomics assembly of... | reverse complement strand
GGCCGTCTGGTGTTGGCGTTTCCAGCCTGGGCAGTCCCATTGGCAAGGTCAAGATCGATGATGAAGAGGGCTTTTGAAAAGCAGTGTGCTCAGTTGGAAACGCTGTGCGAGATCGCTAAGGTCCTGAATTGCAAGTACATCCGCATGTTCAGCTTCTTTATGCCGGAAGGCAAGGATCCTGCCGACTATCGTGACGCTGTCATCGAGAAGCTGCGCAAGTTCATTGCCATTGCTGAGAAGCACGACGTGATCCTGATGCACGAAAACGAGAAGGATATCTATGGTGATGTTCTTTCCCGCTGTGTTGACCTGATGCAGACGCTGAACAGCGCACACTTCAAGTCCGCATTCGACTTTGCAAACTTTGTACAGTGCGGCGAGGATACCGCCAAGTGCTGGGATGCTCTCCGTCCGTACATTGTATATATCCACATTAAGGATGCCGTTTCTACCGACAAGGAGAATGTGCTCTGCGGTACCGGCGAGGGAAAGATCCCGAGCTGCTGCACAAGGCCATTGTGGAAGAGGGCTATACCGGCTTCCTGACCCTTGAGCCGCATCTGGTGCTGTTTGACAGCCTGCAGAGCCTTGAGACCACGGATGCAAAGAACATCATCCGTGAGAACAAGTACAAAAACGGTGCTGAAGGTTACGCCGCACAGTATCACGCACTGTGCGATATTCTGGCAAAATTCTAACGTAACAGAAAAAAGGAGAAGATTCAAATGGAAAAGACTGAAGGAAAGATTCGTTATGGCCTGATCGGTATCGGTGCTCAGGGCGGCAGCTATGCTCGCTTCCTGACCAACGCTCCCGCTCCGTTCCCCGGCATGGTCTGCGCACCGTGCCCGGACAACTGCGCACTGGGCGCTCTGTGTGATATCGACCCCGAGAAGGAGAAGATGTGCAAGGAGCAGTACCCCGATGTGCCCTTCTTCAAGGATTGGAAGGATATGATCGCCAGCGGCACTGTTGATGCCATCATCACCACCGTTCCTCACTACCTGCACCACGAGATCTCCATCTACGCTATGGAGCATGGCATGAACGTTCTGTGCGAGAAGCCCGCCGGTGTCCGCAGCAAGGATGTTCAGAAGATGATCGCCTGCGCTAAGGCTCATCCCGAAGTTTCCTTCGGCATCATGTTCAACCAGCGTACCAACAAGCTGTACCAGAAGATCAAGGAGATCGTTGCCAGCGGTGAGCTGGGCGAGATCCGCCGCTCTCAGTGGATGATCAACTCCTGGTGGCGTCCTGACAGCTACTACCAGCAGAGCGCATGGCGTGCTACCTGGGGTGGCGAAGGCGGCGGTGTCCTGGTCAACCAGGCTCCCCATCAGCTCGACCTGTGGCAGTGGATCTGCGGTATCCCCGTGAAGGTCTTCTCCAAGAACATCAACGGCTGCCATCGTGACATCGGCGTTGAGAACGACGTGACCATGCTGGTCGAGTTCGCTAACGGCGCTACCGGCACCTTTACCACCTGCACCCACGATGCCATCGGCACCGATCGTCTGGAGATCGACCTGGACGGCGGCAAGATCGTTGTTGACAACAGCAAGACCGCTCATGTCTACCACTATATCGACAAGGAAGGCAACCCCTGCACTGAGGATTACCTGAACGAGCACATGAGCATGATGGAAGTTGCCATGCTGACCAGCGGCAACGGTGCAGGCTCCAAGCTGTACACCGAAGAGACCTTTGAGAACAACGATGGCTGGGGCTTCCAGCACACCACTGTTATGCAGAACTTTGCTGCTCACATCCTGACCGGCAGCCCGCTGCTGGCTCCCGGCGAGGACGGCATCAACGGTGTCAACCTGGCAAACAGCAGCCAGCTGTCTGCATGGACCGGCCGCGAGGTCTCCAACCCCTGCGATCCCGAGGAGTATGCTGCTGAGCTGAACAAGCTGATCGAGGCTGAGGGCAAGTTCCCCGTCCGCGAGTAATCAGTATCCCTGAAAAAAGCAATGCCTGTTCCAGGCTTACAAGGAGTTGCGTTTCCATGAAAAGAGCTGCGATCATTGGCTGCGGCACCATCTTTCAGGTTCATCTGCCCATCATTGTGGCAAATCCTGAAATCGAACTGTGTGCCGTGTGCGATAACAATCCCGCTGTGCAGGAAAAGCTGCCTGCTGCAGCAAAGGCCGTGCCGTTCTATACGGACTATGAGGAGCTTCTGGAAAAGGAGCATCCCGATGTGGTACATCTCTGCCTGCCGCATTACCTGCATGTGCCCGTGTCGGAGTACTTTGCTTCCCACGGTGTGAATGTCTTCTGCGAGAAGCCGGTGGGTCTGAACACCGCACAGGCCAAGGAGTTCGTGGAAATTTGAGGCTGCGCACCCTGAGGTCAAGATCGGCATCTGCCTGCAGAATCGTCTGAACCGCACCACCGTTGAACTGAAAAAGATCATCGATGGCGGCGAATATGGCAAGGTCATCGGCTGCCGCGGCTTTGTACCCTGGTTCCGCGGCAAGGCTTACTATGACGAACAGCCCTGGCGCGGCCAGCTGAAAACTGCTGGCGGCGGCTGCATGATCAACCAGAGTGTCCACACGCTGGATCTGCTGTATTATCTGTGCGGCGACATCGATGCCATCCATGGCTCGGTGAATCAGCTGGCAGATTACGGCATTGAGGTCGAGGATACCGTAGCTGCCCGCCTGCACTTCGCTAATGGCGCAAACGGTGTGTTCTTTGCCACCAACTGTGATTACGCCAACGAGAGTGTCCAGATCAAGGTTGCCTGTGAAAAGGCTTCCTTCCTGATCGAGGATGATGCCCTGTTCCGGATCGATGCAGATGGTGTGCGCACCAAGCTGTGTGAGAACGAGAAGCTGCCCGGTGCCAAGTTCTATTTTGGTGCTTCTCATGGCATCCTGATCGACAAGTTCTACCGCGCCATCGAGAATAACACTGACGATTACATCCATGTAAGAGATGCGGAAATGAGCATCCGGCTGATCGATGCCATCCATGCAAGCAGCAAGGCTGGCCATCCCGTTGCTCCGTGACCGCAAAACACAGATAGAAGGAGAAATGAACCATGGCAAACAAAGGTTTGATCGGTGTTCAGATGAGCACCATTGCCCCCGCTAAGATGCCTCACTTTGACGCATACGAGAGCATGGGCAAGCTGGCTGATATCGGCTATCACTGCGTTGAGATCTCTCAGGTCCCCATGACCGCTGAGAACGTTGCAGGCTTCCGCAAGGCTATCGACGAGCTGGGCCTGAATGTCTCTTCCTGCACCGCATCCACCTCTCCCATGCTGCCCGGTATGCCCGGCGAGTTCCTGTGCAATCCCGACGACTATAAGAAGATCGTTGAGGACTGCCGTAAGCTGGACTGCGATATGCTGCGCATCGGCATGCTGCCCATGACCTGCATGGGCAACTACCAGAAGGCTGTGGATTTCGCCAAGGAAGCAAATGAGTATGCTCTGAAGCTGAAGGAAGACGGCATTGACCTGTACTACCACAACCATCACGTAGAGTTCGTTCGTTACGACGGCGAGTTCCTGCTGGACATCATCCGCGCAAATGCTCCTGCTCTGGGCTTTGAGCTGGACAGCCACTGGATCCACCGCGGCGGCCAGGACCCTGTTAAGTTCATCAAGAAGTATGCCGGCAGCATCCGTCTGGTCCACCTGAAGGATTACCGCATCGGTGAGATGCCCATCCCCGAGGGCGGCGTGGACTTCACCAGCAAGGAAGGCATGATGAAGTTCATGAGCAACTTCACCAACATTGTGCAGTTTGCTGAGGTTGGCGAAGGCACTCTGGATATGCCCGCTATCATCCAGGCTGGCCTGGAGGGCGGCGGCGAGTACTTCCTGGTGGAGCAGGATGACTGCTATGGCCGTGATCCGTTCGATAGCCTGAAGATCAGCCACGACAACCTGGTCAAGATGGGCTTCGGTGACTGGTTCTAATTGAAAAGTTTCTGAGGAGTCGTTTTTTACGATCCGATAAATGAAATCGATGCTGTTTTGCGGAAATGCAGAGTCAGCATCGATTTTTTTATGTTTCAGGGTTCTGCTTTGTAACACGCTCCAAAATGTTGAAAATATTTTGTGCAAGTTTCACAGTTTTCTATTTGAGCCTTTGGTGGTACAATAGATGTGGAAATTCATAAACCGCTGGAGGAGCTACATGGCCGAAAAAAGTATTGAGTTGGATAGTGTGGAGATCGCCGCTGCCATCTTTGGCAACTGTGACCGCAACATTCGTCTATTGGAAAAGGAGTTCTCTGTCACGGCAGTCTGCCGGGGTACGATGCTTCGCCTCTCTGGCGAGGAGGCCAACGTGGCCGCTGCTGTGCGTGCCGTGGAGGGGATGCTGCTCCTGATCGAAAACCACACGCCGCTGGAGGATCAGACGGTGCGCTACTGCCTGAGCCTTGCTCACGATGGAAAGGAGCAGCGTGTCCGGGAGCTGACTGAGGATTTTGTCACGGTCACGGTCAAGGGCCGCCCCCATCCGCCCCAAGACATTGGGACAGAAGGAATATCTGAATGCTATCCGCAGGAATGCTGTGACCTTTGGCGTGGGTCCCGCCGGTACCGGCAAGACCTATCTGGCCGTTGCAATGGCGGTCAAAGCGTTCAAGGCCAAGGATGTTTCCCGCATTGTGCTGACTCGCCCCGCCGTGGAAGCAGGCGAGAAGCTGGGTTTTCTGCCCGGTGACCTGCAGCAGAAGGTAGACCCTTACCTGCGCCCTCTTTACGATGGCCTGTTCGATATGCTGGGTGCCGAGACCTATGAGCGCCTGGTGGAAAAGCAGATCATTGAGGTTGCTCCGCTGGCATATATGCGCGGCCGCACGCTGGATGATTCCTTTATCATCCTGGATGAGGCGCAGAATACCACACCGGAGCAGATGAAGATGTTTCTGACCCGTATGGGTGTAGGTTCCAAGGTGGTTGTGACCGGCGATGTGACCCAGATCGATCTGCCGGACCGTACCCGCAGCGGCCTTGTGGATGCGCTGCACATTCTCAAGAACGTGGATGGCATTGCACAGTGCTATTTTACGGAGAAGGATGTTGTCCGCCATCGTCTGGTGCAGGAGATCATCAAGGCCTACGAAGCGGCTGCGCACCCAGCTAAGCGTTGAAACCGACGCGGAAAGCTGCAATTGCAGCATAAAATGAAGGGAGAGGAATGTTATGTCCAATAAAGTTTTGATCACCAATTCACAGAAAGCCGTAAAAGTACCTTCTGGCCTGCGGATCCTGATCCGCCGCGCCTGCAATGCTGTGCTGGAATATGAGCACTTCGATGAGCCTGCTGAGATCAGCGTGACTTTTGTGGATAACGCTGCCATTGCAGAGCTGAACAACCAGTACCGCAACAAGCCGATGCCCACCGATGTGTTGAGCTTTCCTCTGGGAGAAAACGGCGTTTACGATGTGGATGAGAACAACGGCTGCAAGATGCTGGGGGATATCGTCATCAGCATGGAACGTGCTCAGGAGCAGGCAACGCTCTACGGCCATCCGCTGCAGCGTGAAGTCGCTTTCCTGACCGTTCACTCCATGCTGCATCTGCTGGGCTACGACCATGAGAACGGTGGTCTGGAAGCCATGCGGATGCGCGAAAAGGAAGAGGCTGTGCTGACCCAGCTTGGCTTGCCCCGCACCGTCAGCTATACGGAATGATCAAAGATACTGGCAAAGGATAGGAGTTCTATTTTGAAAAACGCAGCACCCATGCAGCAGCATTACGATACCTCATCTGTGTTCGTGGCGGTCATCGGCCGCCCGAACGTGGGCAAATCCAGCCTGACCAATCGTCTGGTGGGGGAGAAGGTGGCCATTGTCACCTCCAAACCCCAGACGACCCGCACCCGCATCACCGGCGTTGTGACCCGCGGCCCCCTGCAGTATGTTTTGCTGGACACCCCTGGCGTGCATAAGGCCCACAATAAGCTTGGCAAGCGGATGGACAAGACGGCCAGCGATTCCATCGCAGATGTGGATGTTTCCATGATGCTGTTTGAGCCATACGGTGTCCTGAATGAGCCGGAAATGGTTCTGGTGGACGCTCTGCGCAGCAGCGGCGGCCCGGCCATTGCAGTCATCAATAAGACCGATCTTGTCAAGGAGCCTGCTGATCTGGAAGCCCGCAAGGCTGAGCTCAAGGCGCTGGGTGTGTTTGATGCCATTTACACCGTAAGCGTCCGGGCAGACGACCACTGTGAGGAACTGTTCGATGCCCTGAGCCAGTATGCTGTGGAGGGCCCGCACTACTTTGACGATGATGCCTACACCGATATGCCGGAAAAGGAACTGGTGGCAGAGGTCATCCGTGAAAAGGCACTGCTGTATATGCGGGATGAGATCCCGCACGGCATTGCGGTCGTGGTAGAGCGTTTCAAGGAGCGCCCCGGTACAGATCTGGTGGATATCGATGTAAATATCTACTGCGAGCGCGAGAGCCATAAGGGCATGGTCATTGGCAAGGGCGGTGCGATGCTGAAAAAGATCGCCAGCTCTGCCCGTGCGGACTGCGAAGAGTTTCTGGGCTGCCGGGTCAACCTGCAGTGCTGGGTCAAGGTCAAAGTAGATTGGCGGGACAATGAGTTTCTGCTGAACAACTTTGGCTTCAAACAGAACCCGAATAATCGTTGATTTTTCTCTTTATATTGCCCGGGACACTGCTCGGGCAGGGAGAATATGCAGATGGATACGATCGTAACACCTGGGCTTGTGTTAAAAGAGACCCGGTACAAGGAATCTGACCGGATTTTGACCATTCTTACACCGGAGCTGGGGGTCATTTCGGCCTCAGCACAGAGCAGCCTGCGGCTGAAGAACAAATTATTCAGCGCCTGCGGGCTTTTTTGCTACTCTGAATTTGTGCTGCTGCCCGGCCGGAATATGTACACCATCCGAGAAGCGGAAGTGCGCAACGTATTTCACGGCATTTCCTCCACCATCGAGGGGATGAGCCTTGCCATGTATCTTGCCGAGATGGCGGCGGCGCTTTCTCCTACAGGGGAGGAAGCTGCCAAGGAACTGCGCCTGCTGCTGAACTGCCTGTATATGATCAGCGAGGGTAAAACCGACCTGCGTGTGGTCAAGGCTGTGTTTGAGCTGCGCACCATGAGCGAGTGCGGCTTTCTGCCGCAGCTGGTCTGCTGCAAGATCTGTGAAAAATACGATGGCCCTGCGTTTTATCTTGACCCGCAGGAGGGCATTCTGCTCTGTGAGGACTGTGCGAAAAAGGCGGGCAAAACCTGCAATCTGGACATGGGTGCCTTGTATGCCCTGCGTCATATCTGCCTTGTAGAAGATAAGAAAATATTTGCATTCAAAATCTCGGTCGGCAGTCTGGCAAAGCTGTCTGCGGTGGCAGAGCGTTACGCTTTGACCCACCTGGACAAACCGCTGAAAAGTTACGACTTTTTGAAATCCGTTCTGCCTTGACCGGGATAAACAATTTTGATATAGGGAACAAACATGGAAACAAGCTATTTGAAAACTTTAGAGCTTGATAAGATCATTGCGCGTGCATCCGAGGGTTGCGTGTGCAAGGAAGCTAGAGAGCAGCTGCTGGCTTTGGAGCCTCAGTGTGACCCAGATGAGGTACGTTACGCGCTGGAACAGACCGATGCCATCAACAGTCTGCTCATCAAAAACGGGTCTCCGCGCTTTGGCGGGGTAGAGGGTGTCAGCTCTCTGGCAGCCCGTGCGGTCAAGGGCGGTGTGCTCTCCATGGGGGAACTGCTGATGGTGGCCGGCGCTCTGCGCAACTTTCAGAACCTGACCAGCTGGTATGGCTCCTCGGAACATGATGCTCTGCCTACAGATGATCTGTTCTACGCGCTGGCACCTCAGCCCGGGCTGGAGCAGCAGATCTCCAGCGCCATTCTGGCTCCGGATGCCATGGCAGACACGGCTTCCCACACCCTGAACGAGCTGCGCAAAAAGATCCGCGCTACGGAAAACAGTATCCGCGACCGGCTGGAAAGCATGGTCCGCAATATGGATACCTCCAAGTATTTGCAGGAGAGTGTGGTCTCCATCCGCAATGGACGGTATGTTGTGCCCGTTAAGAGCGAGTATCGCGGCGAGGTGAGCGGCATCATCCATGATGTCTCGTCCACCGGAGCCACCGTCTTTGTGGAGCCGCAGGCGGTCGTGGAAGCAAATGCACGCATTCTGCAGTATCGTGCACAGGAAGCGCAGGAGATTGAACGCATTCTGGTGGCATTTACGGCACAGGTGGCCGCCATTGAGCCTCAGTTCCAGTACAGCTACAAGGCAATGCTGGAAATTGATGTGCTGTTGGCAAAGGCTCGTCTGGCTCTGGATATGAAGGCATTCAAGCCCTCTGTCCGCACCGACAGCTCCTTTTCGCTCATCCGGGCGCGTCATCCGCTCATTGACCCCAAAAAGTGTATCCCTGTGGACATTGCGTTGGGCAAAGAGTATGATTCGCTCATCATCACCGGCCCGAACACCGGTGGTAAAACTGTTACCCTGAAAACGGCGGGTCTGCTGTGTGCAATGGCACAGTGCGGCTTCCTGATCCCTGCCGATGAACGCAGTGAGATCTGCGTGTTCGATGAATTCCTTGTGGACATCGGTGATGAGCAGAGCATCGAACAGAGCCTTTCTACTTTCTCCGGCCACATGAAGAAGATCACCGGTATTCTGGAACTTGCCATGCCGCACACGCTGGTGTTATTGGATGAGCTTGGCGCGGGCACTGACCCTGCCGAAGGTGCAGCGCTGGCCGTGGCCATCATCGAGGAACTGCGCCGCCGCGGTGTGCTGCTGATGGCAACCACTCACTACGCCGAACTGAAGGTGTTTGCGCTGGAAACCAAAGGTGTAGTCAATGCCAGCTGTGAGTTTGATCTGGAGACACTGCGCCCGACTTACAAGTTGAGCGTAGGTGTGCCCGGCAAGTCCAACGCCTTCCTCATCAGTGAGAAGCTGGGCATCCCGGAGCGTGTCATTGAGGCAGCCCAACAGCATTTGTCTGCCGAGGATAAGCGCCTGGATGCAGTTTTGGGCCAGCTGGACGACCTGAAGCTGCAGCTGAAAGAGAGCCAGGACGAGGTGGAGGAGCTGAAGAACGAGGCTTCTCACCAGCTGGAGGCCGCTCAGAAAAAGCGGGATGAATTGATCCAGCAGGGCGAAAACGAGTTGGAAGCTGCCCGTGCCAAGGCCCGTGCGCTGGCACAGCAGGTGGAAAGCAAGGCGTATGCACTGACCGATGAGCTGCGCCAGCTGCAGAAGGACGAGCGCCTGAGCACCCAGCAGAAAGCCCAACGTGCCCGCGAGATCGCAAAGAAAGAGTCTGAAAAGCTCTTTATCGGTACCGAGGTGGTGCATAACCCTGTCAAGGAGTTTGTCCCACTGAAAGAAGTCAAGGTAGGGCAGGAGGTCTGCATTGCAGAGCTCAACCAGCTGGCCACCGTGCTGGCACTGCCGGATAAAAACGGCGATGTTCTGGTGCGTGCCGGCATCATCAAGACCAAGGTCCCGCTCAAGGGCCTGAAGCAGCCGGATAAGCTCATCAAAGAGCCTCAGCCCAAAACCAAGGCACAGCAGCGCTATTCCCGCCTGACGGGCGATGCAAACCGGCCCAACGGCAAGGTAGAGCGTGTGCAGCGTTCGGCAAAAATGGAGCTGAATCTGCTGGGTCTGACTGTGGATGAGGCTCTGCCTGAGGTGGATGCTTATATCGATCGCGCCATTCTGAACGGGCAGACAGTGGTATACCTGATCCATGGCAACGGTACCGGTGCTCTGCGCACTGCGATCCACAAACATCTACGCGGAAACCGGATGGTAAAAAGCTTCCGGCTGGGACGTTACGGTGAGGGCGAGAGCGGTGTGACCGTGGTTGAATTGAAGTAAAAACATACCGGGAGTTTCCCGGCAGCGCCCGTCCGGAAGATCATTCTTTGGGCGGGCGTTTCTTATAAAACGGCAGGGAAGTCATCATGGCAAAACATTCGGTACAGCGCAAAAGAAAGAAAAGGGGCAATGGCTTTTCCTTTGGCAGCGCAGTGGTTCTTATTCTCTGTTTTATTGGTGTCAGTTTTGGGCTGTATCTGTGGCAGTCGGCATTCTCCATTGGGCAGACATCACCGACCGTGGATGATGATGATTTTCGTCCGGCCGTCGGTGAGCCGCCGTACCGTATTGTGATTGATGCCGGACATGGCGGCTCAGATCCGGGTGCAAGGGGAGTGGTGCAGGAAAGCGAGATGACCGTTGCCACAGCGGAGGCTTTGAGCGTCTGGCTGGAGCGTGACCCCAATTATATCCCACTGACCACCCGGGAAAGCTACGACAGCACCGCAAAACCTGCTGAGCGTGCCGCTGCCGCCAATGCACAGGACCCGGATCTGTTGTTGTCTGTCCACGGCAATTCAGCACCCGAAGGCTCCAGCGCAGCCGGGTTTGAATGTTATCCGGCTGTTCCGGGACGAGCATACCATCAGGAGAGCTATTATTTTGCAAAGCAGCTTGCCGGGGCTATGCAGGCGGCAGGGGCCAGCCTGCGGGGACGCGGGGGAATCCGATATATCTATTACCAAGGGGAAGTAAAACAGTTGGTGGAGAGCAGCCACAAGGAAGTGCGGGTAGAGCGCAGCTTTACGATTCTGGAAGATGTAAATTGTCCAGCAGTGCTGGCGGAGCAGTGTTTTGTGACCAGCGATACCGATGTAGCCCAGTTCGGCAGTGAGGACGGATGCAAGCGGACTGCGCGTGCATACTATGAAGCGATCTGCGCATACTTTGAAACCACACCATTGCCGGAAGAATGATGGGTACATATTTTCTATAACAACAGTTGATCGGTCAGACCCTTCTGAGAATCTCAGAACCCGCAGCGGGAAGAGAGAGGAGGGTCTGATTTTTTGATTATTATATTTTCGTATAATGCAGGTTATGCGAAACATAGGGGAGCAGAAAAGCCCTCTTTTCCAGTTTTTGGGCGTTTTTTAAGGCCGCCTCGGCTCGATCTGAGCTCTTGGCGGCCTGTTTTACAATAACTGTGTATTTTGCGTTTTTTACACACGTTTTTCCTGTTATTGATCTGTTACAGCATCCGGTTCATTACAACGACCGTATAGTCCTGTGTGTGATTTCTCAATCCGGTATCTGTGAACTGATTCTTTTTCCAGAACGATTCACTTTGCTTGTTGCCATCCACATAACCCAGCCGGATATACTCGTAACCCAGACTGTGCAGATACACACACAGCTCTGTGACGATCCTGCTTCCAATGCCATGCCCTTG
>ENA-OPYX01001654-OPYX01001654.1-human-gut-metagenome-genome-assembly--contig:-NODE-1654-length-11282-cov-2.308920_pt1 | contig 11282 bp, 16 predicted proteins | sample MGYA00242639_ERZ504486 | MGnify/ENA primary metagenome ERZ504486 (study PRJEB26092, sample SAMD00036296) | human gut metagenome | host: Homo sapiens | study: EMG produced TPA metagenomics assembly of... | reverse complement strand
AACTGATACACAAAAGCGTGATGAATTTGCAAAATCACTGATGCGCAATGTCGCCTCATTCAATTTCGAACACGTATTATCGAGAAGTATGACTTCTTTTCAGAATATTCGAGCATTTGCTGAAAGGATTTAATAATGCCGGAGGTGGCAAATATGCCGAATATTATACACCACGTGCCATAGCACAAGTTATGGCGAGATTATTGGTAGGGACAATGCGGATTTACGAGGTGTGACTTGTTACGACCCATCGGCTGGAACAGGTACATTGCTCATGGCTCTTGCTCATCAGATAGGAGAGGATAGATGCTCGATTTTCAGTCAGGATATATCAGAGAAGTCGAGCGAAATGTTTGCGTCTGAACCTTATTTTAAATAGTTTGTCTGCTTCTCTGCCAAATGTTGTACAGGGCAATACATTGACAGAACCATCGCACACTGAATCAAATGGCGCATTAAAGAAATTTGATTTTATCGTTTCAAATCCTCCATTTAAACTTGATTTTCCTGAGTATCGTGATACATTGGCTGCTGATACGATTCGTTTTTGGGCAGGAGTTCCGAATGCGGTTAAAAAAGTAGATCCGATGAAACCTAAAATGGCGATTTACACCTGTTTCATCCAGCACGTCTTAAATTCGCTAAAGACAACAGGGAAAGGTGCAATAGTCATTCCTACAGGATTTATTACAGCCAAAAGTGGTGTTGAAAAGAAAATCTTACAACGTGTGGTAGATGAACATTGGGTTTATGGCTGTGTATCTATGCCAAGCAATGTGTTTGCCACTACAGGAACAAATGTTTCCGTTATATTCTTTGATAAGTCGGCAACAGCAGATAAAGTAATTTTGATTGATGCAAGCAAATTAGGTGAAGAATATAAAGAAGGCAATAACCAGAAACGACGTTTACGTGATAAGGAGATAGACTTAATAGTCAATACGTTCCGCAACAAAGAAGCTGTAGAAAATTTCTCTGTAGCTGTTACTTACGATGAAATAAAGGAAAAGGGATATTCTCTCTCTGCCGGGCAATATTTCGACATCAAGATTGATTATGTAGATATAACGGAAGAAGAGTTTAATTCCCGAATGGCGGACTACAAGCAAATCCTTTTCGAGCAATTTGCAGAGAGCCATCGTTTGGAAGAGGAAATAATGAAACAGTTGGATGCTTTGCAGTTCAACGCAAATGTAGGCAACAATGAGTAATGAAATCCAGTTTTTGCTATACAGCCTTCCCGATAAAGAGGGTAAGGTGCAGGTGGTAATAAAAGACGAGACCATTTGGTGTACGCAAAAGGCTATGGCAGAGCTTTTTGGTATTGACAAATCGGGTATCAGCCGACATATAGCTAATATCTTCAAGGATGAAGAACTACGGCAAGACACGACAGTTGCAAAAATTGCAACTGTCGTAAATCGAGGCATACGAGGTGAGGTTGAAGAGTTGGTAGATTTCTATAATCTTGATATGATTATCGCAGTTGGCTATCGTGTTTCTTCACCCAAAGCTACCAAGTTTCGCCAGTGGGCGACCAAGATTCTCAACGAGTATATCAAGAAGGGCTTTGTACTTGACGATGAACGCTTAAAACAGGGAACGGCAGTATTCGGGAAAGACTATTTCCGAGAATTGCTTGAAAGGGTACGCTCTATCCGTGCCAGTGAACGGCGTATCTGGCAGCAGATTACCGACATATATGCAGAGTGTAGTATCGACTATGACAAGAACTCGACTACAACACACGATTTCTATGCCATGATACAGAACCGTTTTCATTATGCCATTACAGGGCAGACAGCTGCAGAAATTATCTACACTAAGGCTGACCATAGAAAAGACCACATGGGGCTGACCACATGGAAAAATGCACCTGATGGTCGTATCTTGAAATCGGATGTCTCAATAGCTAAGAACTATTTGCAGGAAAATGAAATTCGTAGGTTAGAGCGTGCCGTTACGGGATATTTCGATTATATTGAAGACCTCATAGAGCGAGAAAATACGTTCAATATGGAGCAGTTTGCAGCCAGCGTCAACGAGTTCTTGACCTTCCGCAAATATCAGATATTACCGGACAAAGGACGCATTTCTGCGGCACAAGCCAAGGCAAAGGCTGAAAGCGAATACGACATTTTTAATAGAACCCAACGTATTGATCTGATTTTGATAAACAGATTAAAGGAATGTTGGATAAGTAATAGGATTGGATGTAATGGAATTGAAAAGATATAAACTGGGAGAAATACTTGAGTTGCAAAGGGGATATGATTTACCATCTTCCCAACAGAAAGCGGGAAATGTGCTTGTAGCAGGATCGAATGGTATAATAGGTTATCATAACGAAATACGCGGTAATCATCCATGCATTACAGTAGGACGGAGCGGCAGTGTGGGAAAGGTTCATTATTATGAACAACCCACTTGGGCGCATAATACAGCCTTGTTTGTAAAAGATTTTAAAGGGAATAATCCCCAATATCTGTACTACTTCCTTAAGAATCTTCATTTGGATGAAATGTTCGTAAAAGGAAGTAGTGTAGTTCCCTCTCTTGATAGAAAAGTAGTTCATTCTTTGGTTGTTCCATTTCACAAAGAAGTTGTTTGCCAAAAACGGATTGCATTAGTATTATCCAATATTGACCGTAAAATTGAACTTAATCGAGCGATAAATCAGAATTTAGAGGCGATGGCGAAGCTACTCTATGATTATTGGTTTGTACAGTTTGATTTTCCAAATGAAGAGGGCAAACCGTACAAGTCAAGCGGTGGGGAAATGGTTTGGAATGAGAAATTAAAGCGTGATATTCCTGCGTCATGGAAAACCAAAGCGATAGAAGATATTGCTGATGTTTATAATGGTGCAACCCCTTCAACTGTTAATGAACAAAATTATGGAGGAGATATTGTTTGGATTACTCCGAAAGATTTATCTGATCAGAAACAAAAATTTGTATATCAAGGAGAACGCAATATTTCGCAAGCCGGATATAATTCTTGCAGTACTCATTTATTGCCTCCAAATACAATATTGATGTCAAGCCGTGCGCCAATAGGTCTGTTATCTATTGCTAAGACTGAGTTGTGTACCAATCAAGGATTCAAGAGCTTTGTTCCCCAAGCGGAAAATATATCAACATACCTGTATTATTATCTAAACATTCACATCAAGCAGATAGAACAACTAGGCACTGGAACAACATTCAAAGAGGTTTCTCGTGAAGATGTGCTGAAATTTCCAATTCTAAAGCCAAGTGATGCAATCTTGGATTTATGGGAAGAGCGAGTGTCTGCTCTTAATAACAAACAGTTTGAAATTCAAAAAGAAAACGAATACCTTACTAAGCAACGTGACGAGCTTCTACCACTTCTGATGAATGGTCAGGTGTCGGTAAATTCTGATTTATCGGTATATAAAGAGAAAAGGAGAGGAAAAATCCCCTCCTTAACTCAAAACCAAGTATCAGACATTCAAATCTTTCATTGCTAATCCATAATTTTCTTGACCGAACAGGTCTCTATGGATAAGTTTCAAACCAAGAGTCTGATAATACTTGTAGTCATCATCTTCGGTACAGAGGTATCTGTAACCATATCGAGGCATGTATTCCTTGAAGAATCGAGCCAAGTCTTTCAGGCTTCGGCTTGGTCTTTTGAAGTTACTGCGCACAATGATGATAGACCAGTCGGGGAAGTTGCCTCTTCCTTCGCTGTACTCCCAGAAGCGGATGTAGCAGTCCAAATCACGCTCACGGATGTTCACACAAAAGCCATTGGCATTTTGCATCACGCTACAACTGTTTCTGTAGCCGAACTTCTCACACAAGTAGAGATTAAAATCAAGAATCAAATCTTTTTGTACCATAAATAATTGAATTTAAAGTGTTAATAAAAAGTGGATTATAAATGAAAGCCTCGCTTGCGCTTAGCCTTTTTCTTTTTCATCAGGCGATTGAACTCGGCTTCTTCTGCGGCAGTGGCATCATAGGATGAGTTCCCGTTTAGCAAACCGAGACTTAAGCCAAAGCTATCGTCGGAATGAGAAACGCTTTGCTGCATCTCTTCTTTCTGTTGTCTGGGTTCCTGTTGGGTTAACTCCAATAAGGATGCGCAAGCATTCTGTCCCAATCGGTTGTCGATATTCAAGTAGCTGAACTCCCTACTGACTTTTGAACCAGAGAAAGAAAAACCGTTGTACTCAAACTTGACACCCTGTATTTCCCTTGTAGTCCGGCTGACCTTGAATTTCATATCAATGTCACGGTCGGCAAGGGCTTCTTTCAGTTCATCCCAACTTTGAGCTTTGGGCAGTTCCTCATTCAACGCTTTGTATATCTCATGCTTTGCCCGGTCGTATGGGCGCAAGCGTTCCTCCTTAATATGGTCTTTGCCGTTGGCAAAGTGCAAGCGGTATTTTGCCGTCAGCATCTTACACGCCTTTTCATTTCTGCGGAAGTCGTTCTTGTCGCTAATCGTTTTACCGTCATTGTCCACCCGATTAAAAACGATGTGACAATGCGGATGTTCACGGTCAATATGCCGGGCGATGATGTACTGCGTGTTTTCGATGCCCATCAGTTTCATGTAGTCGTGGGCGATTTGCAACATCAACGCATCATCAGACTTCAAGCGTTCGCTGTCTTCAGGAGAGAAGTTGAGCGAGGTGTGTCCGACAATATTCTTTACCTTGTCGTTGAGCAATGCCTGTAATTCAAATTGCTCCGCCATCTGTTCGGGTGTACCATCCACTCCGGCTGCTTCCAGCAATTTGGATTTCTCCTCTTTGAGAACATAGCGGACACAGCCACCGAACGATATCCCTTTTGTCTGCTTACCTATCATCTTTCAGTTGCTTTATGAGTTGGTTAATACGCTGCGCCATCTCCTCGCATCTTTCGGCAACGGCAAAGAATCCGTAGGTGTTTGCCTGTTTCGCCAACTGGTTGAGGTTGGTACTTTCACCTATCAACTGACGGATGATGTGAATATGCTCTTTCGTGATTCGCTCACGTACCGTTCCGTTCTCAATGAGCGAACGGATGACTGCGCTTTGGGTCTGCTTGCTCCGTCTACAAAGCGCACCGAGCCATGCGAATTGGTCGTGAGACAGACGGAGTGTTATCGTATGTTTCTTTTCCATTTTGAATTGCTTTTAGTGAATAATTTGTGACCATCGGAAGCCGCCTCCTCAGACTTTTTGAGGAGCAAGTGGTCGGGAAATGTAATACACCGACATTAACTTGCTACAGTAAAAAAAGTCTCAATTTCTCTCCCTTTGCTCAAAGTCTGAATCCCCGTTTCTTTGGTGGTGAAACCTTTGGGTGAGGGATGTCTCGTTGTACACTAACGAGCTTCAAATCGAATGTCTCTATCAGTGTTTTCAAGTTCGGATTCCTCTTAATCATTTGTTGGAGTATGGCTTCATCGGGGCGTACCTTCAACAGATAATCGGCAATGTCGTATCCTTCTTTCCGTTCGTTTTCGGTTGCTTTGGCTTCCAGATAATCGAACAGTTGCACATCAATCCCATAGCTTCTCATCAGACTGATTTTGCTTTGCCAATAGTCGGTCGCTCCCAAATCGGGGAATAACACAACGCTTCTTCCAGTAAGAACGGACAGGCTGTTGCCGTTAAAACAACCGTTTTTCCCACCCGATGCTATCCATAGGAATTGCGGTAGGTAGTAGGAGGCAATAATTGCCGTTTTCTCGCTTTCGACCAGTGCAACAGGACGGCTCTTGTCTTCTGAAAGCAGATGTTCACCGAAGAAACATTGCTTCAAATTATAGCCATCCTTGTGCAGTACGGAGTGTACCCACGTGACATGATTGTATGGTTCTTTTATTCGCTTGCCAGTTTCAGAATTGTAAAGCATTATCTTACCTGTACGGACTCTGTTCTGATAATCCATTTGCCAAAAATACGGTTGCACCGTCCCAATGCTTGGAAGTCCCAATTTTGTATTTCCCCATCAGTTTCAATGTCTCCGCTTCTCCGAATTGAGCCGATAAGAATTGAAACAGTTTGTTATCAGGATAGCGTTGCAACGACAGGTTGACTATATCCAAATCAATGTAGGAAGTGGCTTTCGGTTCGACTTCTTTTATAGTCGTATAACTCCGAAAGGTATCCTCGGATAACTTCTCCTTCTCAGACGGATTCCGTTCAAAGTAATCACGAGGCGTGAAGTGATAACCGCATTTCTGTTCATGGTCACAACGACCCACGTAATCGGGTAACTTGATTCGTTTCTCCGTATCAATGTACTTGGAAAAACATCTTTTACAGTGGCAGTTTGGGCAAGTATGCCGGGTACTGACACCTTTGTAGGGTTCTAATATGAATCTATGTGTACTCATTGTTTGTTTCTTGTTTTATGTGTCACTTTTGTCGTTATTGTCGTTTTCTCTTGGAAAGTGCCAAAACCGACAAAAATGTCATGGGTTAATCTTTGAATATTCTCCATGCTTCTTTTTGCGGAACAGAGTCCCGATATTGTCATTGAGAAAGCGTTGAAATGTTCGCTCCTTCATTCCGTTTTTTTCGGCTATCTGTATAGCTTGGGCAGTTGTAAAGGAAGGAGGCAGCAGATTGACTATCGCCTGTTGCTGACTGTTGAGGGCATTCTCATTCAGAATATTTTGCACGCTCAATGCGGATTCCTTGAAATATTCTGTCAGTTTAATGGCTCTCTCCACCGTCAGCAGGTCGATACACGTCTTGTCGCACTCTCCGCAAGTCCATCGTGCCAGTTGGATAATCAGACAGAAGCGAATGATGTATATCTCCAGCTTGCAATAGATACTTACAATGGTGTCGTTTGTTTCCCGGTCGCACAATTCTGAAAAATGGTGCTGCCATTCGTAAAGCCGTTTCTTGGCATCCTCTGAGAAGAAGAGAGTTTGCGGTTCAATTTCGCTGTCTTCATTGAGGTGGCACTCTGATTGTATCAGCCTGTCAATGATAGCTTCCATTCTTGCTCTATATCTTCCGGCAGTTCTTTGTCATTCCACCGTGCCTTCTGTTGCAGATTAGGCATTACAAACAGAATGCGGTCGATGAATCCATTACTGGAGCGTTCGCCTTTAGCCAGTTCACTGAGAATCTTTTTTTGGATAGTACCGATGACAGAGATATACGGTCGCTTGATGAAGATGGAACTCTTGGCATTCTTGCGGTCGGATATAGTGGTCTTGGCACTGAACACCGACAACCAGAACTGTTCTTCTGAACCGTTGTTGTAACGGTTGAAGTTCTTGAACCAAGCGGACAATTCATCAGCCCATAAGCACAAACCACGTTTATTTTGTGCATGAATCAGACTTAATCCCTCAGGTGTTACATCCGAAATCAAGAAGCGTTTACGGACAGGTTCCTGTGGAAATTGCTCTTCACCGCTTTCTGTGCGTTCTTTGCGGCTCATACTCATCAGTTCATCATACTTTGCAAGTGCTTTTTCAAAGACTTGATTCTGATTGATAGTCGTAATCAAGAAACGGTTTCATTGCAAAACTGAGCGGATGGCTTTTATTCGCTCCCGGTCTTCCAATCAATGCCATATACAGGATAGGACTCTCTATCCAGCCTTGCTTGATTTGAGCAAGATGAGTGTTGCCAATGCCGACTGCTATTGCCGTAAGGATAGCTGCGGCAATGTAGTCAGTCGGGTAGTTATGGCATTCGTGAACCTCATTGATGATGCGTTGGATTTTTGACGGGAATATGCTGACAGGAAAATCAGTACCCGTCAGTCGCATACTTAAATCAACCGCTTCATCAATGATGGATGCCGGATTAATAGAAGATGTATCCATAGTCACAATCATTAAAGTTTCACGGATGATTTGGGCTTATGACGGACACCGCTTTGCATATTTGCCAGCATCTCCTCGTATGTTTGCTCGGAAGTCTTTCTACGCCCGTTCTCAATCCAAGCCAGAAGTTCGTCCTCGTAGAAGTAGAGCTTCTTACCTTTCTTATAGGCAGGAAGTAGCCCTTTGCGTACCAATGTATAAATGGTAGGCTTGGCTTTTCGGATGATACGGCAAGCATCCTCAATTTCAATCAACACATGTTTGTCTGATGCTGGTGGTTGAAGTTCCGACACCATCCTTTTTAACTCAATGACCTGTTCGGTTAGATAACCTACCGCTTCGGGCAGCTTATCAAATGTTACTGTTTCTTTTTGCATACGTCGCTCGTTTTTAATTGTTCGACGGCAAAGGAAACAGGTGTTTCAATGGTGGAATCATTCACCAAAATATAACTGATGAATAACTTTTTGATGGTGATTGGTAGTGATAATTTATTGATAATAAACAGATAATCAGTGATTACTGGTGTCAATTATGATAGTTGTAGCTTAGAAAGAAGAGTTTTTAGATGAAAAATGTGGAATACAATGATAAATATTAGGATGTAACATTCTAATTGGTAGTTTTTCTGTATTTTTGCAAATAAACAAAGTTTGCCATTATGGATAATATCATTTATAAAATAGGGAATATTAAATATTTATTGGTATTTTCACTCTTACTCTTTTTAACATCGTGTAGTGCAGAAATAGAATCAGCTTCTGCAAATTCGACATCAGCTATTTTAGCAGTATGTGGTGAATATATACTAGCGATATTCTCTTTAATAGTCCTTTTGCTTATTCATTGCATAAGGATTACTGGAGTTGCTATATCTACGTTGGCAATATATATGATTTATAATAATATAAGGATATGGCAATTTGATTCTACCTTGTTCCTATTTATAGGCATTCTATTGATTGTTTTTTCTCTTTGGACTCCTGTTAGATTCTATATTCCGAAAGTCGTGATAGCTAAAAATATAGCAAAATTGCAAAGCAAGAATCTTCCTCTGATGATTCTCGAAAATGCTTGATATCAGAGATTGTAGTAGGAATTTTAATAGGCATTATTCTGATGATAATAGAACAAAATATAGACTTTACTTTTATCAAATAGTATTTATATAGGGTTATATTCATGCAATCTTTCTATCCAGTTTAATCTTGCACTCAGATTCCGTGTGCGACATTTTGCGCTCAATGGTGGATATTTCCGAATCACGGAGGATATGAGCAAATACTCTTTTTATAAATGTGGCAGTCTGTAGGCGTGGTTTACCGAATGCCTTGCCGATGTTCCAGCCAAAGTGCATGATGTCAATGGCTTTTTAATTGAGCATCAACCTTTATCTGTTCAACTTTGGGTAGAGAATCAGAGAAATAGTATTCCGTAATATATCCACATAGGCGATTGAGGTCAGTTTCGCTAAGATAGAGAACCAAGTTCTGTTTCGTATATGTGAGAACCTTATCTAACTTTTCTTGTGATGCTCGCTCTTTCTCTGCCATAGCGTTGGCTCGGAACACCTCATATTCTGTTGGCTGATTGGATTCGATAGATATATTATTGATGCTAGAAGGTGTGGCGTCTTCTTTTGGAAGTTCAGCCACGTCTTCGTTAAGTTCAGGACATGAAAGAATAGAAACTTCTTCTGTGTCAGATGTAGTTTCGATTTCAATTTCGGGATCCGGTTTAGAAATGACGGGGTCTGAATTTATAGTACTTTCGGCAAGTTCCGAGTGTACTATTGAAGTTTCAACCACCACAGCCTTATTGCGGTAACACTCAAATCTCATAAAGCACTTCTCTATTGTTGGTGAAAGGAGTTGTCTGAATACCATTTGCAGATTGAGATAGATTGCACCCATGACAATGGAGCATACCACAAAAATGAGGTAGCTGCTGAACTCATCCCAACCATAGTGAAGTACGGTCTGGCGGGCTAAAACACCAATGATAGCGATTGTCCCGAAAACAATCAGATTCAAAGTAATATGTTCTATCTTTTTCTGCTTCATAATAATATATGCTAATCGTTTGTGTGCAAATATATATCATTAGCAAGATGTATAAATACATTTCCCTGAAAGTGGCAGCATTTGTCACCAAAAGGTAGCATTATTCTAGGTCAACTGTGCCAAAATAGAAAAGAAAAGTCCAACGTAGAATAAAACCAAGTTGGACTTTTAGCAAAGGTATTAGCAATTATATATGTTAGCTGCGCTTATAGGAATAAAGAGAGATATGCCCTTTTGTTTGGAGGCAACTTTACTGATAAGCCATTTTCTGAATGAAGTAGAATGTCCAGTGTCTATTTGATAGGATAGGGCTATAATCATGTTGAGATTATACACATCGGCACTATTCCCATTTTCCAACTTTATACATTGGCAGATGTCATACTTTTTTTAAGACATTGGCTTTCAATATTGCTTTTAAACGGGAATTGATTGATCCAACTGTTGTATAGAACAAGTCGGCAATCTCCCAAACGGTCATCCATACTTCTCCATCAGAAATATGGATGCCATGTCCGTTGTTTGTTATGATTCCTCGTTTCATAGCCGTAATTTATTTCAGTGAAATCTTATTGGCTGTCTCTCGTTTCTTTATATTGACCAAATCTGCGTAGATTTGAGTAGTGGAAACGTTCTTGTGGGTTAGCATCTTTGAGACAGTGTAAATATCTGTGCCTAAGGATATTTGGATAACTGCGTAGGAGTGACGAAATCCGTGGAAGGTTATCGGCTTCGTTATTCCTGCCTTTTTGAGCCAGTTCTTCAGCGGATAGTTAATCATGCTCCGTTTCAAGCCCTTGAATACTTTGCCTGTGCCGGGCGTACCACATAGTTCGTAGGCTTCGTAACTGATGGGGAGTGTCGCTTCCGTTTGGGTTTTCTGAGTTCTGATACGCAAGCAATAGCCTTGGTCGGGAGCAATGGCAAAATCTTCCCATTGAAGATTGAGAATATCGCTGATGCGTAAACCTGTCATACAAGCGAATAGAGAAGCTGCTTTCAGAACGGGGATGTCGCAAGGAGTGGCGGCAAGTTGCTTCACTTCGTCCAGTGTCAGGTATTCTTTCTTCACATCTTGTGGTTCAATCTTGTCAAGGTAGTCATTGATGTTTTCTCGAAGCCATTTGTCCCGATAGGCAATCTTCAACAATCCTCTGAAAGTGGAGTAGTAGCCGGATGCCGAATTGAGGGATATAGGGCGGTTGCTGTGTTTAAGTTGCTTGGCGTTCAACAGGTACTCTCTGAACTTCTTACACAAGTCCACATTTACCTCGCCAAAGGTACATTGCCCTTTGACGAAGTTGTAGAAATGCTGATAGACAAACAACCATTTCTGGTCTTTACTTCGGCACATCTTTTTGAAGTAGGCGAGGAAGTCGGCTTTCTGCTTGGTCTTATCCA
>ENA-OPYX01001651-OPYX01001651.1-human-gut-metagenome-genome-assembly--contig:-NODE-1651-length-11286-cov-3.071153_pt1 | contig 11286 bp, 8 predicted proteins | sample MGYA00242639_ERZ504486 | MGnify/ENA primary metagenome ERZ504486 (study PRJEB26092, sample SAMD00036296) | human gut metagenome | host: Homo sapiens | study: EMG produced TPA metagenomics assembly of... | reverse complement strand
CCCAGTTTGTGGGAGATTTTATCCGAATGAGGGCGGCGTAGCGGGCTACGGCAACCGAATGAGGGTAAAATATACCGCAAAGTGGGGCTTGCAGATTGCGGAAATGATTTTTCAGACACGCTCTAGATCGTGTCTGAAATAACTGTATCATTCACTTGGCCGCGGAATCAAAATCACTGCTTCCCATCATCATCAATCATCAGGAAAAGAAAACGTCAGCTGATAAACATGGCATCCCCAAAACTAAAAAACCTGTACCGTTCCTGTACTGCCACTTCATATGCATGCATGATTTTTTCTTTCCCTGCCAGCGCAGATACCAGCATCAGTAACGTGGACTCCGGCAGATGGAAATTTGTGATCAGGGCATCGATACATTTGAACCTGTATCCAGGATAGATGAATATCTCGGTCCAGCCGCTTGTTGCTTTTACGATTCCATCCTCTCCTGTTGCGGATTCCAGTGTACGACAGCTGGTAGTTCCCACCGCGATCACTCTGCCACCATTTTTCTTTGTGTCATTGATCAATTTTGCCTGATCTTCCTCGACAATATAGAATTCAGAATGCATATGATGTTTCTCTACATCATCCACTTTAACAGGACGGAAAGTTCCAAGACCTACATGAAGGGTGACATGTGCGATGTTCACACCCATCTCTTTTACCTGCTCCAGAAGTTCCGGTGTAAAATGCAATCCGGCAGTGGGTGCGGCCGCAGATCCTTCGTGTTTTGCATATACGGTCTGATAGCGGTTCTTATCCTGTAACTTATGTGTGATATACGGCGGCAGCGGCATCTCCCCCAGCTGATCCAGAATCTCCTCAAAGATTCCTTCATAATGGAACTGGATCAGACGGTTTCCCTCATCTACCACATCGATGATCTCCCCGGTCAGTAATCCTTCTCCGAAATCGATCACAGCTCCCGGGCGGGCTTTCTTTCCCGGTTTTACCAGACACTCCCAGATATCATTCTCTCTGCGTTTCAGCAGAAGAATCTCGATCACAGCTCCGGTCTCTTTTTTATGTCCGTACAGTCTGGCCGGGATTACTTTCGTATCATTTACCACCAGACAATCGCCCGGTTTCAGATAATTCAGAATATGTTTAAAATCTGTATGCTCCAGTTCCCCTGTCTCTTTGTCCAGGTGCATCAGTCTGGAGGAAGAACGGTCTTCCAACGGATCCTGCGCAATCAATTCCTGGGGAAGATCATAATAAAAATCTGCTGTTCTCATTTTCTCTAAACTCCTTTATTTTTTGCTTTTCACACTATAGCACTTTATGAAACTTCCCGCAAGTGGGGAGTTCCTGTCAGCAGATGCTTTCTCTGCATTTTCCTCTTATTATCACTTCCACGAGATCCAGTTCCTGATTCAGGATACAAAGATCCGCATCGCACCCTTCCTCAATCTTTCCCTTATCTTTCAACTGCAGAATCCGCGCCGGATTGGCCGTGATGGTGGAGATGGCAATCTCCAGAGGAATGTCTGCTTTACATACACACTCTTTGACCTCTTTCAGGAGACAACTGGACTGTCCGACGCCCATTCCAAGGAATTCTCCTCCGGCCGTATACATGGGCAGGCTTCCCTGACCATCGGAAGAAATGGTGATGTGTTTCGGATCCACCCCTGCTTCCATCATCCGCCGGATCCCGTTGCATACTCTGACTTCATCACAGATAGTTTCCCAGTAATCGATATCTTCGTTGCCGGTAAAATCAACATTTCCACCATTCTTTGCATATTCAGTGGCCTTACAGAACAGTTTCTCGTTCCGGTTGATATGAGTCGGAAGAATCTGAGAGGCCGGTATCTCGGTCTCTGCCACCACGCGCTCGATCAGATCCATGCATCTCGGACTGTCCCCGAGATGCACATTGACAACACCTGCTTTTCCTGAAAGAACACCGCCCAGTCTCGTATCCGCCACCACACGAACGAATTCTTCAAACGTCGGCTGGGAAGAACGATGATCGGAAATGGCGATTTCTCCGGTTCCGATGATTTCCTGAATCATCATGATATCTTTTGTGATGCTGTCCGTCAGTGTGTGCACCGGAATCTGATAGCTTCCGGTATAACAGTAAGCTGACATTCCCTGTTCACATAACCCTTTTGCTTTTGCCACCAGCGCGCACATATCTCTTCCGATACCGTCCGTTCCAAGACATCCGACCACTGTGGTGACACCGAACTTTGTAAGCCCTTCCACCGTCGCTTCCGGCGTGCGGTTGGCAAAACCTCCCTCTCCGCCACCGCCAAGAATATGCACATGGCAGTCAATAAAACCCGGTGTCAGAATCTTTCCACTGCCGTCAATAATATCCTCCGCTGTGAGATACGGTATCTCTGGCATGCATCCTGCCTCTTCTATCTTTGCAATTTTATCTCCGATGATCAGCACATCCTTGCTTCCAAGATGTTCCGGTGCATATACATTGATATTTTTAATTAATTTCATACGTCTGTAATCCTTCCTGCAACATAAATATTAAACGCTTCCTTTCAACAAAAAGAACAAAAAGCGTGTAGTGGAAAATAATTTTCCATCTACACGCTTTATTTTACAATAGATTCCCTTTTCCTTCAATCTGTTTCCGTGAACAATACCATCATCAGAATCCGATTCCAACCGCAATCAAAATCGTGATCACAGCACCGATCATCAGCACACCCAGGTATTTCCACATGAACTTGATCCAGCTGGACCACTCGATTCTGGCAATAGCCAGAGAACCGATCAGACATCCGGAAGTCGGAACGATCAGATTGGTAAATGCATCTCCCAGCTGGAAAGCAAGTACCGAAGTCTGACGGGTAACTCCCAGCAGATCTGCCAGCGGAGCCATGATTGGCATCGTGACTGCTGCCTGTCCGGATCCGGATACCACAAAGAAATTAAATACGGACTGAAACAGATACATCAGCACAGCTGCTGCCGCACCGGAAAGTCCTGCCAGTGCTTTAGAGATTCCATACATGATCGTATTGATCACGGTTGGAGTTGTCGGATCGGAACCACCGAGTACCTGCATGATTCCCTGCGCCATGGCTACAACCAGAGCCGCTCCGATCAAATCTTTTGCACCATTTTTAAAAGAAGTTGCAATATCATTCATCTTCATATCGTTCAGATGGAACATCACGCCGATCACACCTGCAACGATACCCATGATAAAGAACTGTGTCGCAATCTCAGGCATATAATACCCTTTTTTCATAACACCCCAGACTACCCATACAACGGTAACAGCCAGTGTAAGCAGAACCAGAATGTGTCCGATCCCGAAAGAATGACCATCATCGATACCTGTTTTCTCGTTCTGCTCACGGAAATACTGATCTGTCTTATAAGCAACCGAGATCGTCGGTGTTTTTTTCACTTTCGCTGCATAGAACATGGTCATTCCACAGCCGAGTGCAGTAAATACCACCCACATCGCCATACGGAATCCCGCACCGGAAAACACATCAATACCGGCAATTCCCTGTGCGATACCCACAGAAAACGGGTTCATCCAGGAAGCACCAAAACCAATCTGTGTTGCCACATAAGTAACCAGAACTGCAATGACCGTATCATATCCAACCGCAACAAACAGTGGACACAAAATCATGGTAAACGGAAGTGCTTCCTCTCCCATTCCAAAAACAGCCCCGCCTAGAGAAAACAGTACAAAAAGAACCGGAATCAGCAATTTTTCTGCCCCTTTTGCCTTGCGGATCAGTCCGACCAGTCCCGCTTCGATGGCTCCTGTCCGAATCATGATACCAAACGCACCACCCACTACCAGCAAAAATGCAATGATCTGAATCGCAGAATCGCTGACAATTCCATTAAACATGTAATTAAAGAAACCACTTTCGCCGTCACCACTGAATAAGGTAACCCCTTCTGTGACTGCTTTTCCCGCATCGTCTGTCAGATACTGGAAACTTCCATCTTTAATTACCGTACGGGTCTTCTCCACCCCGTTCATCATGTACGTAACATCCTGTGTTTCGTAGTAGCCCTTCGGAACAAAGAACGTAACGATCGCGGCAAGGACAACCACAAAGAAAATAATAATGTAAGTGTCCGGAACGCTAAACCCTTTGTTAAATGATTTCAGGCCTTCTCCTTTTTTCTTGCTCATACTTGAGTATCCCTCCATTTTATCTTTACATCCCATAATGGACATGCACACACGATTGTACCACAGAAGTACAAAGAAAGTAAGCCATAAAAAGAAAAAGCTGAAAGTTTACAGTACTTTCAGCTTTTTCTGCTCCACAAGAGTTTTATCGTATCCGAAGCATCTTCTCCATCTCTTCTTTTGTGCAGGATGTTCCTGCATATCGCGCTTTCTCATAAATCTGTGCAAATACTTTCGCATCGGCATCCTCTAGCTCCATGTGACCTGCAGTCTGGGTTGGTGTCCAGGCACTGTCCGGGGATCCTTTCAGTTTTTCGAGAACTTTTTTCCGATAGTGCTTTCGGATCCTTCCATCTGCAGATCGATTCCAGAAAAGATGCTTCTTTCTTTTTCCGGTTCAGATTTTTCTTTTTTTCAGCTGCCGGTGGTGGCAGTAATCGTTCGATCTTGTCTCCGTTTTCCTCGGTCTTTTCATTAAAATGCAGATACAATCGATACAGCGCCCGCACTCCAACAAAAACGCACACAAGCACCAGACTGATACCGATCATCCAGCCGATCAGATCCAGCAATTTGTACAACAGTTCCAAAAGCCACGGAATCTCTCTGCTGGCAGTCGCCTGCATCATCTGGTTCGTCTGCTCTGCTGCCATCGTTCCCTCTTGCGCCGGTGAATTCGGAATCAGATGCAGCAGCCAGCGTATCACAGTTTTTAACGCCTGACCACCCTTCCGGATCAGCTGATCAATACCCAGATAAGGAGCTGCGATCATGGCCACCGCCGTAACTGCGGAAACCAGCCACATCATCCCCTGGTTGATCTTAGCTAGCCGCCGTACCGGAAGTCTTTCCAGAGATGCATGTGTTTTTAAAAAAGAATCCACCTCTTTCAGGTTGATATGGAAATTACAGAGCAGATAATATAATGCCGCAAGAACCGGAGCAATCCGAATCGCCGTATCCGACACAAAATGCTGACCAAGAAAATACAGAACCAGAGCAATTCCAAGCCATGGATACGACGGAATCTTCAACCAACAGGTTTTCTTTGATGCCCTCCCATAAAAATAGGAAAATGCCGCAATAACTCCCAGAATTCCTGTCCAGATTCCGCAAACACCACTTCCTGCAAGCATCACAGACCCTCCGATCAGAAGCAACGTAACGATTCCGAACTGCCAGAAATGAGTTGCTTTCTTCTCTGCCAGAAACAGGCCTGCATTTAGCGGAAACAGCAGACATCCCACCAGTACAAACGGTTCGCTTCCATGCCCGGATATTACCACTACACACGCATAGATGGCAAATAAGATCAAAAATCCATGACACAGCTCCAGAAGCATCAGTGCCGCCTGTCGTTTGGTTATCTTCAACTGCTTCATTTTGCCACCTCCCATCGAAGTGCTGTCATATTTCGGCTGTCCGGAAGTTTCCATTCCATATCCTCATATAAGGTAGCGATCCATACACCGGTTCCTCCTTCGTTCAGAAGCCTGCTGAATCCGTCATAACAGCTCTCTCTCTGATTTTTGGAAATCATCACATAGGTCCGGTTTCCCCTGTTCGCTTCTTCCCGTAGACGATCCAGGATCACTTCCATGTGTTCTGCTTTCTGATCCAGATCCAGCCGTGTCAGTCCTTCATACAACGCACGCACCTGCTGTGATCCGGTACCCGGTTCCAGGCTGAAACATGCTTTTGTCTTCAGATCTCGTCCATTGGTACGGATCCCCGCAGGAATTCCATTCTGCAACAGGCGGGAAACCAGGGCTGCTGCCAGCCGGATCCCCTCTTCGTGGATCGCATCAAATTTCCAGATGGTCTCGTCTTCTACATCCAGCAAAACCACCACTTCCTGTGCAGATGTGGAATCATAGAGATTGACCATCCACTGATCCGTCCGTGCAGATACTTTCCAGTTAATCTTATGCATCGGATCTGTCGGCTGATATTCCCGGATTCCCCGAAATTCAAAAGGATCTTCATACAGATTCTTCCGGGACAGCACACTTCCCATTATTTTCTGAAAGGGGATCTCCAGCCTGGTCTCATCCACCATCCGCGGATACACATAGAAATGATCCGGCGATTCCAGTGTTTTATAGAATTTTCCATTCATCAGCGGACTTCTTGTCACCAGTTCCACCTGAGACAGTTCATAATATCCACGCCTGGAACAGTAGAATGAAATCGTCCTGGTAATTTTCTGATAACTGCCTACCGAAAAGATATCTCTTTTATAACATTGATCCGAGACACTTGTATTTTCTCCGTCGGCAAACCGAAGATTCCGGTGCATCTGAAATCCCACCTGCAACACAGGAAGAAACAGCCATTTTCTGTTATAGATGGTTTCCGTCAGTATGGCATCCCGCCCTTCCAGAGAAGGTTCTTTCTGAAATTCCACACGTGCATCCAGATGTTTTTCCCACAGATGCCCGTAGCTCTTCACCAGCACAGCATTCATCACAAATGCACCGATCAGTACTACTATAATGATCATCTGCTATCTCTCCCATTCTTCTGTCGGCACGCTCACCTGTCCCAGAATCTCCTCAATCTTTGTCTGACCGGTAACTGCCCCGCCAAATCCTCTTGACAATACCAGACGATGTGCCATGACAGGACCGGCTACTGTTTTGATATCCTCCGGCACCACATAGTCTCTTCCCCGGATCCATGCATACGCCTGAGATGCCCGAAGAAGCGCCATCGTTCCACGTGGACTCACACCGGACAGAATCTCTTTGTCTTTTCTTGTCGCCTGTACCAGATCTGCCATATACTCCAGCAGAAGTTCATGTACATGAACCTTCTTTACCTGCTCCCGCGCTGCCAGAATCTGTTCTTTTTTACATACTGCCTGCAATGTTTCATACGGCTGATCCAGTATAAAACGCTTTAAAATTCCCACTTCTTCTTTCTTATCCGGCAGTCCCATCGACAGTTTCATAAAGAAACGATCCAGCTGTGCTTCCGGAAGGGGGAAAGTTCCTGTCGTTTCCAACGGGTTCTGGGTTGCAATAACAAAGAAAGGTTCTGCCAGTTTTCTTGTCACCCCGTCTACCGTCACCTGGCGTTCCTCCATACATTCCAGAAGACTTGCCTGAGTTCTCGGAGTCGCGCGGTTGATCTCATCTGCCAGAATAATATTGGCAAATACAGGACCCGGGCGAAACTGAAATTCACCTGCCTGCTGATTATAATAGTTCAGTCCAGTGATATCCGATGGCAGAAGATCCGGTGTAAACTGAATACGTCCGAAATCAGCATCCAGTGATCTGGATAATGACTTCGCCAGCATCGTCTTTCCGGTTCCCGGTACATCTTCCAGAAGTACGTGTCCTCCCGCTGCCAGTGTGGTCAGTACCAGATCAATAGTCTCCTCTTTCCCGACCAGAACCTTTCCGATATTTTCTCTTAACGCCTGCACCCAGGCTCTTGACTGTTCCATGCAAAAAAATCCTCCCATATAAAGTCTTCAGTCAGTATTTATCGGCATTTTGCCTGATATTTCTTCCTGTTTTTGTAACACTTTCGTCACTATTGAACGAATAGTTACATTATAACTTTATATGAGAGGACTTGCAAGTTATTTATGCCACACGGATCATACCGGAAATTTCTTTCACAGTAGACATTCCTTTTGCCACTGCCAGTGCATCTTTCAGATTCTTTTCTTTCACTTCATCTGTGATCACAACGATCTCTGCATACTGGTCTTTCTTTCTTCTCTGGATAACCTGTGCCAGACTGACCCCACTGTTGCCGAACACGCTGGCGATATTTGCCAGGACACCCGGACGGTCTTCCACGAACATACGGATGAAGAATTTGCTGCTGATCTCGTTCATATGTTTGATCGGAAGGTTCTTATAACAGGTACATCCGATTCTTCCACAGCAGTCATGCAGAATATTTCTTACAATATCAAAGACATCACCGACTACCGCACTCGCTGTAGGCAGTTCTCCTGCGCCACGGCCGTAGAACATCGCGTCCTGCACCGCATCTCCCTGTACAAATACGGCATTGTATGCGTCATTAACCGATGCCAGCGGATGATTCACATCGATCAGCATCGGATGGACTCTCGCCTCGATTCCTTCCGGTGTATTTCTAGCCACGCCAAGAAGTTTGATCACGCATCCCATCTCGTTGGCATATTCGATATCCGTTGCCGTGATTTTGGTGATTCCTTCGGTATATACATCATCAAAAGTCACTCTGGAATTGAACGCTGCACTGGCGAGGATCGCCACTTTTCTTCCCGCATCCAGACCTTCCACGTCCGCTGTCGGATCACTTTCCGCATAGCCGAGATCCTGCGCCAGTTTCAGAGCATCAGCAAACTCCATACCGTTCTGGCTCATCTTGGTCAGGATAAAGTTAGTCGTACCGTTCACGATACCCATAACTTCAGAAATATGATTGCCTGCCAGACACTGTTTGATCGGGCGGATGATCGGGATTCCGCCGGCCACTGCTGCTTCATGGAGAAAATCTTTTTTGTTCTTTGCAGCGGTATCTAACAGAATGTGACCGTCCGCTGCGATCAGATCCTTATTTGCCGTCACGACATTCTTTCCTGCCTCCAGTGCTTCCAGAATATAAGTTCTCGCCGGTTCGATGCCTCCGATCAGCTCGATTACAATCTCAATCTCCGGATCGTCTACAATCTCTTTCCAGTTATTCGTAAGCAGTGACGGATCGTCTGTCTTCTGAGCCGCTTTCTCTATATTCCGAACCAGTATCTTCTTCAGTTCCACTCTGGCTCCCAGCTTTGAAACCATCTCTTCCTGCTGCATTTTTAACACTTTATATACACCACCACCTACGGTGCCAAAACCAAGCAAAGCTGCTTTAATGACTCTTTCTGCCATATCCTTTTTCTCCTTTTCCGCCACAGAGGGCAACATCACTTTTCGCCCATTTTACCACACTAAAGTGAACTTGTGAAGTGCGAAGTGTCTGCTACACTGAAATTTCTCCGAATTTTCCTGCCAGACACTACTGTTTGAATTTTCTCTGCATTTTCATCTATTCTGATACATAATAACACCAAGACAACCTTTATATTGCTGACGGGGAGCTGGTGAAAGCCGGCTGAGAGGAGACGTGATTCCGTTTCGACCCGAAAACCTGATTTGGATAATGCCAACGTAGGAAAGATATACCGGATAAAAGAGGTAGACATACACACACTGTTTCTTTTTTCCATCAGACAGATCACAGGATCCTTACTCAGGTAAGGGTCCTTTTTACTTCGCTCAGTATATCCGGCTGTCAAAAGCGATACATCGGGGACACCACCTTGTACCGCTGAAAAAAAGACAAGATCTTATGATTTTGTTCAGCATCAGAAACCCGGAACCTGCTTTCTGATGCAGGCGTCAGCAACTACTTCTATATATTGTCCGGACGTATGGATTTTTGTTCTGCATGGATACGTCTGTGTTTTGCTGACGTCAAAAACAGATACATTTTTTATTATGTATGTGAAAAGAATGGAGGCAAAACAACATGAAAAATTACACCACTCAGATGGATGCGGCACGCAAGGGAATCATCACACCCGAAATCAGCCTTGTAGCCGAAAAGGAACATATGGATGTCAGTAAACTGATGACGCTTGTTGCAGAAGGTAAAGTAGCAATCTGCGCCAATAAAAATCACACCTGTTTAAGCGCGGAAGGTGTGGGAAGTATGCTCCGCACAAAAATCAATGTCAATCTCGGTGTTTCCCGTGACTGTAAAGACTATGATATCGAAATGAAGAAAGTAATGAGCGCTGTGGAACTCGGTGCCGAAGCCATCATGGATCTTTCCAGCCATGGAAATACCCAGCCTTTCCGCCGTAAACTGACAAGTGAATGTCCGGTTATGATCGGTACGGTTCCTGTCTATGACAGCGTTATTCATTATCAGCGTGATCTTGCAACTCTGACCGCAAAAGACTTTATAGATGTGATCCGGATGCATGCGGAGGACGGTGTGGACTTTGTCACTCTCCACTGCGGAATCACACGAAAAACCATCGAGCAGATCAAAAAGCACAAACGAAAAATGAATATCGTCAGCCGTGGAGGAAGTCTGGTTTTTGCCTGGATGAGCATGACCGGAGAGGAAAATCCATTCTATGAGTATTATGATGAAATTCTTGATATCTGTGAAGAATATGATGTGACCATTTCTTTAGGTGATGCCTGCCGGCCGGGATGTCTGGCAGATGCAACCGATGTATGCCAGATTGAAGAACTGGTCCGTCTCGGAGAACTGACAAAACGTGCATGGGATCATAATGTACAGGTTATGGTGGAAGGTCCCGGACATGTGCCTCTGGATCAGGTAGCTGCCAATATGAAAGTCCAGCAGAGCATCTGTATGGGAGCTCCTTTCTATGTACTCGGACCACTTGTCACCGATATTGCTCCCGGATATGACCATATCACCGCAGCCATCGGTGGCGCCGTTGCTGCCATGAACGGTGCTGCATTCCTTTGTTATGTAACACCAGCCGAACATCTGGCTCTTCCAAATGTAGAAGATACCAAGCAGGGAATCATTGCCTCCAAAATCGCAGCTCATGCAGCTGATATTGCCAAAGGAATCCCCGGCGCCCGTGATATAGATGATAAAATGGCAGATGCACGTCGTGTGCTCGACTGGGATGCCCAGTATGCCTGTGCTTTAGATCCGGAAACTGCCAAATCCATCCGCGCCAGCAGAATGCCGGAAGATGACCACAGCGATACCTGCAGCATGTGCGGCAAATTCTGTGCTGTCAGAAGCATGAACAAAGCCCTCGCCGGAGAGTATATTGATATTTTGTAAAATTATCACGTTTTAAATGATCGTTAGTATTTTTCATTTAAAAGATGAATCATGATAAAATTATAAAACGCCACGAAGCGCATTGGATCTGCTGAATACCACCAGCATCATGCTGCTTCGTGCGTTTTGACACGTTTCTTTATTTACTTTTTACAAATGTAAGGATTTATTTGTAGTTTACGATCTGTCCGAATTCTTCTTTGAGGGAAGCGCCTCCAACCAGTCCGCCATCGATGTCTGCCTGAGCAAACAGGTCTGCTGCTGTTTTGGAGTTTACGGATCCACCGTACTGGATACGGATCTCTGCT
>ENA-OPYX01001649-OPYX01001649.1-human-gut-metagenome-genome-assembly--contig:-NODE-1649-length-11289-cov-3.134832_pt1 | contig 11289 bp, 11 predicted proteins | sample MGYA00242639_ERZ504486 | MGnify/ENA primary metagenome ERZ504486 (study PRJEB26092, sample SAMD00036296) | human gut metagenome | host: Homo sapiens | study: EMG produced TPA metagenomics assembly of... | reverse complement strand
GTTATAAAAGCAACTATAATATTAATAAGCCCCTCACAAAGCATCAACCTTGTGAGGGGCTTATCTTATCTTCTAAACATTTTTCTTTCTCATAAGAAACGCACCTATACCTATAAGCACGACACCGATTATACAGCTAGATAATAAAGTAATGAATAATACGTTTCCATTAATACTAATATCTGTGCTCCAATCAGACAGGTTCATATTACTTATAGCAATTGCCTTATCTTTATTAAGAATATATTCAAGAAAATCATTAGCAAAAACAAACCATATTACAGATATTATTGTACTAATTCCAGCTCTTATAAGTCCATGAACAGGAAGATATCTGATTACAAGAAATACAAGCCAGACGCCAAGCATAAGTACAACAGCTACTGTATATCCGTCCCTCATGCCTGTAAATCCGGAATGATAATACACTGTAAACATTGTAAGAAACAGCCACAAAGTATCCCATGTCATTGTTATAAGTGCCTTCTTATCACTAAGTACCGGCGGAAGTTTAACCAGACATATCACTATCGGGAACAATACTATTGATATACCAAATACTGTAGGTATAGCCCATAACAGGAAGTTTCCTCCACCATTCATCCGGTCAACGAAGAACAGTATAAGCATCAGCGAAGTAACTCCTGCAAGAATACATTTTAACAGACGATTATTAGTGGACATAAGCGGAACTACCGTAAGTGCTGCGACAAGCAGCATAGAAGCAGTAACAACCGAGAATACGCCTAATCCCATGCCGGTAGCAAGCTGCACTATAAATGTAATGACAATTGGCAGTAGAAGTATTGCGGCAATCACAACTCCTGCCTTGTATGCTGCATTACGCTCTATTTTTGCATGTCTTTCGAGTATTCCCTTCGATTCCTTTGCAAGTACTTCATCAACGTTATTTTCTTTTAATTCATTATACATTTTCTGGCAGTCATTACAGCCTGGCAGATGCTTTTCAACAAATCTGCGGCTCTCTTCGCTGCATGCATTGTCATAATAAAGTGGCAGTAAATCCTGCACGATATCACATTCTTTATTACTCATATCTAATCAACCCTTTCTTTTATTTTCAATCTGGCCCTATGATAAGTTACTCTGGCCCAGTTCTCAGTTTTTCCAAATACCATTCCAATCTGTGCAAATGTGAGTTCTCCAAAAACTCTCAACTGAAATACCTCTTTATACGGCTCCGGTAGTTCATGAAGAACCATATGAATCTGCAAAGCAGAATCTGTATCTGAAACTTTATCCGCCAAATCAGCCGTCTGCTGCGGTAAAGTCTCATCAAGCTCAGAAAACTTCTTATTTTTCCTGCATTCATCAATTGCGAGATTCTTAGCAATACTGCAAAGCCATGTGAGCTCACCCGCCTTGCCCTCATACGGACGTTTGGCAGTCATGGCTTTGTAAAAAGGTATTTTGGTGTGATTTCTTCAGCAAGAGACTGATTCTTTACTATAGTAAACACATAAGAATACACCTGCATATAATAGGAATTGTACAATTTCTCGTAATTCAGAACTGGTCACCTCCCTCCGTCTTACATAGGTTAGACGCACGAAATGGATTTTCGTTACAACATTTTCAGAATATTTTATAGAATTTTTTCAAAATGTGTCAAAAAATTGTATGCCAAAGGTACAGGCAGATGTGTTATTATACATATTGAATTTTATTCAGGAGAATTAATTATGATTAGAAAATGAACAACTGCGTTCTATACGCAAATCACAGATACAAGCTGGCTTAACGGAGCCAGTCTCATTGATGTTGTTGAAAAATTGTATTAAAAAATTGGAGCAACATTTTTACAATTAAGAGAAAAAAATTGCATCGCATGATGAAATTGTTGCAAAAGCAAAAGGCAATTAAGCCAATTGCACGAAAATATGGAGTACCATTTGTTATTGATGATGATGTGCAGGCGGCACTTGAAGCTGACGCTGACGGAGTACATATCGGACAGAGTGACACTGACTATATGACTGCAAGAAGTATTCTTGGAGATAATAAGATTATCGGCATGACCGCCAAGACAGTTGAACAGGCTAAAGAAGCGGAAAGACTTGGTGCAGATTATATCGGAACCGGTGCTGTATTTGGTTCAAGTACCAAAAAGGATGCTGTATACATGCCTCGTGAGCGACTGATTGAGGTTGCAGGTTCAGTTAATATCCCTGTCGTTGCAATCGGCGGTATTGATTACGACAACTGCGGTGAGCTTGCAGGCACTGGTGTTGACGGGATTGCTGTTGTTTCAGCTATATTTGCCGCTGATGATCCTGGACTTGCTACGAAAGAGCTTTACTTAAAGACTGGCCGTGTATTTAATTATCACAGGGATTTCATATTTGACATGGACGGAACTATTCTTGATTCTATGCCTTACTGGAGAAATGTTTCCAAGGAATACGCCATGCAGTATGTTGATAAGTTACCTGATGACTTTGACGAGCGTACTTATGTAATGGACCTTGATGAATGTTCTGCTTATTTCCGTGATGAATTAGGCATAAACACTGATGCAGCAACTATGCGACAGACTGCTGTGGATATTATGACAAGACACTACAGCACAGATATTCCGGCTAAAGACGGAATGCTTGAATTAATCAGACGTGAGCATGAAGCCGGTTCTTGCATGTGCATATTTACAAGCTCTGACAGAGGCTGCGTTGACGCTGCACTTAACCGGCTTGGAATAGCTGACTGTTTTAACAACATTTTTACAGTATATGACATTCCGTATAATAAAAAGAATCCGGAAAGCTACAAGCTTATCGCTGAAAAAATGCATTTTAAACCGGAAGATACATGGGTATATGAAGATGTTCTTCACGGCATTGAATCTGCAAGACAAGGTGGATTTAAGATATGTGCTGTATATGAATGAGGATTCTAAGAAGCATTGGAACGAAATCTGCGCACTTGCAGATGAAATAAGAGATATAAGAAATGATTGAGGATTAGTAATGAAGAAAAAGTTGTTGTCGGCATGTCAGGGGGCGTTGATTCCTCTGTTGCCGCTTATCTATTAAAGGAACAGGGCTATGATGTAATAGCCTTTAATAATAATATTCTTAGGAATCCGGATAAAACTGAACTGATCAGCCTGAGTGTCATAATAAGTATTCAAAATTCATACTGTATCTTCACTCTTTCCATGATCAGAGTCAGAATACACTTCCATATCCTCCGTCGTATATTTATCAGAGAAGAAATTTCTCAGTTTTTTCTCTGATAACGTGATTTTTTGTTCCTGCTTCCTGCCAGGCTGACTGTTTACCAGTATGGAGATCATTTTCGCCTGCGTCATCGGTCCTGCTTCAAGTGCTGTGCGGAGTGCCGCTACCTGAACTGCTTTAACCGTACCATTTTCCTTGATGTATTCAAATAACCATGTTTGAATCTCTTTGTCAATATAGGAAATGTCAACCGCAACAGTAAACTGCAGACGTTTCTTATCTACATAATCAAGAAGGTCTGGAATGAGTTCCGTTAGGCGGATGTACCGCTGAATACTTCTTGCACTTTCACCCACTTGATTTCCAAGTTCTTCATCAGACCTTAAATTTGTGCCACTTTGGCACGAATTATTTTTAGGTGGTCTTCCTGCTTGTCTCTTCATTGCGCCTAATTTCATTTTATATGCAAACGCCTTTTCACTTGGAAGTAGTTCTTCTCGTTGGATATTGGCATCTACCATTATGACAATGGCTTCATCGTCTTCTATATCCCTTACAATGGCCGGTATTGTCTCCAATCCAGCTTTTATTGCAGCGTGCATTCTCCGATGCCCGGATATCATCTCATAACTATTATTCTTATCTGGCCTTACTAAAACAGGTGTCAGCACACCATTCTGTTTAATACTCTCTACCAGGTCATCCATCTTATCGTCATCCAAAACCTTAAATGGATGATTTGCAAAGCTATGTATTCTGCTAATCTCAATATCTGTTGCACTTTCCTCACCGGATACTCCCAGCAGTTCATCTATACTAGGCATCTTTATTTTGTCTGCACTCTTACTCTTCATTTCCCAGTACCTCCTTTGCAATCGTCTCATATGCTTTCGCTACTTTTCCATTCAGGCAATGAGAAAAAATGCTGACACCTTCTGCACTTGTTTCAGCTGCTTTCACTGACATAGGAATCACCGTATCAAAAATCTCTATCTTTTCTCCATAAGCTTCACGCACTTTACCAGCCACATCTTTTGCATAGTTTGTGCGGAAATCTACCATTGTGAGAAGTATTCCTTCAAATACGAGCTGCCTGTTCAGACGTTTCTTCACCATTGCAATCGTATGTATCAGCTGCTGAAGACCTTTCACCGGAAGGTAAGCCGCCTGTACTGGAATCAACACGGAGTCCGCAGCTACCAGCGCATTAATTGTCATTAGTCCCAGGCTTGGCATACAGTCAATCAAGATATAGTCGTACTTCGTTCTCACAGCCTCAATATATTCCTTCATAATCAGTTCCCTGCTCATCACATTCCCCATTGTTACTTCCAATGCAGACAATTCGATATTTGCCGGAAGCAGATCTACATTTTCTTTATGATGCAGAATGCCATCTGTGATCTCAAATTCTTTTTCATTGATGATAGCCATCATAATTGTGGCAAGTGTAGTTCCTATTTCGTCCGGTTCTACATAACCAAGACTTGCTGTAAGGCTCCCCTGTGGATCTGCATCAATCAGCAAAACTTTCTTTCCCTGTCTGGCAAGTCCAATTCCAAGATTTACGGTTGTGGTGGTTTTTCCAACTCCACCTTTCTGGTTTGATATTGCGATTACTCTACACATAATTTTCCTCCTATTTTGCTGCCGTTTTCTGCGATTTCCATTGATTTAACATGCTCAGTATCTCTTCTTTCATTTCTGCCGGGGTATATGATTTCGGAAAATACCGATACAGTTGTTCGTTGTTAAACATCACTCTGGTAATTTCCCCTTTTTTGATCTCACCCATGATCTCTCTCATTTTTGTTCCAGTCAGCTTTTTCTCCCGGCTTAATTTCTTTATTCTCTGTGCCTGGGAAATGGATGGGACTGCCTGTGTATACTCCATAGCATCTATAAATTTCTTTTGTTCCTCTATCGTTAAATACGAAAGTTCCACAGCCGGGTTAAATGAAAGTTCTCCGTTATCCAGCTTTTCCAGTAACTCAGGAATCAGATCCGTCAACTTTAGATACCGCTGTACCTGTTTTGCACTGTCACCAAATTCTTCACCAATGATTTCTACTGTCTTTTTTCCTTTTAACGGGTAGTCAGACTGGCTACTTTTTCTTCTACCTCCGGTTCTCTTCATGGCTTCATTCTTCATTTTATAAGCAAAAGCTTTTTCACTGAACGTTATCTGCTCCCTTTGTAAATTGGAATCCACCATATTTATTACTGCTTCATCATCTGACATTACTCTGATAATGACCGGTACCTTCCTGTAACCAAACTTTTCAGCAGCTGCCTTTCTTCTGTGTCCGGAGATAATCTCATAAACACCATCTGGAATCGGTCGTACAATCAGCGGATTTATGATTCCGTATTTCTCAACACTCGCACTGAGCCGAATCATTTCCTGATCCATCCGAACCTTAAATGGATGGTTCTTAAAGGTCCGCAGACGTTCCAGCTGAATCTCTATGATTTTTTCGCCATCTTCTGGAACTGATGCACTTCGTGTATCCACTGTATCCATATCTTTCCTCCATTTCTTATCTGCAACAGAAAAAGCCTGTCCAGATAGATTTCTTTTTGAAATCTGATCCAAACAGGCTTACTGTTGACCTTAGTTCTCACTAAGCAAAGATTCTATTGTATTCACACCTAATAACTTACCGCCGAATATTTCCCTTCCTCTTTTTTTTTATCTGAGCTTGAATTTACATCCATTTTCTCAAATAAACAGCTAGCTTTTCTCTTTTATTAGAATTTCGATTTATTTCCAGCTATTATATAAGTAGTGCGTTTTATTAGACAGCGGCTAATAGAATTCTTTCCGTATTAGCTGATATTCCATTCCTTTTTCCCTCTGAAAAAACAAAAAAGCGGAAATCATATTAGAAATTTTTCTAATACATTCCGCTTTTGATAGGACGTCCCGTGCGGGAATCGAACCCACATCTAGTGCTTAGGAGGCACTTGTTCTATCCATTAAACTAACAGGACAAATACCGGATTTTTGGCTTAAAATCAAGGTTTTCAGCCATTTCAACGGCATTGGATTTTATGATTTAAAACTGACTTGCGTCAGCTGAATCAATCTTATATGATGAAATTTTTTGGTATGAAGCTATCGCCTTTTCCAAAAACGCATGTCCTCTTAATTGTGACATCACATAACAGAATCGAACTCAAATTCATTTTTCTGTTATACGCCGAGGCGATAACTCTGGTCACCGCTTAGGAGGCGAGTGCTCTATCCAGCTGAGCTATGACGACACATGCCGCAAACCCTTGATTTTACTGGGTTTCTGGGATTTTTCCCTTCGGCCATATATAAGATTATCAACTCTTTTTCGAGTTGTCAATCTACAGATTTTTTTGATTTGGTAACATTAGAACGTTCCCCAATTTGGGGAATGCTTTGTTGTCACCATTAGCATTTTTCAGAATAGATTCGAACTGAAAGTTGTTTTTCATTTTTTCCCTTTGGGGAATGCCTCGGCTTTCTCTTAGGAGGCGAACCCTCTATCCTACTGAGGTACTGAGACGTATTTAATTGTAATGGAGCAATTTTCAAATTTATTTCATAAATCGCTTCCGAAAGGGGATTGCTCCACCTAACCCTTAGGAGGCGCTTGTTATATCCATTTAACTACGAGAACATAAAAATATGATTGCTAACTTCTCTATCATAGCAGAGAACCATGTTTTCTGCAAGCATTCATCCTAAAAATGCGATCGTAATAAAAAGGCGGTTCCTATATTATGTAAAATTGTTACTTCTATTGTTATGTTATTATAAAAAAGTATTTTCCTGCACTTTATCATAATAAAAATAATAAAGCATTTCCTGTGTTTGTTTTTGTGTGGTCTGTGTATACAGGAAATGCTCTATATTTAATATAATGTATCACTGTATGAAATTAATACCCGTAATTGACATGTCCCTGTAGCCAGATTCTGCCTTTAAAACGGCGTCCTACTTCCGGTTCGCCTAGCAGATCTTTCTGGTTGATACAAATGTCAAAAATCAGGTTGTTACAGTTGAGGGTCAGAATCCAGAGCTTTTCATTGCTCAGATTGTTTTCTGCTTCATAAAAATTCAGAATTTCTCCGATCACAACATACTGATCACTTTCGATTCCGTATGGAATGAAACTGCTCTCTACAATAGAAAGAACATCTTCCTTCATAACACGTCTGGAAAGGGAGGAATACAGATCCATGTCGTTCATGGTCAGGTTTTCCATGGCACCTTTATTTCCGTCCCGTGCCTGTTTCATCAGGTTTAACCGCTGTTCAGAAGATTTTTCTTTGTTTGCCAGCATCTTACTTGTTTTCATAACTGGCAACAGAATTTTTCCGCCGGTAGAGAGACCTGCCAATACAGCGTTTTCCGGTCCACGTGTGCCATGCAGTGCATATTTTTTCTCACGCAGCACATCAGCAATATTTTCAATATAAAAAATCAGTGTGACGCCTAATTTTTAATTCGTCACAGATTCCGGCAAATGCCTCTCTTCCTGCGTGGCGTTCAATTTCGATCATCTCATTTGTGGTGATCTGAGAGCCGTGCAGATAAGGATAATAATATTCCATACGAAATTCTTTGTCGTTGATGAAATTTCCACAAACCATAATGCCAATGTCGGTTCCAAAATTTTTGGAGAAACATGCAAATTCGTTTCCTGTTTCATCGGTTACAATGGTCTGTTCATCCGGACGATTCAAAATAGATTCCAGTACGGGGTACAGTTCTGCATTTTTGGTAAATCGCGAAATCCATAGATCTTAAAAATGTATGTATCATAGATTATTTTTTCCCTGTTCATAGGTGTTTTCTAATGCCATATCAAGAGCTTCTCTTTCTTCATCTGCAAGCATGATCACAGAGTTGCCGTTGATAATCTCTTTGATATAAGTGTAGCAGCCTTCTCTGCTGTGCATTGCGTTGATAATAAATCCGTCATTTTTTCGGTTTAACAGTGCAAGGGAGAAGGAAAGTTTGCCGCCCATCTCATTGAAGGCATCGTATTTTACAAGTCCGACTTTCTGGTAAGTATTGTCAAGGTGGTCAAGAACCATCTGAACTTTGCGTTTTGTGTCCTCATCGGAAGCAATCAGATCATCTACCTGATTCAGACGTTTTACCAGGGTATCCTCTAAGGAAGCGGCATTTTTGCCGGACATAAATGCTTCGTAACGTTTTTTCAATTTGCGCATCTTGACTCCGTTTATGATCATGATGATGATCAGAATCAGAACAAGGGCGGCGAGACCGGCGGTGATCACATCAAGACTGATGCCGGTCAGATCTTCAATATGCAATTTTAAATAATCCAATGTTTAGTCCTCTCTTCGTTTTTGAAATTTTGAGGACAATCAGATGATATCTGTGATTCCAGCACATTCTATTTTTAGTGTATTCAGTTTCTGGCAGATTCAGGTTCTGATGTCCTGCAAAAGTTGTTGGGTTACTGAATACTCTGAATAAGTTCAACCAGACGGTTTAATTCGTCCTGTGAGTAATATTCAATTTCAATTTTTCCTTTTTGGTCGTTTTTCTGATGAATTTCTACTTTGGTTCCAAAGATACGTTTCATCTGATCGGCCAGATCTGCATAAATGGCAGATAATACAGGATCTTTTTCCTTTTTCTTTGATGTATCGTCGCCCTGCAGTAATTTTCTGACCAGTTTTTCTGTTTCACGTACACTGAGTTTTTCATCAAAAATGCGAAGTGCCAGCTGATGCTGTAATTCCTGATCTTCAATGGAAATCAGGCAACGGGCATGACCGGTAGAAATCATTTCATCAATCACCATCTGCTGAACCTGTTTGGAAAGTTTGAGCAGACGCATGGAGTTGGTTACTGCTGTTCTGCTTTTGGAAACACGTTCGGCGATTTCATCCTGTTTTAAATGAAATTCTTCCATTAATCTGCGATATGCCTGTGCTTCCTCAATTGGGTTCAGATCTTCACGCTGGATATTCTCAATCAGTGAAATTTCTACGATCTGCTGATCGGTAAGTTTGCGGATAATGACAGGCACTTCCTTTAAACCTGCCAGTTTTGCTGCTCTCCAGCGACGCTCTCCTGCAATGATTTCATAATATCCGTTCTTTTCCTGAACTAACAGTGGCTGTAAAATGCCATACTGTTTGATGGATTCTGCCAGTTCTAGCATCCGTCCTCATCAAAATGCTTTCTTGGCTGCTCCCGATTTGGTTCTACCAGGGAGATTTTTACCATACTGTCAGGTGTTTCTTTTTTGGTACTCTTCTTCTTTGTAGTTGTTGTGGTGGAAGCTGTAGCAGGTTTCTCTGCAGCTTCTGTTTTATTTACTTTGTTCACGAGTAGGGAATCCAGTCCTTTCCCGAGCCCACCTTTTTTTGCTGCCATATTGATTAATCGTCCTCTCTGTCTATTACTTCCTGCGCAAGTAAACGGTAGCTTTCGGCACCGGTTGACCGTGAATCATATACGTTGATCGGTTTTCCGTGACTTGGTGCTTCTGCCAGTCGTACATTTCGCGGAATAATGGTTTTGTAAATGGTTGTGTCCAGATTCTCTTTGACATTTTCCACAACTTGCAGAGAAAGATTTGTACGTGCATCATACATGGTAAATACGACACCTTCCATTTTTAATAATGGATTCAGTCGCTCCTGTACCAGATTGATGGTGTACATTAACTGTGTCAGACCTTCCAGCGCATAATATTCACACTGAATCGGGACCAAAACGGTTGTGGCAGTTGTCATAGCATTGACAGTAAGCATATTTAAGGAAGGAGGGCAATCGATGATAATGAAATCATAATCATCTTTTACTTTTTCAATTTCATTGTGAAGTACATATTCACGGTTCTCAATGTTTAATAATTCAATCTCTGCTCCCGCCAGATTGACATTGGATGGGATCAGATCAAGACCTTCGAACTCTGTATGTACAAGAGATTCCTGAAAACTGCATTCTCCAAGAATTAATTCATAGACTGTATTTTCACATTCGTTTTTATCGACACCTAATCCGCTGGTGGTATTTCCCTGTGGATCCATGTCAATGGTCAATACTTTTTTTGCCGGCTTCTGCCAGACAAGCAGAAAGGTTGATCGTGGTGGTTGTTTTTCCAACGCCACCCTTCTGATTTGCAATTGCAATAATTCTTCCCATAAGTTTCCTCATTCCTGTTAGTTATACTCTGATTTCATCAGTATTTATGCGAAAATTCAAGTTATACGCATATGAGACTGTAGACTGTACGTAATTTTATCAGTGTAAGCTGCTATGTTTAAAAAAAATATTGCACAACTACATATCGGCATTTTTATACTGTGAAATATTACTTTTTTGAGTATAACACTTTTTAAAATGGATATCTACAAAAAAACAAAATGTTTCACGTGAAACATCTAAAAAAAGTGTGAAACATGGATAAAAATAGATTCGTATGGAAAAACTGTTTCACGTGAAACGTAAATGGAACTTAAAAATAGTAAGTTGTGATTAAAAAATGCAGATGGAAAATAGAAAGAAAAAAAATTGAAAAATGAGCGGGCGACAATAAAAAAGTATAAGTTATAATGTTTCACGTGAAACATTTAAAAAGGCATTAATTTATCTCAGTCGAGAAGACTCCCACTTCTGCAAGTGGTGAGTAATAACAAGTCTTTCTCAGTGGGAGTACAATCTCCGACTGAGATAAACGCTCCGCGGGGGCGCACATTGTCTGGGAGACAATGGTTTTGCGCCGACCGGAACGAAGTGTAGATGTGCAGTGATTCTGAGAAGAATATGTCAGCTTTCGCTGACCAGAATCACGCACCAAGTCTCACGTGCGTTCGACTTGAATTGCTACAAAAGATATTCCCGTTATTCATATAATTAGGAAATTACTTTTTCTGTAAGTACGCAATCTTATGAGATAAGCGAATGATATATCAGATGGGAGATGACTCCCACCTCTATAGGGACGCCACTGAAAAAGTGGTCGTAAAATCATATATCTGATATAATTAAGGTATCATAATTGTCGGAGGTTGAAATGTTATCATCCCAACTTAAACTTGGCCTTAGTTATTATTCAGATTTATATGA
>ENA-OPYX01001647-OPYX01001647.1-human-gut-metagenome-genome-assembly--contig:-NODE-1647-length-11292-cov-3.931661_pt1 | contig 11292 bp, 10 predicted proteins | sample MGYA00242639_ERZ504486 | MGnify/ENA primary metagenome ERZ504486 (study PRJEB26092, sample SAMD00036296) | human gut metagenome | host: Homo sapiens | study: EMG produced TPA metagenomics assembly of... | reverse complement strand
CCCGCCACCAACGTGCATCCGGCCCGGACGATCACGACCACCAACAAGCTTTTACAGCCCGGCAGCGGCTATTACCGCAGCGATGCCCACGGCATGAAGACCGGCTTTTACCACTCAGGCCGGGCGGTGCTTCGTCACCTTTGCCCGGCAGGACGGCCATACGTACGGGCTGGTCATCCTGGGCTCGAACTCCCAGAATATCTTCCGGGAGGCGGCAGAGCTGTTCGACTGGGCCTTTACCAGCCCCGAACTGCACCCCGCCCCGGCAGAGCCCGAGGTTGAACCCGAGAAGCACGGGCTGAGTGCATTCTGGCACAAAGTGTTTGGCTGATGTTTGAATGTTAAGGAGGACAAGCCTATGAATCGACCCACCTTCCTGCGCCGGAGCACGGCGCTGCTACTCACGCTGGTGCTGATGATCTGCGCCGCCCTGCCCGGGTTTGCCGCTTATCAGATGCCCATCCAGACGGCCAGCGACACCGAGTCGGTCTATCTCTTCAATCTGGATACCGGCAAGCCCATCCTCAGGCAGAACTCTGACCAGCAGCGCTACATCGCCAGCCTCACCAAGATGATGACGGCTCTGCTCTTCCTCGAGAGCGGCAAAGACATGAACGCTGAGATCACCATCCCCACCAGCCTGACCCAGGAGTTCAAGGACATCCAGAACGCCAACGGTTCCACCATGAACCTCCGCATCGGCGAGACGGTGCGCCGCATCGACCTGCTCTACGGTCTGCTGGTGGCCAGTGCCAACGACGCGGCCAGCGTCATCGCCAGCGACGTCTCGGGCGGCGACCTGACGGCCTTTGTGGCCCAGATGAACGCCCGCGCCAAGGAGTTGGGCTGTACGGATACCACCTTCACCTGCGTCCACGGTCTGTACGACTACGGCAACGTCTCCACGGCAGAGGACCTTGCAAAAATTGCCGCTGCCTGCTACGCCAACGAGACCTATATGCAGGCCGCGAACACCCTCACCTATACGTTGCCCGCCACGAACCTGCACCAGAACGAGCGGACCATCAAGTCCACCAACCTCATGCTGGACCCGGAGTATGCCTATCACCGCGACTATGTCCGGGGCATGAAGACCGGCTTTACTACCCTCGCAGGCCGGTGCTTCGTCACCTTTGCCCAGCAGGACGGCCACACCTACGGCCTCGTGGTGCTGGGCAGTGATATGAACAACATCTACCGCGAGTGTGCGGAGATTTTGGATTGGGCCTTCTCGAGCTTTTCTGACCGTCAGCTCGTGGACACGGAGACGGTGCTCACCACTATCCCGCTGACCAAGTGCCGCACGGAGGAAGCCGTGGAGCTCTACGCCGCCGATGACCTCAGCGGCTACGGCCACGCCGACGATGAAGTGACCTTCGAGTTCTCGGTGCCGGAGAGCACTTCGGCCACCGTCAAGGAGGGTGCTGTGCTTGGTACGGCCACTGTCTACCTCGACGGCTACGAGATGGGAACGGTGGACCTTGTGACCCACAAAGAATATGTGTCGGACTTTCGCACCGACACCAAAACGACTCTTCTTCTCATGGCCGCGCTCATCGGCATCCTCATCGTGCTGGGCTTCCTGACGATGGTGGCCGGCGGCGGTTCGCTGAACCTGCGGCGGCGGAGTCGGTCCCGCAGAAGATAATAGAATCAAATAGCAATAGTAAAAGCTCCCCGGAAGGGGAGCTTTTGCTTATCCAAGCTTCGCTGCAAGAACGGAAAGCGTGATTTTGGGGTTCACCTGCGCGGCAAGCCGCTGAATGGCCGCATCGGCTAGCGAGAGGGCGCGGCGGGCGGCGTCACCCGTCAGAGGGGTGCTGGTACATCCCCGGAGTCCGGCGGCGGCCACGGCCCGGAAATCGCCCAGCAGGGCCGCTGCTGCGGCCTTGTCCTTCTCGTACCCGGCCAGCAGGACGGCGGCGGCATAGCTGTCGTGAGCCGCCGCGGCCTTGGCCAGAGTCAGGGCCTTTTCCACCTGTTCCCGGCGGGCGTCGTCCCGGGCGGCGGCAAGCACTGTGCCGATGTGGCCGTCGAACAGCTCACTGTAGAGCCGGGCCTGCTTTTTGTCCACGCCCTGCCCGATGCACCACTGGGCGCATTCTTCGGGACTGACCGGGGCCACGGCGAAGCTGATGCAGCGGCTGCGGATGGTGGGCAGCACACCGGCCAGCGAATCTGCCGTCAGCAGGAAGAGCACGCCTTCCGGCGGCTCCTCCATGACCTTCAGCAGAGCGTTGGCCGATTCCTCGTTCATCCGCTCCACATGGTAGAGCAGGACGGCGCGGCCCTCGGCGGAGAGGCTGGTATTGAAAATTTCGGTGCGCATGGCCTTGACCTGACTGACGAGATACCGCCCGCCCGAGCCCATGCCGGTGACGGAGATGGCCTCCCGTACCACGCCGGTCTCGATGCGGCCGCTGTCGCGGTCACCGGCTTTGCCCACGGCACGGCAGCATTCGCCCCGCAGAAGGGCCTCAGCAGGTGCGCCGCCTGCCGGGTAAAGATAGTCTGCCGCCATGCACCGGGCCGCGTAGCCCGCGCCCAGGCCCGTCTCGCCCACCAATAACACGCTGTGGGTCAGGCGGCTGCTGCCCAGCATCAGGCGGATGCTGTCTTTCAGGGCCGCATTGCCCGCAAGGCGGTCTATCATCATGTGCGGCTCACCTCCGGTTCTTCCGCTTCCACTGCTCCCGGCGTATCCACGCCCGGACGCTGCGCAGTGCCTGCGGCCCGAAGAAGAGCGCAAATCCCAGCATACTCAGCAGATAGCTCACCTTATACAACCACCCGGCAGTCAGGAAGCTGAACAGCCACATGGCAGCGGCGAAGAGGCCGAAATACTTCACCCTTACCGGGATGACGAAGAACAGCAGCACCTGCACCTCGGGGTAGAGCATGGCGAAAGCCAGCAGCAGCGACAGCGACAGGCAGTAGGTGTCGGCGGGGATGCCGGTGACGAGACAGCCCAGCGCGGTGCCGATCATCCCCAGCAGGAAGTAGAGGTTGAAGCGGAAATCGCCCCACTCCCGTTCCAGCGCCGTGCCGATGAACCATGTGAAGTAGATGCCGAGGATGACGCTCAGCGGCCCGCCCCCCGAAAACGGGATAAAGACGAAGGTGATGAGCCGCCACACCTGCCCCATCAGCAGCAGGCTCCGGCTCAGGCCGAGATAGACCGAGATGAATTGGTTGACGAACAGTTCGATGGCGTAGACTAAAATCTGTCCACCTACGATGATAGAGATGAGGTTGGGGATGCAAAAGCGGCCGTATTTCCGCTCAAGGCGGGAGATCCAGTTCATAGGCAGACGCCTCCGTGAAAAGAAATTTTTGCGGCCCATGTCCGGGGCCATTTTCTGTCTTTCATTGTATCATGTTTGCCCGGCCCATTCAAGAAAATCCGTGGGAAGTGCGGGACTCCATTTTGGGGCGGTATCGGAAGAGTATCCCATCTGGAATGATTTTTTAACTTTTTCCACTGGGTTTTCCACCGATTTTGTGAAAAAGAAGTGGGTTTTCCCACAGTGTTTTCCACTTTTTCCACCGAGTTTTCCACAGAAAATTGAGCTTTGGGTTATACACGATGTATTCCAAAACGGGAAAAGAGGGAAAATCTGGAGAGAAAAGGGGTCGAAGAGCCTTTTTTGAAAAGAAAGTCGAGGCCAAAAATTTATTTTCTGCGGCGTTTCGCGCTTGGGGCAAAAGCGCCTCTCCCCTCTGGAATTTTTGGCGCAGGAGTTTTCCACAAACACTGCCTGGCAAAAACCATGTGTGGAAAACCGTGGGAAAACCCGAGTTTTCCACAAACTTTGCAGGGAGAAAAGAAAAGCGCCCCCGGGGCCGGACGGCCTGCAGAGGCGCTGGAATGCTGGAAAATTTATACGGCCCCGTAGATGCCGTGGACGGAGACTTCGCCGGTGAAGACCTTCACCTCGCCGCTGTCGGTACGGACGATGAGCTGGCCGTCGGCGTCCACATCGATGGCTGTGCCGCTGCCTGTGCCGCCGCCCGGCAAATCGAAGGTGACGTGGCGGCCCAGGTTGACGCAGGCCGCCTTGTACTCGTCCCGGAAGGGAGCGAAGCCCTCCCGCGCGAAGGTGTAGAGCGGACGGTCAAAGCCGAAGTCCGTCAGCGCCTCGGCCAGCCACTGGGGGTCGGCGGCAAGATCCACTTTCGCGCCCTGCAATTCGAGGGAGGTGCCGTTGGGCAGGTTTGCGGCGTCGAAATAGCTCTGGGGCTGTGCCAGATTGATGCCGATGCCGCAGACGATGCCCCGGCCCTGCATCTGGTAGCCGTAGCTGACGCTCTCGCAGAGGATGCCCACGATCTTTTTGCCGTTCAGCAGCAGGTCATTGGGCCATTTTATCTGGCAGTCCACGCCGTAGCGCTGGGCCAGCTGATCGCGGACGGCAAGGCTTGCCAGCAGCGGCAGGGTGGCAGGCTGGGCCAGCGGCTCCCGGATGACCGCCGTATAATAGAGGGCGCGGCCCTCGGCGTTCACCCAGCTGCGGCCAAGACGGCCCCGGCCTGCGGTCTGATTGGTGGTGTATACCGCGCCCACCGGGCCGAACTCTTCAAAATGCTCTTTTGCGTAAGCGTTGGTGCTGCCGCACTCGGACAGCCAGCGCACCTCGTTGATGCTCATGCTTTGGGTACCTCTTTGTGCTCGTGGCTGACCACCTTGCCGTCGGCAAGGGTCAGGATGCCGTAGGTGTTGGGGCCGGTGTAGCACCGGCCGCAGGAGCCGGGGTTGAACAGGAACACCCCGCCCCGCTCTTCTGCCACCGGGATGTGGGTGTGACCGAAGAGGGCGACGTTTGCGCCCCGGGCTGCGGCTGCGTCAGCCAGCGTGTCGAGGTCGTATTTCACCCCGTACATATGGCCGTGGGTGTAGAAGACGACCACCCCGTCAAAGGCGGCAAGCCCGTCCAGCGGCTCCAGCGCACCGAAATCGCAGTTTCCGGCTACAGCATAGGCCCGCAGAGAGGGGTAAAAGGTGAGCGCCTGCTCGAGGTCGCGCAGGCCGTCGCCCAGAAAGATGAGCGCGTCGATGCTGTCCGCCTCGGTGGCCAGAATGTTTTCGAGGGCCAGACGACTGTTGTGGCTGTCGCTCAAAATCAGAAGTTTCGTCACGGGAAAAGGATCCTCCTCAAATTTTATTCCGGGTCGCGCTGCTGGATGGTCAGCAGTGCCTTATATACTTCGCTCTTGGAGTAGGGCGTCCCCTGGGCTGCGGCCTTGGCGGCGGCAGTGGGGCCGAAGCCCTGTCCGGTCAGCTCGAGGGCGCGCTGTGCGGCCTGTTCGAGGGTCATTTCTGCTTCCGGCTCTGTGGAAGCTGGCGCACCGGCCATGACCAGAACATACTCGCCTCTCGGCTCGTTGGCGGCGTAGTGGGCCTGTGCCTCCCCGAGGGTGGTCTTCCAAATCTCTTCGTGGAGCTTGGTCAGTTCACGGCAGAGGGTGATGCTCCGCTCCGGACCGAAGGCGTTCACGAGGTCGTCCAGCGTCGTGCGCAGCTTGTGGGGTGCTTCGTAGAAGATGACGGTCCGCTTTTCACCCAGAAGCTCAGCAAGACGCTCTTTTTTCTGCTTCCGGTTCACAGGCAGGAAGCCCTCGAACACCCAGCGGGAGGTGTCCTGGCCCGAGACGGCCAGCGCCGTCACGCAGGCAGACGCCGCCGGGACAGGCACAACTTTGATGCCCCGGGCCAGCGCGTCCCGTACGATGACCTCGCCCGGGTCAGAGACGCAGGGCATTCCGGCGTCAGAGCAGAGGGCGCAGTTCTCGCCCGCCTCAATGCGGCGCAGGATACCCTCGCCCTTCTGCAATGCGTGCTCGTAGTAGCTGACCATCGGCTTTTTCAGGCCCAGATAGTTCAGCAGCCGCATGGTCACGCGGGTGTCCTCGGCGGCCACGAAGTCCGCCGCGCCGAAGGTGGCGGCCACGCGGGGCGGCATGTCGTCCAGATTGCCGATGGGGGTTGCCACGATATAAAGAATACCGGCCATGATTGACCTCCCTGATGTTGTTATTTTACTTCTCCGTACATCGCCGCCCCGGCGGTGATGAGCACATCTGGTTCGATGCGCAGGCCGGTGCGGCGGTTTTTCTGGGCTTCCACAAGAAAAAGACACGGCGCGGCGTCAGGCTTATTCTTCACAAAGGCCAGACGCTTCGGCTCGAGGCGATGCGCCCGCAGCACAGCCAGCACCTCGGCCAGACGCTCGGGCCGATGGCAGAGGGAAAGCTTTCCGCCGTCCTTCAGCAGGCGGAAACCACAGGCGCAGACATCCTCGAGGGTGCAGTCCGTCTCGTGGCGGGCCGTGGCACGGCCTGCGTCGGTGCTCTGCGGCCCGGCGGTAAAGTAGGGCGGGTTGCAGGCGCAGACATCGAACTGGCCCTCCCCTTCCCGGAAGGTGCGCAGGTCGGTGAGATAAGGGGTGATGTGCTCGATGCCCTGCGCGGTCACAGCCTCCTGTAAGAGCGCACTGGCTTCGGGCTGCAATTCCACGGCAGCGCAGAGGCCGCGATGGCCCCGGTCGTGCCACTCAAGGCTCACGATGCCGCAGCCGGAGCACAGGTCTGCCGCCTTCTGGCTGCGCCGCGGCTCGCAGAAACGGGCCAGCAAAAGCGCGTCCGAGCCGAACCGGTGGACGGCGGAGCAGTATACTTCTGTTTTATTATACAAAATCTCGGTAGAATGTTCCATACGCCCAGCCGAAATCCTCCGACAAAATATTGTGTCCCGAAAGATGAAAAAATTATGCAAGAAAGAAAAGCAGCAGACCCGCCTGGCAGGTCTGCTGCTTTTGATGCGTTATTCGCGCGCTATCTGCTAAAAATTATTCAGCGGTGATAGCACCGGTGGGGCAAGCGCCCTCGCAAGCGCCGCAATCGATGCAAGCGTCTGCGTTCACAACTGCAACGCCGCCCTCAACAGCGACTGCACCAACGGGGCAAGCGCCCTCGCAAGCGCCGCAGCCAACACATGCGTCAGAAACCTTGTGTGCCATAATAGAACTCTCCTTTATCTCCCCGTGCTCAGTATTTATGAAGAAATCTGCCCCTGCACGGCTCTGGCAGACCCCTCGGAAATCGTATCCTTGACTGCATTCTAACAAAGCCGTTTCAAAAAGGCAAGACTAACCGTACCCGCCCAAAGGCAATTTTTCGTTTTTGGTGGGTTGCACAAAAGCACAGGCTAACTTTTGGAGAAATTTGAAGAGGTTTTTGGCGAAAATCACGAAGCAAAGTTAGTTTTAACAGACTAACTGCTCGGAGACTCCGCCATTTCCAGCCTCTTATTTTTATCTTTTCTGCCGCAGCCGGGGCAGGACGAGGTGCCGTCGGCGTTGGCCGAAGCCACCACCGGGGCAGGGTCGCGCACGCCGGAATAATCGTCGTCCGGGTCGGGGCGGCGGGGTGCGCGCTTGCCGCCGGAGATATACTCGCAGACGCTCACCTTATAGTACCGGGGCGCGAAGGCCTCGGTGCCGCAGCGCACCCGCAGATAGCCGGAGATGGGGTTGACCTCGAGCACAGTGCCAAGGCCGTCCGGCGTGCGGACAGTGCTGCCCACCATGGGCATGATGCTGTTCAGGTACTCGTAGGCGCTCTCCTCGTAAGCCAGGCAGCACATCAGGCGGCCGCAGGCACCACTGATCTTGGTCGGGTTGAGGGAAAGACCCTGCTCTTTTGCCATCTTGATGGAGACGGGCTGAAAGTCTTTCAGGAAGCGGCTGCAGCAGAAGGGCTGGCCGCAGATGCCCAGACCGCCTATCATCTTGCTCTCGTCGCGCACGCCGATCTGGCGCAGCTCGATGCGGGTGTGGAAGATGCCGGCCAGGTCCTTGACCAGCTCACGGAAGTCCACACGGCCATCGGCGGTGAAATAGAACATGATCTTGGAGCGGTCGAGGGTGTATTCGGCCTCCACCAGCTTCATTTCCAGCCCGTGGCGGGCGATGCACTCCTGGCAGGTGTGGTAGGCGCGCTTTTCATCCTCACGGTTCTGGCGCATCCGGCGCACATCCACGCTGTCGGCCATCCGGGTGATGGGCTTGAGGGCCTTGGGGACAGCGGAGTCGGCGATCTCCTTCACGCCCTGCACCACTTCGCCGCACTCCACGCCCCGGGCCGTCTCGACGATAACATAGTCGCCGGTCTTGATGGGGGTGTCTGCGGGGTCAAAATAATAGGTCTTGCCGTTGTCCTTGAAACGGACGGATATAACTTTCTTCATAGCATTCCTCTTTGGGGTCGTATCGAACGTATATAAGCCCGGAAAATGGGCCTTGAGCAGTCTGGATAGGCGCTGTGCCTGAAATTGCGATAAAATTCCATTCTGCATTCTAGTATAGCATAATCCGGCCCGTATTTCCACGAAATATGGCAAGAAAGTAGCCGGGATATTCCCATTGACTTCCTAAACTAAGGTGATTTAAGGAAAGTTTTGTTAAAGATTGACTTCAGGACTATTGCAAGGGGGATTCCCTTGTATATAATAGGAATGATAAGAAGCGTTCAGAGGGTACTGCTGTGGTTGCGGCGTACCTCTTGCCGCGCGGCGGCATAAAAAAGAAATGGATAGGAAATCATGGAAAAATTCAGTGTCAAAAAGCCGTTCACCATCCTTGTTGCGGTCATCATGGTCCTGCTGCTGGGCTTCGTGTCCATCACGAACCTGCAGACGAACCTTCTGCCCGACATCAGCACGCCATACCTCATGGTGGTCACCGTCTACCCCGGTGCCAGCCCGGAGCGTGTGGAGTCAGAAGTCTCCGATGTGATGGAGAACGCGCTGGGTACAGTGTCCGGCGTCGAGAGCATCACGGCGACCTCGGCAGAAAACTACAGCCTTCTGCTCATGAAATTCGCCGAAGGCACCGACATGAACAGCGCGATGGTCAAGACCTCCAACAAGGTGGATCAGACCGCGACCAGTCTGCCCAGCACCTGTCTGACCCCCTCCATCATCGAGTACAGCCTGAACATGAACGCCTTTATGACGGTGGCTGTCAGCCGGGAGGGCAGCGATGTCTACGATCTGTCGGACTTCGTGGATAACACCCTCGTGCCTTATGTGGGCCGCACCAGCGGCGTTTCCAGCGTGTCGGCCAACGGCCTCATCGAAAAGATGGTGCAGGTGCAGCTGAATCAGGATAAGATAGACGAAGTGAACGCCCGCCTGCTGGAACTCATCGACACCCAGCTGGCCGACGCCCGCGCTCAGCTCGACGCCGCGGAGGCGCAAATCGCCGAGGGCCGCGCCGAGTATGAAAAACAGCTGAAAAACTTCGGCACACCGTCTCCGATACGGTCATGGCAGAGATGGGTACGGAGGTGGCCGACGCCGTCACCGTCGTGCGCGACCAGGCGCAGGCTTTGCTGAACAGCGTCAACCAGCTCATCGGCGTGGTCAATGAACCGGAGATCCAGCAGGCTCTCATCGACGTCCGCGACGGCCTGCAGCGTGTCGTGGACCAGTTCAACCAGACCGGTATGCGGGACATCGACTCCCTCATCGAGATCGTCGGCGAGCTGCGCGACATCACCGATAGGCTCACCGCCGCTCTGCAGGAGCTGCAGGGCCGTCTGGGTACCAGCGACGGCACCGTCTCCGACCTTGCCGACGAGCTGGAAGTCTCCAACAGCCTGAGCACCATTTATAAGACTCTGGACGAGGTCATCAAAGCCATGGACAATGTCCCCGGCCTGATGAACCAGTTCTCCGTCGCTCTGGGCAGCTATTCCAGCCAGCAGCTCAGCGCCTATATGCGCTTTACTGAGGCCCGCGAGATGCTCAAGGACTATGAGAACCAGCTGGAAGACGCCAAGCAGCTCTACGAGGAGAGCAAGGAAAAGGCCCTTGCCAGCGCCGATGTGGCCAAGCAGCTGGACATCAAGACCCTCGCCCAGCTCATCTACGCTCAGAACTTCTCGATGCCTGCCGGCTACGTCGCCGATAAGAGCGGCGAGTCCTGGCTGCTGAAGGTCGGCGAAGAGTACGACAGCGTTTCGGACATCGAGGGCGCACTTCTGCTCCACGTCGATGGCTTCGGCGATGTCCGCCTCTCCGATGTGGCCGACGTGGCCGTCATCGACAACGCCGAGGCCAGCTACACCCGCCTGAACGGGGAGCGGGCCGTGGTGCTGAAAATTTTCCGCAACGCCAATTCCAGCGCCAGCAGCGTCTCGGACGGCTGCCTGAATGCCTTCAAGGAGCTGCAGGCTCAGTATTCTGACCTTCACGTCGTCGTCCTGTCCAATCAGGGCAACTACATCACCATCATCGTCAACAGCATCATCAGCAGTATGCTGGTGGGCGCTGCGCTGGCCATCATCGTGCTGGCCATCTTCCTGAAGGACATCAAGCCCACCCTCGTGGTCGGCGTCAGCATCCCGCTGTCCGTCCTGTTCGCCGTCGTTCTGATGTACTTCACCGGCCTCGACATGAACATCATGACGCTGGCGGGCCTGTCGCTGGGTGTCGGTATGCTGGTGGATAACTCGGTCGTCGTCATCGAGAACATCTACCGTCTGCGGGGCCGGGGCGTACCGGCGGCCCGCGCCGCCGTGCAGGGCGCTCGTCAGGTGGGAATGTCGGTCGTGGCCTCCACCCTTACTTCGGTCTGCGTCTTCCTGCCGGTGGTGTTCGCCTCCGGCACGGTGCGCAGCCTGCTGCAGCCCATGTCCATGTGCATCGGCTACTGCCTGATGGCCTCTCTCATCGTAGCCATCACCGTCGTGCCTGCCGCTGCTTCCACTGTCCTGAAAAAGGCTGAGCCGAAGCGTCTGGTCTGGTTCGAAAAGATTCAGGATAAGTATGCCCACAGCCTCGAGTGGTGCCTGCAGCACCGCGCTCTGCCGCTGCTGGCCGCTGTCGTGCTGCTGGCCTTCTGCGGCTGGAAGGTCTTCTCCATGGGCGTCGTCCTTCTGCCCGAAATTTCCAGCAATGAGGCCACCATCGCCCTCTCCACCGACGACGGCCTGACCAAAGAGGAATCCTACGGTGTGGCCGGACAGGTCGTCGAGGCCGTCATGGCCGTGGACGGCGTGGAAGAGGTGGGGCGTCACCACCGATACCACTGTGGCCGGCATCGACATCGGCCAGCTGGGGCCTGCCCAGCGCTATCACCGCACCTGCTGCAGCGCCGCCAACAGCTACGGCAGCTACCGGTTCAACGTCATGCTGGACGAGTCACTGTCCTCTACCCGGATCGCCGCCGTGGGAGCAGGCCCTGAATGATGCCGTTCCGGCGTCGAGAACTGCCATCCGGCACCGTCCGA
>ENA-OPYX01001643-OPYX01001643.1-human-gut-metagenome-genome-assembly--contig:-NODE-1643-length-11300-cov-5.008682_pt1 | contig 11300 bp, 8 predicted proteins | sample MGYA00242639_ERZ504486 | MGnify/ENA primary metagenome ERZ504486 (study PRJEB26092, sample SAMD00036296) | human gut metagenome | host: Homo sapiens | study: EMG produced TPA metagenomics assembly of... | reverse complement strand
CGTAGCATTTTGCAAGGACATCCTTGCGCATTGCACGAACAGTCTCTCTAGCGATAATCTTGCTGCCAATTGCTGCCTGAATCGGGATCTCAAAAAGCTGTCTCGGAATTTCATCCTTGAGCTTTTCACACATCTTTCTTCCTCTCTCGTAAGCACTGTCTGCAAATACGATGAAGGAAAGTGCATCGACGGTCTCTTTATTTACCAGAATGTCAAGCTTGACAAGCTCAGATCTCATATAGCCCTTTAATTCATAATCAAACGATGCATATCCTCGTGAGCGTGACTTAAGCGCATCGAAGAAATCGTAAATAATCTCATTTAATGGCAAATCATACTTTAATACAGCGCGGTTCTCCTCGATATATTCCATACCAAGGTAAATACCTCTTCTTTCCTGACAAAGATCCATTATGGCTCCTATATATTCACTAGTTACCATGATTTCTGCTGAGACAACAGGCTCTTCCATATGTTCAATTGCAGATGGATCCGGCATATTGGAAGGATTTGTCAGCTCCATCATTGTCCCATCTGTTTTATAAATATGGTACACAACGCCTGGTGCCGTGGTTACAAGATCAAGATTGTACTCTCGCTCAAGACGTTCCTGAATAATTTCCAAATGGAGAAGACCAAGGAAACCACAGCGGAAGCCAAAACCAAGTGCAATAGATGTCTCAGGCTCATACTGCAGGGAGGCATCATTTAGCTGAAGTTTTTCAAGCGCATCTCTAAGATCTGGATACTTTGCACCATCAGCTGGATAAAGACCACAGTACACCATTGGATTAACCTTTTTATATCCAGGAAGCGGCTCTGCTGCCGGATTATCATTATTTGTTATTGTATCACCGACACGAGTCTCACGCACATTTTTTGATGCTTGCTGTAATATAACCAACCATTCCTGCTGAAAGCTCATCACATGCAATAAACTGTCCTGCACCAAAATAGCCAACCTCAACGATCTCTTCTACTGCTCCAGTTGCCATCATTCGCACAGTATCGCCTTTTTTAACAGTTCCCTCCATAATACGGCAAAATACGATAACACCGCGATATGAATCATACTTTGAATCAAAGATCAATGCTTTAAGCGGTGCGTTCGGATCTCCCTTTGGTGCTGGAATTTTGTGAACTATTTCCTCTAAAACGGCTTCGATATTTATTCCATTTTTTGCGGAAATGCGCGGTGCATCCTGCGCCTCTATGCCAATAATATCTTCGATCTCAGCCGCCACACGGTCTGGATCTGCACTTGGCAAATCAATCTTATTGATAACTGGAAAAACATCCAGATCATGATCTAACGCTAAATACACATTTGCCAATGTCTGTGCCTCAATTCCCTGTGCAGCATCGACAACCAAAATGGCACCGTCACAAGCTGCGAGGCTTCGTGACACCTCATAATTAAAATCGACGTGTCCAGGTGTATCAATCAAATTGAAAATATACTCCTCCCCGTCATTGGCCTTATACATGGTGCGCACAGCCTGTGACTTTATGGTTATGCCTCTCTCTCTCTCAAGATCCATATTGTCCAGAACCTGTTCCTGCATCTCTCTGCTGGTCAAAAGGCCTGTCTTTTCAATAATACGGTCCGCTAACGTGGACTTTCCGTGGTCTATATGCGCAATAATACAGAAATTGCGAATCCTGCTCTGTTCTGATAATGACAATTTGTAACCCAACCTTTCATAGAAACAAGCAGCAGCTGCCTTTGCAGCTGCTGCCTGGTAGTGTTTGCTCGTTGTGCCAGATTATACCAGCGCAACAGTCTCTCTTGCGATTGCCAACTCCTCATTTGTCGGAATTACTGCAACCTTAACCTTTAGAAGCTGGAGTAGAGATCATTGTATTCTCGCCTCTTCTCTTATTTGCCTCATGGTCAACCTCGATGCCAAGGTAAGTCAGACCGCTTAAGATCTTCTCTCTTGCATTTACATCATTCTCACCAACACCTGCTGTAAATGCAATTGCATCTACACCGTTCATAGCAGCAACATATGCACCGATGTACTTGATTACGCGGTAGATAAATGCCTCGTTTGCTGCCTTTGCTCTCTCGTTTCCTTCATTTTCAGCCTTTGTAACATCACGGAAGTCACTGGAAACACCAGAAATACCAAGAACACCAGACTTCTTATTTAAGATATTTAATACCTCATCAACAGTCTTATTCTCTTTGTTGCAGATATACTGAACAACAGCCGGATCAACATCACCACTTCTGGTACCCATGATCAGACCTTCCAGAGGAGTCAGACCCATACTTGTATCTACACACTTACCGCCAATTGATGCAGAAATACTTGCACCGTTTCCTAAATGACAAACGATAACCTTGCAGTTCTCTGGATTCAGGTTTGCAAACTTAATAGTCTCCTTAGATACGAAACTGTGGCTTGTTCCGTGGAAGCCATAGCGACGAATGCCATACTTTTCATAATACTCGTATGGAATTGCATACAGATATGCCTTCTTTGGCATGCTCTGTCCAAATGCAGTATCAAATACTGCTACCTGCGGTACGCCTGGCATAGCTGCCTCACATGCCTCAATACCAATCAGGTTTGCTGGATTATGAAGAGGTCCGAGATCGAAGCACTCTCTGATTACTCTCTTAACATCCTCATTTACAACGATAGAATCGCTGTATACCTGACCTGCGTGCAGAACGCGATGGCCTACTGCTGAGATTTCCTTGATATCGGTGATTACACCGTGATCCTTATCTGTCAGTGCATCCAGCACAAGCTTTACAGCAATCTGGTGATCCTTCATCGGAGACTCTACTACATAGTCTTCCTTTCCAGTTGGCTTATGAGTCAGCTTAGAACCATCAATACCGATTCTCTCGCAAAGTCCCTTTGCCAGTACCTCCTCTGTCTGTGAATCAATCAGCTGATACTTCAGAGAAGAACTGCCGCAGTTAATAACTAATACCTTCATAATTTATCTCCCATCTGCTGCCCATGCAGCGTTTGTATCGTTGCTGTCCGTAGGGCAAACTGTCCCCAGACCGCAACAGGCTAATTCTATTCTACCGCGTTTCAAAAAGGTTGTAAAGTACAAAGTTGCCCGAAAGTTTACTGAATATTTGGATTTGCATAATAATAATCTGCTATATCCTGCTTCAACTTATTCCATGCATCCTCATGCTCCACATAATAAAGCGGACAATATTTTCCATCACAGTCGAAATGGCGAATAACATGATCTGGCGTCAGACCTTTTTGCTGTAAAAGCCACGCTGTCAGCTTTACAAGTGTATTGTATGTAGTATCTGAAAACTTACCTGTCTCATCTGGATGACACACTTCGATTGAAATCGTATCTGGATTTCTTGAACGAACTGCATATGCCATCTCATTAAGTGGAAGACACTGTACTACCTCACCATCAAGCCCTACAATCAAATGTGCACTTGCCTGACGGCCAGCACCCTCTACGGCTGGATTATCAAGTGAATCAAAATAATCCCTGTTTGCCTTTGCAGAGCTTCCAGGATTTGCCACATAATGAATTGCAATATCATTTACAGCATCAAGGGCAATTGCTGGTCTTGACACATTATTAATATGGATCAAATCAACAGTAATCCAATCTGGAATAACAATACCAGACGGATCTATGACATGCTGCGCTGTATCAACTGCATTTACTGTCGCAGCAACAGATTCTGCCGGCTGACTTTGTGTCAGCTGTACCTGCTCTGTTTCACCAACTGTCTCCAACTGATTTGTCTCTTGAATCTGTTCCTGTGTAGTTGGCACAGTAGCTTTCACTTCTGGTTCATTTGCTTCTTCAATTTGCCCGCTTGTTATCTCCTCCTGTGAGGTCTGCACAGGCATTGTTTGAAGCTGTTTATCATCTTTTTTATTGCAGGATCTAAAAAGAGCTGCTATCACAATCAAAGCAGCAACTGCAATCACTGCTGCTGTAAACCGCTGCTTCAATGCTTGCTTTTTCTGCTGCAAACGGCGTTCTTCACGCTGTTTTTTTTCATATTGTATGCTACGCTCCATGTCATAAGTGCCATCAGCTTCCTTAGCACGTCTTTCGGCATTGCGCCTTTGATTTTCAAATGCTTTCATGCGTTCTTGTTCTGTCATACCTTTTTACCTTTCATACAGAGGAAAGAAAAACATTTACTTTTTTCTCATCCTATATTACAATAAGAATGCCGTGTTGTTTACATATATACGCCGGCCAAATGGTCAAACGCATTATTTATTATATGCGAATTTGAATCATCTGTAAAGTAAAAAGGAGCACATTTAATATGAAAGACAAAATCATGAACTTTCCACTGATTCGTTTTATAATCAATCTTAGAATCTGTCAGTGGGCTGCCAATAATCCTGTTTTGTCGCGTTTTTGCAACTACGAAGTCATTAGCTACCTTGTCTGTGGTGTCCTTACAACCATCGTCAGCTATGTAAGCTACTTTCTTGTCCGTATCTTTTCTGGAGTCTTGATTTCTCAATGTATCTCCTGGGTGCTCGCTGTTGCATTTGCCTACGTCAGCAACAAGATTTTTGTTTTCCTGTCAGATGACTGGTCTGTGCCTGTTTTAAAAAAGGAACTGATTCCTTTTATAAGCTGCCGTATCTTTTCCTTTTTTGTCGATACTGCCTTTATGGAAATTACAGTCAGCCTTCTTTGCTGGAATGAACCGGCAATGAAACTGTTGTCTAATGTATTTGTTCTATTAATAAATTACATTGGCAGCAAGCTTCTTGTTTTTAAGAAAAGAAGCTAGTCACAGAATGATCAAAAAACAATGCTATCATAAAGATATATTTTATAAGAAAGGATTTGTGCTATGAATTTGAATTTTTCAAAAATCATGCCGCAGCAGGCACATTCGAAGCGAACATGGAAGGATCGTTTGCCTTATCTTCTGGCTTTTTTTATTCCAGTTCTTTCCATGATTATGATCTTTATCGGAAAGGAAATCTACCCATTTGGCGACCGTTCTTTTTTGCGTACTGACCTGTATCACCAATACGCACCATTTTTTCAGGAACTAAAGGATAAGCTCGCAAACGGTGAAAGCTTGTTTTATACATGGGACATCGGTTTAGGTACAAACTTTATGGCAATCTTTGCCTACTATCTTTCCAGTCCGCTTAACTGGTTTTTATTCCTGTGTCCAAGCTCACTTGTCATTGAGTTTATCACATATGGAATTGTATTAAAAATGGCGCTCTCTAGTCTTACGATGACCTGGTATTTAAACAGACACAACCACACAAACAGCATCGCAGCTGCCTTTTTCGGAATCTTTTATGGCCTAAGCGGCTACATGGCTTGCGTACAGCTGGAATATTATGTGGCTTGACTGTATGGTTTTGCTTCCTGTAATTTTCCTTGGTTTAGAGCGGCTGATCAACGATGATAAATGCTATCTGTATTGCATCAGCTTAGGACTTGCCATTCTCTCCAATTATTACATTGCAATCATGATCTGTATTACCCTTGTAATTTATTTTGTAATCTGCATGATTCTCGCAAAAGGAAAAAATTTTAATTACCCGCAAAAAAGATTTTGAATTTTGGTCTGTTTTCCCTTTTAGCCGGCGGACTCGCAGGTGTTGTGCTTTTCCCTGAGATTGCAGCACTCTCATATACAGCTTCCGGCAACTTTAGCTTTCCAAAGGACTGGTCTTCCTATTTTTTCTATGTATGACATGATTGCACGTCATCTTGTTAATGTTGAGGTTGAGATCGGACTAAAGCATTGGCCAAATATTTACTGCGGCGTTGGCATACTGCTGTTTGTTCCGCTATATTTTATGAACCAAAAGGTTTCCTTCAAGGAAAAGATTTCTTATCTTAGCCTGATCATTTTCTTCTATTTGAGTTTTAGTACCAATGTGCTTAACTTTATATGGCATGGTTTCCACTATCCAAATTCTCTTCCGTGCCGTCAGTCATTTATCTACGTTCTATTTTTGCTTGCGATGGGATATAAAGGCTTTCTTGGCTTAAAGGACCGCCCTAAAAAGCAATACTTAAGTGTTTTGCTTGGAGTTGTTGGCTTTATCATTTTGGCTGAAAAGCTAGAAGCCTCCTACACAGGAACAGGCGATGGACAGTATTATCTGTTCTCCTCATTCTATTTAAGTATTCTCTTTGTGGTAATTTATGGCATTTTAATTCATTTATACCGTTCAAAGGGCAAAAACTGGCGTATGCCGATTACTGTTGTTACACTTATCATTATTACTGCTGAAGCCACAATCAATATGTCGTATACAAGTGTTACAACAGTAGGAAGAACAACTTATAAGGAATATGATTCTAATGTACGCACACTTACCGCTGCTGCCGCAGCTGATGATGACACTGTATTTTACCGAACAGAAAAGGTAAACAACCGTACGAAAAATGATGGTGCATGGCTTGATTATCCTTCTGCATCAATCTTTTCATCAACAGCCTACGCTCATCTAACTTCTTTTTATAAGAAAATTGGTTTAGAGTCATCAACTAATGCATATGGAACTGCCGGCTCCACACCTGCTTCCAATATGCTCCTTGGCATCCGTTACTCTATATACACAGACAACGATCCAAAGCCAGAGGATACTTTGCTTAGAAGTTTCTATCAAAGCACAGACAATGTAGACCTCTACAAGAATACTTATGCACTGCCGTTAGGTTTTCTTGTCTCTGATTCATTAGAAGCAGATTGGGATTTAACAGCAGATGATCCTGGCATAAACTGGAACAATCTTGTTCATTCACTTGGCATTGCTGATGACCTATTTGTTTCGCTTGACGTGACAAACAACGGAACCACTAGTGTAAACGTTACAACAACAGAAGGCGGCTACTACTGCTTTTATTCTGCTAAGTCTGGACCTTCTAAAATTCGAATAAGCCATAATAATACATCAAAAACCTTTGACAATTTAAGCCGAAGCTTTTTTATGTCATTTGACTATCAGACAGACGGCTCACTCTTTACTATCACAAATGATGATTCTTCTAGTTCAACCATCATCAATTTGTCCGCATACCGTCTGAATGAGGATGTGTTAAAAGAGCTTTATGAAATTCTTGACGAGTCACCGATGGAAGTTACTTCCTACACAAGCACAAGTGTAGATGCAACTATTACTGCATCTACTGATGGACGCGTTGTAACAACAATTCCTTATGACACAGGATGGACTGTCACTGTTGATGGAAAAACTGTTGATATGACAGCCTTTAAAGACACATTCGTCTCCTTCGAAATTTCTGAAGGTACACATACCATTCATCTTGATTACACACCAGATGGTTTCTACCTCGGTCTTGCAAGCACGCTTATCTGTATTATTTTACTGATTATGATTGCTGCACTGATTCACCTATGGAAGAAAAATCAGGCAGAAGAAGCTTCACTTGATAATCAGGAGGAAATTTCTGTTTCTCAGGAAAACGATTTGGCTGATTCAGAAGATCTTGAAAATGCTTTGGCTGAACCTACAGATGGTGCTTTAGATGATGAAACAGATAATGAAATTGAGACGGATGATTCAGTAATAGTTGAAGATGATGATCTATCTGATGAATTTTTTGAGGAAGATTCAAACGAACCAGAAAAAACTTCAGATGAAGAACTTTCGGAAGAATTTTCAAATAAAGATTTTTCGAAAGAACTTTCAGATGAAATGCTTTCGAATAAAATTTTTCAAAAACAGATGAAAAGCGCGATTCATCAGCGAAAAAAAAAGTCAGCCTAGACAGTATTGAGCTTGATTTAACTCGCAGCCGTCACAATTCATTAAGCAAAAAAATCAAACAAAGACAGTCAATAAGCTGTCAGAAAAGAGGATTGATTATGAAATTATGGGGTGGACGCTTCACCAAAGAAACTAATGAACTTGTAAACCATTTTAATGCATCACTTCCATTTGACTGTCGCTTTTACGCACAGGATATTCGCGGCAGCATTGCACATGTGACTATGCTTGCAAAATCCGGCATCCTGACAAATGATGAGCGAGATCAGATCATCAGTGGTTTAACAGGTATTCTTTCTGATATTAACAATGGCACACTTACATTCGATGACGGAAGTGAAGATATTCACAGCTTCGTAGAAGCTCATTTGATTGAACGCATCGGAGAGGCTGGAAAGAAGCTTCATACAGGCCGAAGCAGAAATGATCAGGTTGCACTTGACATGAAGCTTTACACAAGAGATGAGATTGATGAGACTGATGGTCTTTTAAAAACTCTCCTTGAAGAATTGCTCACTATTATGAAAGCAAACCTTGACACCTTTATGCCAGGCTTTACTCACCTTCAAAAAGCTCAGCCAATTACACTTGCTCATCATTTTGGTGCATATTTTGAAATGTTTCGCCGTGACCGCAGCCGTCTGGCTGACATTCGCCGCCGCATGAATACATGCCCACTTGGAGCTGGCGCTCTGGCAGGAACCACCTACCCGCTTGACAGAGAGTACACTGCGTCTCTTTTGGACTTTGACTGCGCAACTGTAAACAGTATGGATTCTGTTTCTGATCGCGACTACCTGATCGAATATCTGGATGCACTCTCAATTATTATGATGCACCTGTCCCGCTTCTGCGAAGAGATTATCACCTGGAATACTAACGAGTATCAATTCGTCGATATTGATGATTCTTACAGCACCGGTTCTAGTATTATGCCGCAGAAAAAAAAATCCTGATATTGCAGAGCTGATCAGAGGAAAGACAGGACGTGTTTATGGTGCTCTTGTGTCTCTTTTAACTACCATGAAGGGTCTTCCGCTTGCATACAACAAAGATATGCAGGAGGATAAGGAGATGGCATTTGACGCATTTGATACTGTTAAGGGCTGCATTGGTTTGTTCACAGGCATGATCGCCTCTATGACATTCCGTAAGGATCGCATGGAAGCCAGTGCAAAAAATGGCTTCACCAACGCTACAGATGCCGCTGATTATCTTGTAAATCACGGTGTTGCATTCCGTGATGCACATGGCATTGTTGGTCAGCTTGTTCTAATGTGTATTGATAAAAACTGCTCCCTTGATGAGCTTTCTCTTGGCGCATATCGTTCCATCAGCCCAGTATTTGATGAGGATATCTATGACGCAATCAGCATGAAGACTTGCGTAGAAAAGCGTCTTACAAAGGGTGCTCCAAGCCGCACCTCCATGGAAGCACAGATCGCTTTTTGTGAAAAATATCTGCTTGAGAACTAAATTGATTTTACTATAAGATCCTGAATAATTATGTTTTTTACAGAGAAAGGGCACGAATCTGAATTGGATTCGTGCCCTTCTTCTATTTACCAGATGCTTCGATCTGTTTCTTTTATCTTACCTTATTTTTGATTTCCTCATGGATCTTTTCAACAAATTCGTCAAGTCCAACTGTTGTAGTATCCATTTCTCCATGAAGTCTATAGGATACTGACTTATTCTCCATTTCGTTAAATCCGATTACAAGCAGATACGGTACCTTCTGAACCTGACCCTCGCGCATACGATATCCAAGCTTTTCTGCTCTGTCATCTAACTCAACACGAACATTTCTATCCTCAAGATTCTCACAGATTTGTCTTGCGTACTCCATGAGCTCCTCGTTATCTGTCTTAACAGGCATAACCTTTACCTGAACTGGTGCAAGCCATGTTGGCAGATTTCCCTTTGTCTCCTCAAGAATATATGCCATGAAACGGTCAAGAGATCCCAAAATTGCTCTATGCAAAACAACAGGAGTCTTCTTCTCGCCATCCTTGTCAATATAAGTCAGCTCGAACTTTGCCGGCAGGCAGAAATCAAGCTGGCAAGTGGACAGTGTATACTCGTTTCCAACAGCTGGCTTTACATTTACATCAAGCTTCGGACCATAGAAAGCAGCCTCACCAATCTCCTCTGTATACTCGATTCCAAGGTCATTCATAACGTCTCTAAGAGCATTTTCTGCCTTATTCCACATCTCATCATCATCATGATACTTTGTCTTATTTGCCGGATCTCTCAAAGACAAAACACAGCGATAATCTGTGATACCAAAATCCTTGTAGGTACTAAAGATCAGATCAACAACATTTGAGAACTCATCCTTGATCTGCTCTGGTGTTACAAAAAGATGCGCATCATTCTGGCAGAAGTGACGGCCTCTCTCAATACCCTTTAAGGTTCCACTTGACTCATAACGGAAATCATGAGCAATCTCACCTATACGGATTGGCAGATCCTTATAAGAATGCATACGGTTTGCATAGATCATCATATGATGCGGACAGTTCATCGGACGAAGAACAAATGCCTCTCCATCTACTTCCATAGCCGGGAACATGTTCTCCTTGTAGTGATCCCAGTGACCAGATGTCTTGTACAGATTAACTGTTCCAACACACGGTGTCATAACATGCTGATAGCCAAGCTTTCTTTCTTTATCCTTGATGTAGTTTTCAAGCTCCTGCCAGATTACATAACCCTTTGGAAGGAACATTGGAAGACCACGGCCTACCAGATCGTCTACCATGAACAAATTCATATCTTTACCGATCTTTCTGTGATCTCTCTCCTTAGCCTCCTCAAGAAGCTTTAAGTGCTCCTCTAATTCCTCAGCTGTCGGGAAACATACACCATAGATTCTCTGCAGAACCTTATTGTTCTTATCTCCCTTCCAATAAGCACCAGAATGCTTTAACAGCTTAAAGTAACGGCAAAGCTTTACATTGTCAACGTGAGGTCCGCGGCAAAGATCTGTAAAATCTCCCTGCTCATAGCATGTAATATTTCCATCTTCCAAATTGGAAATCAGATCAAGCTTATACTCATCATCCTTAAACATCTCCAGTGCTTCTTCCTTGGAAATCTCCTTACGGATAATCTTAAAGCCTCTCTTTGCAATCTTCTTCATTTCCTTTTCGATTGCAGCCAAGTCCTCTTCCTTAAATACGTGATCACCAAAATCAACATCATAGTAGAATCCTTCTGCAACAACTGGTCCTACCCAGAATTTTGCCTGCGGATACAGATGACGGATTGCCTGTGCCATCAAATGTGCACAGGAATGATTTAATGTGTTTAACGCTTCATCTTCTTTAAAGTTTACCATTTTGATCTCCTCTTATTTTTTTTATTCATTTTGTTTTCCATCGGTGACAGAGCAGGATACAGGAACACAAAGTTTAACTTGTGCAATAAAAAAAACACCCTCAGGTATCTCAATACCTAAGGGTGCTAGCGCACGGTTCCACCTTATCTTTCACTCTTTGCTTATAACGCAGCTAACACGGCAAACGCTTCGAAGCTTTTTGCTTC
>ENA-OPYX01001639-OPYX01001639.1-human-gut-metagenome-genome-assembly--contig:-NODE-1639-length-11359-cov-3.733440_pt1 | contig 11359 bp, 8 predicted proteins | sample MGYA00242639_ERZ504486 | MGnify/ENA primary metagenome ERZ504486 (study PRJEB26092, sample SAMD00036296) | human gut metagenome | host: Homo sapiens | study: EMG produced TPA metagenomics assembly of... | reverse complement strand
AAATGTAGGTTTATATGATCAGTCATTTGAACATGATAACTGCGGAATAGGGGTCGTTGTTAATATCAAAGGATTAAAAACTTATAAAACAGTAGATGATGCTTTAAAAATCGTTGAACAATTAGAACATCGTGCTGGAAAGGATGCAGCAGGGGAAACTGGAGATGGTGTAGGAATCTTAACACAAATACCAGATGAATATTTTCAAAAGATTATTAAAGATTTTACATTACCTCAAAAAGGACATTATGGAGTTGGAATGTTCTTTATGCCTCAAGATGAAAAAGTACGTTTACGTGTCAAAAAATGTTTGAAACAGTTGTTAAAAAAAGAAGGATTAGAATTTTTTAGGTTGGCGTGCTGTACCAACTGTACCTAGTGTTTTAGGGAAAAAAGCATTAGATGCCATGCCATATATTGTCCAAGTATTTATTAAAAAACCTCATGGCGTAAATTGTGGTTTAGATTTTGATAGAAAATTATATCAAGTGAGAAGAATTTTTGAACAAAGTCAATTTGAAGATACTTATGTATGTTCACTTTCAAGTCGTACAATTGCTTATAAAGGAATGTTCTTAGTACAACAACTTCGATTATTCTTTAAAGATTTACAAGATAAAAGTTATAAAAGTGCCATTGCTTTAGTTCATTCACGTTTCTCAACAAATACAATGCCATCATGGAAAAGAGCCCATCCTAATAGATTTATTGTTCACAATGGTGAAATCAATACAATTAAAGGAAATGCGAATAACATGTTCTGTCGAGAAGAAAACATGCAAACAGATGTTGTGGATACTTCAAAAATATATCCAGTTGTTGATGTCAATGGTTCCGATTCAGCTATGTTAGATAATACATTGGAATTTTTAGTAATGTCAGGTATGGAACTTCCAAGAGCTGTCATGATGTGTATTCCAGAACCTTATGAAAATGATAAAAGCATGTCACAAGCAAAAAAAGATTTCTATGAATATAATGCTACACTTATGGAACCTTGGGATGGACCAGCATCTATCTTATTTAGTGATGGAGACATCATGGGGGCTATCTTAGATAGAAATGGTTTAAGACCATCACGTTATTACATTACAAAAGATCATTATTTAGTATTATCTTCAGAAGTAGGATCATTAGATATTCCAGCTAAAGATATTATTTTAAAAGAAAGACTAAGACCTGGAAAAATGTTATTAGTTGATACTGTTAAAGGTGAACTTATTGAAGATGATGTTTTAAAGGAAACGTATGCAACAAAACAACCTTATGGAGAATGGTTGGAAAGCAATTTAATTAATTTAAAAGATATGAGAATTCCTAGTATTAGAGTAGAAAGATACGAAGGAGAAGAATTAACTAAATTACAAAAAATTCATGGTTATAGTTATGAAGATACAAACTATATTAAAAATTTAGCTTTAACTGGTAATGAAAATATTGTAGCAATGGGAAATGATACACCAATTGCAGCTTTATCAACAAAACATCCACCATTATTTAATTACTTTAAACAATTGTTTGCACAAGTAACCAATCCACCAATCGATGCTATTCGTGAAGAAATCATTACTTCAACAAGCATTTGTATTGGTCGAGATGGAAATATGTTGGAAGATAAACCAGAAAACTGTCATTTATTAAAAATCAATCACCCTATTTTAAGTAATACAGATATTTTAAAAATCAAAAACTTGAAAAAAGAAGGCTTTAAAGTAGGTGAAGTTAATATTACATATATTAAAAATACTTCATTAGAAAAAGCAATTGATCGTGTTTTTGTAGAAGTAGATAAACGTTATCATGAAGGATGTAATATTGTTATTTTATCAGATAGGGCAGTAGATGATAACCATTTACCAATTCCTTCGTTATTAGCTGTTGGAGCTGTTAACTCTTATTTAGTAAGAACTAAAAAACGTAACAGTTTAGCTTTAATTCTTGAATCAGCTGAACCAAGAGAAGTACATCATTATGCGACATTGCTTGGATATGGTGTTTCAGCTATCAATGGTTATTTAGCACAAGATACAATCTTTGATTTAATTGATCAAGGTTTATTAGATAAAGATTATTATGCAGCCGTTGATGATTATAATAGTGGTATTTTACATGGTATTGTTAAAATTGCTTCTAAAATGGGAATTAGTACAATTCAATCTTATCGTGGATCACAAAACTTTGAAGCAATCGGTTTATCAAGTGATTTAGTGAATAAATATTTTTCTAAAACAGTAAGTCGTATTGAAGGAAAAACAATTAAAGATATTGAAAAAGATGTCGAATATAGACATGATCAAGTATATGATCCACTTGGATTAGATGTAGACATCTCATTAAACAGTGCCGGCGATCATAAAGAAAGATCAGGAAAAGAAGAACATTTATATAATCCAGCAACGATTCATAAATTACAACAAGCAACACGTTTAGGTGATTATCAATTATTTAAAGAATATTCAAAAATGATTGATGAAGAAGGTGCACATCTTAATTTAAGAGGTTTAATGCAATTTAAAAAGACAAAATCAATTCCAATTGAAGAAGTTGAACCTGTGGAATCAATTGTTAGAAGATTTAAAACAGGTGCGATGTCTTATGGATCAATTTCAAAAGAAGCACATGAAACAATGGCGATTGCAATGAATAGATTACATGGTAAGTCAAACAGTGGTGAAGGTGGAGAAGATCCAGAAAGATTTGAAACACTTCCTAATGGTGATAGTAAATGTTCAGCTATTAAACAAGTTGCCTCAGGACGTTTTGGAGTAACAAGTGAATACTTATGTAGTGCCAATGAAATTCAAATTAAAATGGCACAGGGAGCAAAACCAGGAGAAGGTGGACACTTACCAGGTGGTAAAGTTTATCCATGGGTTGCCAAAACAAGACACTCTACACCAGGGGTTAGCTTAATTTCACCACCACCACATCATGATATTTATTCAATTGAAGACCTAGCACAATTGATTTATGACTTAAAGAACGCTAATAAAGAAGCACGTATTTCAGTTAAACTTGTATCAGAAGCTGGTGTTGGAACAGTTGCTGCCGGTGTTGCTAAAGCAGGTGCTGGTGTTATCCTTATTTCAGGATATGATGGAGGGACAGGGGCTGCTCCTAAAAACTCAGTTTATAATGCAGGTCTTCCATGGGAATTAGGTTTAGCAGAAGCTCATCAAACATTGATCATGAATGATTTAAGAAGTCGTGTTGTTATTGAAACAGATGGTAAACTCATGACAGGTAGAGATCTCGCAATTGCTACTTTACTTGGAGCAGAAGAATTTGGTTTTGCGACAGCACCACTTGTAACAATGGGCTGCGTTATGATGAGAGTATGTAACTTAGATACATGTCCAGTAGGGGTTGCTACACAAAATCCTATTTTAAGAAAACGTTTTAAAGGCAAACCTGAATATGTTGAAAACTTTATGCGTTTCATTGCTCAAGAATTAAGAGAATATATGGCTCAGCTTGGATTCAAAACAGTTGATGAAATGGTTGGTCGTAGTGATTTATTAGAACCTAAGGATGATGTTGAAAATATTGATTTATCAAAAATCTTAAATAATCCATTTACATCTAATAAACATAGTCGTCATGAAAAAAATAATGAATATGATTTCAAATTAAATGAAGTCAAAGATACAACAGTTCTTTATAAACAATTTAAAGAAGCTTTAGATAAACATCAAGGTAAAGAAATTGATGTCCATGTTACAAATATCGATCGTTCATTTGGAACACTCTTTGGATCAGAAATTACGAAGAAATATGGAACATCATTAGAAGAAGATACTTTCAAAGTTAACTGCTATGGAGCAGGTGGTCAATCATTTGGTGCTTTCATTCCTCAAGGTTTAACATTACATCTTTATGGAGATAGTAATGACTACTTTGGAAAAGGCCTATCAGGTGGTAAATTAATTGTGGTACCACCAAAAGATTCAACAATTAAACCAGAAGATAATATTATCATTGGTAACGTTGCTTTATATGGAGCAACATCTGGTGAAGTTTATATCAATGGAGTTGCTGGTGAAAGATTTGCCGTACGTAACTCAGGAGCACATGCCGTTGTTGAAGGTATTGGAGATCATGGTCTTGAATATATGACAGGTGGTATGGTTGTTGTTTTAGGAAAAACAGGGCGTAACTTTGCTGCTGGTATGTCTGGAGGTATTGCTTATGTCTATGATCCAGATAATACATTCTATGAACATGTCAATAAAGAACTTGTAGAATATAAAAATGTGAAATCACGTTATGATGAAGATCAATTAAAAGAAATGATTCAAAAACATTATCAATATACAAATTCAAATGTTGCGAAAAAGATTTTAGATGACTTTGGAAATGAAGTTGCACACTTCAAAAAAGTTGTTCCTCATGATTATAAACGTATGATGTCACTTATTAGTTCATTTGAACAACAAGGACTTACAAATGAACAAGCAAAAGTAGAAGCATTCAATGCTTTTAAGAAAGGAATGTAGATTATGGGAAAGCCAACAGGATTTTTAGAAATAGAAAGACAAGTATCAACAGAAGTTGAACCATTAAAACGTATTAAGAACTTTAATGAATTTCATAAACCATTATCTCGTGATGAACAATCATGCCAAGGAGCTCGCTGCATGGATTGTGGAGTTCCTTTCTGTCAAAATGGAAAAATGATTCAAGGAATGGTATCAGGTTGTCCACTAAACAACTTGATACCTGAATGGAATGATTTAATTTTCCATAAAAATTATAAAGCCGCTTTAAAAAGACTTTTAAAAACAAATAATTTTCCAGAATTCACATCAAGAGTATGTCCTGCTTTATGTGAAGCAGCATGTACTTGTGGATTAAATGGAAATCCCATTACCGTAAGAGAAAATGAAAATGCAATTATTGAAACAGCTTATGCTTCCAATTGGATGCAACCCCATCCACCTAAACATCGTATTGATAAAAAAATAGCAATTATTGGGTCAGGCCCTTCAGGACTTGCAGCAGCCGATCAATTAAATAAAAGAGGTTATCAAGTAACAGTCTTTGAAAGAGAAGATCGTTTAGGAGGGCTATTAATGTATGGTATTCCTAACATGAAACTTGAAAAACATATTATTGATCGTCGTATTGAATTAATGGAAGAAGAAGGTGTTGTTTTTAAAACAAATGCCGGTATTGAAAATAAAAAACAAGTTCAACAATTATATAAAGAATTTGATCGTGTTATTCTTGCTTGTGGTAGTAAAAAAGCTAGAGATATTAAAGCACCAGGGAGAGATGCTAAAGGTATTTACTTTGCTGTTGATTATTTAACTGGAATTACTAAATCATTACTTAATAGTCAATTAGAAGATCAAACTTTTGTTGAAACAAAAGGTAAAAATGTACTTGTTATTGGTGGTGGAGATACTGGTAATGATTGTGTTGGTTCAGCTATTCGTTTAGGATGTAAAGCAGTTATTCAATTAGAAATGATGCCAGAACCACCTCATGAACGTTTGGATTCAAATCCATGGCCTGAATGGCCACGTGTGAAAAAGACAGATTATGGACAAAATGAATCTATTGCTGTCTTTGGACATGATCCTCGTCTTTATCAAACAACTGTTAAAGAGTTTATTAAAGATGATAAAGGAAATGTAAAACAAGTCGTTATTGTCTCACTTGAATCAAAACAAGTAGAAGGTCGCATGCAAATGGTTCCTGTTAAAGGAAGCGAAAAAACATTAGATGCAGATATTGTTTTAATTGCTGCAGGATTTGTAGGCTGCGAAGATTATGTTGCTAAAGTTTTTGATGTAAAACTTACAACAAGAGGAAATGTGGCAGATGAAAATTACCAAACAAATCAAAAACAATTGTATGTTGCTGGTGATATGCGTAGAGGTCAATCTTTAGTTGTTTGGGCAATTAGAGAAGGACGTGAAGTGGCACGTGCAGTTGATGAAGATTTAATGGGGTATTCTAATTTATAGGATATCAAAATATACTCACAATCATTGATAGAAAACCTTGGGATATTCTCGAGGGCTAAAAGTTAGAGAATATTCTCTGGCTTTTTTTGTAAATATTATTTACAATGATTACTTTTATAAGCTGATTTTTGTAAATGTTGGTTTAAATGATAAGAGAATATTTTATAGATTTATAACCTTATGGTATAATGATAAAAAAGAAGACGGAGGTAGTATATGGCTTTACAAAAAGACTTTTTATGGGGTGGAGCGTTAGCTGCTCACCAATTTGAAGGAGGAGTATTAAATACTTCTAAAGGATATTCTGTAGCGGATGTTATGACAGCAGGAGCACATGGAGTACCTAGAGAAATCACTGATGGTGTGGTAGAAGGTAAATATTATCCTAATCATGTAGGAATTGATTTTTATGGACATTATAAAGAAGATATCGCTATGTTTGCGGATATGGGATTTAAATGTTTTAGAACATCAATTGCATGGACAAGAATTTTCCCATTAGGGGATGAAGAAGAACCTAATGAAGAAGGATTACAATTCTATGATGATGTTTTTGATGAATTATTAAAATATGGTATTGAACCTGTTATTACATTATCACATTTTGAAATGCCTTATCATTTAGCTAAAGAATACGGTGGATTTATGAACCGTAAAACAATTGATTTCTTTGTTAAATTTGCAGAAGTATGTTTCAAAAGATATAAAAACAAAGTTAAATATTGGATGACTTTCAATGAAATCAATAACCAAATGAACTTTAAAAACGATATCTTTGGTTGGACAAACAGTGGAGCTCATTTTGGAAACTATGATAATCCAGAAGAAGCAATGTATATCTGTGGACATCATACATTAGTAGCATCTGCTAAAGCAGTAAAAAATTTGGTAAAAGAAATCAATCCTGATTTCAAAAATTGGAAAATATGATTGCAATGGTTCCAATTTATCCATTTAGTTGTCGTCCAGCCGATCAAGTATTAGCACAACAACAAATGCATAATCGTTTCTTCTTCTGCGATGTACAATGCCGTGGACATTATCCTGCTTATGCTTTAAAAATGTTTGAAAGAAAAGGATTCAATATTGATATCACTGAAGAAGATAAAAAAGCATTAGCTGAAGGTACTGTTGATTATATTGGCTTTAGTTATTATATGACAAATGTTGTAGATTCAACAGTCACAAAAGATGTTTCAAAATCAACAGATGGTTCAAGTGAACATTCAGTTAAAAAACCCATATATTAAAGAATCAGATTGGGGATGGGCTATTGATCCAGAAGGATTAAGATATGCATTAAATATGTTCTATGAAAGATATGAAAAACCATTATTTATTGTAGAAAATGGTTTTGGAGCAATTGATGTTAAAGAAGAAGATGGTTCATGCCATGATCCATATCGTATTGATTACTTAAGAGCTCATATCGAAGAAATGAAAAAAGCTGTTGAAGAAGATGGTGTTGATTTAATGGGATACACTCCTTGGGGATGTATTGACTGTGTTTGCATTTACAACAGGTGAAATGAAAAAACGTTACGGATTTATCTATGTAGATAGAGATAATGAAGGTAATGGAACATTAGAAAGAAGCAAAAAAGATTCTTATGATTGGTATAAGAAAGTTATTGCTTCTAATGGTGAAGAATTATAATATAGAGGAACTTCCAAACGGGAGTTCTTTTTTTACTAAAAGATAATAAAAATATAATGTATTTACTAAAGAACAATCGAACTTATTTGTTATAAAATTTTATAAAATAACCCATTAGAATTTATTTTAGTAAAAAAATAGTTATAAATAATAAATAATAGATTGACTTTTACTAAAATTATGCGATAATACTCTAATGTAAGCGGTGACAACAAGAGAAAGGGAAAATTTTATGAAAACAAAAAATAAGTAAAGTGTTTTATCCGTATTGACATCAATGTCAATGCTTAGTTCGTATTCAGCAACGATCTTTGCTGAAACACCAAGTCAAGAAACCGGTGTTGCACATGAACATGATTTAATCGAATTAGAACGTAAAAGTGATTTAATTACAAATGGTGGGTTTGATAATAATGGTGGTTCATGGAAAAAAAACAGGAACAGGTACATTTGGAAATGATAATGGAAATTATTATGGAAAGTTATCATCAAATTCTAATAATGCAGCAGTTTATCAAGTAGTAAGTTTTAAGAAAAATACAGATTATGTTGTTAAAGGAAAAGTAAAAATTTCTAATGCGAAAGGTCAAGTATTTTTAGCAGTAAAAAATGGTCAATTAAGTGCAGGATTAAAAGATAATAATGGAAAAACGATTGAAACGACGATTTCTTCATCAGAAGATAAAGCAGGTCAATATCAAGATATAGAATTTACTTTTAATTCAGGTGAAAATACTTCTGGATCTATTGCTTTTATTAAATGGACAGAAGAAAATGGTAACCAAGATATTATTCAAGAAGAAGTGTGGATCGATGATGTATCCGTTAAAGAAGTAAGCAATGCTTCAGAAGATGATCAATATGAAATGGTTTGGGCTGATGATTTTAATAAAGGTCAATTAGATACTTCAAATTGGGATTATGAATTAGGTTCAATAAGAGGTGTTGAACAAGAACATTATGTAAATGATCCAGAAAATGTTTATGTAAAAGATGGACAATTAGTTTTACAAGTAACTAATAGAGATAAAGAAGATCAATATAAAAATCCTAGAGGCAATAGACAAGTTATTTATAATTCAGGAAGTATTAGAACTCATGGGAAAAGAGAATTTTTATATGGAAGAATTGAAATGAAAGCAAAACTTCCTAAAGGAAAAGGTGCTTTCCCTGCTTTTTGGACATTAGGTTCAGATTTTACGTTAGATGGTAGAATTAGCAGTGAACAAGGTGCTTCGTGGCCAGTTTGCGGTGAAATCGATATCATGGAAATGATTGGTGCAGAAAATGAAGACTTAAATGGAAAAAGCAATAAGAAAGTTTATCAAACTTTACATGCTGGTTCAGCTGCAGATGTAGATCATTCAAAATCTATTTCAACATATACATTACCAAAAGGCATCTTTAATGATGATTATCATATTTTTGGTCTTAATTGGTCTAAAAATAAAATGGAATTTTATGTTGATAATAAAATTGTAGGATCTATTGATTATAGCAATAATGAAGAATATAAAAGATGTTTTAACAGACCACAATATATTCAAATGAATCTAGCAACTGGTGGAAACTGGGCTGGAGATGCTGGAGATAATCTTGCAGGGCAAAAATATGAAATTGATTATGTTTATTATGGTCAAAATGCTCAACAAAAAGCAGATTCTAAGGAATACTATGAAAATGCAATCAAAATCAATGGTGAACATGATGTGACAATGACAGAAGGTGAAACACCTAATTTATTAGAAGGTGTGACTTCTGATCAGGATAGTATTTTAGATTATTCAATTGATAATGAATATTCATTTAAATCAAAAGGTGGACTTACTTCTGTTGATTTAGTTTGTTCAGGTAAAAATGATAAACAAAGTTTAAAGAAATTAAAACCGGGTAAATATAACTTATACTATACAGCTAGAAGTAGTACTGATTCTACAAAACCATCAACAAGAAGAGCAGTTATACTTACTGTTTTACCTAATGGTAAACAAGATTTAATTGAATTAGATCGAGAACTTATTAAAAATGGTTCTTTTGAAAATGGAACAAATCCTTCATCTGGCTATGAAATAAATAGTCGTACATCATGGCAAGTCACAAATGCAAGATTTACAAAATGGCCAGGATGTTCATATGAAGGAAGCTGGTGTGGTTTTTTACCAGAAAATAATAGAAATGCTAATATTTATCAAACAGTTAATTTAAAGAAAAATACAAAATATAAACTAAAGGCAAAAGTGCAATTAACAGAAGTAGGGCAAACAATGTTTGTCAACTTAAAAAAGAATGCACAATATCTTGTAAATAACAATGAAATTACAGTAAAATGTACAGAAGAAAATAAAGGACAATATCAAGATATTGAATTAGATATCGATACAGGAGACCAAGAAAGTATTTTTAATGGTAAAAATTCTACTGATTTAACAGTTTGTTTTATGAAATGGACTGAATCAACAAGTGATGCTACATACAAAGGAAAAGTATTTGTTGATAATGTTTCTTTAACAGAAGTGACAAATGAAGATGAAAATTATAATCTTGTATGGGCTGATGAATTTAATGAAAGTGAATTAGATAAAAAGAATTGGGGTTATGAATTAGGTCATATAAGAGGTTTAGAACAACAACATTATACAAATAGTAAAGATAATGTTTATCTTGAAGATGGAAATTTAGTTATTAAAGCAACAAATAGAAAAACAGAAGATCAATATGAAGTAACACAAGGAGATACAACAAGAAAAGTTATTTATGATTCAGGAAGTGTAAGAACTCATGGTAAACAAGAATTCTTATATGGAAGAATTGAAATGAAAGCTAAATTACCTAAAGGTCAAGCAGTATTCCCAGCGTTTTGGACCTTAGGTTCTGATTTTCATTTAGATGGTAACATTGCTCAAGGTATTGGATGGCCCGATAGTGGTGAAATAGATATCATGGAATTAATTGGTAATGGAACTGCTGGTGGGGTTAATGGTAATAAACAAGTTTATCAAACACTTCATTATGGTACTAATGGTGAAGATGATGGAAAGTATGCTGGACATGGTACTTGTTATACATTACCAAGTGGTATCTTTAATGATGATTATCATGTTTTTGGAATCAATTGGTCAAAAGGAAAAATTGAATGGTATGTAGATGATCAAATTGTAAGAACAGTTGATTATAGTGATGATCAAAGAGCTTTAGAATGTATCGATAGACCGCAATATATTGAATTTAATTTGGCTTTAGGTGGAGCTTGGCCTGGTGCTGCAGGTGAAAACTTAGCAGGAACAAAATTTGAAGTAGATTATGTTCGCTATGCTAGAAATGAACAACAACAAAAAGATGCGGATACTTTCTATGCAAATGCTTATAAAATTAGTGGTGAAAAAGATGTTACGATGACAGAAGGAGACATGCCAGATTTATTAGCAGGTATTACTGTTGATGAAGGAACTGTTGTTGATTACTCTATTAATGATGAACCAATGTTCACAAATGTTGGTGGAAATACACATGTATCACTATTATGTACAGGTAAAGATGATCAAGAAGCCTTAAAATCATTAAAACCAGGAACATATAATTTATATTACACAGTATATGAAAAAGGAAAATACAACAAAGGCAAGAACAAGAAGAGAAGTTTTACTTACAGTTGAAGAAAGAGTTTTCGAAAAAAGATTTAGAAAAAATCTGGATTAGAATTAAATGGTTTCGTTGGTGATACATTAGATAC
>ENA-OPYX01001636-OPYX01001636.1-human-gut-metagenome-genome-assembly--contig:-NODE-1636-length-11368-cov-2.933458_pt1 | contig 11368 bp, 10 predicted proteins | sample MGYA00242639_ERZ504486 | MGnify/ENA primary metagenome ERZ504486 (study PRJEB26092, sample SAMD00036296) | human gut metagenome | host: Homo sapiens | study: EMG produced TPA metagenomics assembly of... | reverse complement strand
CCAACAGCATTTTCATGGTAGTGGATTTGCCTGCCCCGTTCGGGCCAAGAAAACCATAAATGCTGCCCTTGCGAATATGAAGCGAAACATGATTGACCGAAGTGAAGTTCTTATATTTCTTGGTCAAATGTTCCGTTGTAATGATATAGTCCATAGAAACATCTCCTTTCGATGCTTCTATGGTACAACTTCAACCTGACATCTACATTCTCCCGTCCTTACTTTTACCTTACTTTTTGAGGATGCCCTCCGCAGACTTGAAATCCTATGTTATAATACTTTCGGGAGGTGACGCTATGGACAACTCTTTTCTGCATCGGAAGAAGCTCTTGCTTGTAGACGATGAGCCAGATTTGCTGAAAATGGTATCCGATATTTTAAGCGATGCTGGTTTTGAAACGGTACTTACTGCCGCAACGGTAAAAGAGGCTATAATAACGGCAGAAAAAGAAAAACCCGACTTGATGGTTTTGGATGTCATGCTGCCAGATGGGGACGGCTTTTCCCTGATGAAGCAGCTCCGCACTTTTACAAATGTGCCAATCATCTTTCTGACCGCAAAAGACGAAGCAGCAGACAAGTTGGCCGGTCTTGGCCTTGGAGCAGACGATTATATTTCAAAGCCGTTTATGCCGCAGGAGCTATTACTGCGTGTCTATGCGGTTTTGCGCCGAACTTATAAAGAGGACAGCCCGCGGGTTTTCCTGGATGGATGTACGATTGATTTTAGCCGGGCAGAGGTCAACAAGGGCGGCGAGATTATCCCCCTGACCGCAAAAGAGCATACCCTGCTGGAAACGCTGGCCCGCAACGAGGGAAAGATCGTTACGGTTGACGCTCTTTGCGAAGCATTATGGGGCGACAATCCTTTCGGCTATGAAAATAGCCTGAATGCCCATGTACGGCGGATTCGGGAAAAAATTGAAGCCGATCCCTCAAAGCCCGTTTCCCTGATTACGATCAAGGGGCTGGGTTATAAACTGATTACAAGGAAGTGACGCCATGAAATCTTTTGGAACCTATATTTCAAAGCATTTGGCGTCTTTCGCTGCGTTTCTTTTGATCCTGGTAATTGTCAATGTCGTTCTGTATGGCGTGACTTTCTATCACACAGTTTCAGAGGATTACGGAGAAGCGTCCCCGCGCGCCATGCTTGAGCTGACCTCTACTGCGGCTACCACAGAAGGTTTGCCCGATTACGCAGAGCAGAAATTGCGCCAGTACAATATCTGGGCCATGTATCTAACGTCAACGGGCGAATGCTTCTGGCGGCTCGATGTGCCACAAGAAGTGCCGCAACATTACAGCATTCAAGAGGTAGCTTTATTTTCCAAAGGCTATCTGGAGGATTATCCTGTTTTTGTCTGGAGTACAGAGGATGGATTGTTAGTTCTAGGGTATCCAAAGAATAGCTATATGAAGCTCACCAGCAACTACTATTCCATGGAGACTATTCAGAAAATTCCCCTCTATGTGATAGGAATGTTGGGCATGGATGTGCTGTGCCTGTTTTTGGCCTACTATTTTTCAAAACGCAGGATCATCCAGAACACGGAACCGATTGTAGATGCCATTGAAACATTGGCCGATGGCAAACCCGTTTCTCTCCATATTGATAGAGAGTTATCCGAAATTGCGAACAGCGTAAATAAAGCCTCTCTGATATTAAGCAGGCAAAACGAAGCCAGAGCCAACTGGATCAGCGGGGTCTCTCATGACATCCGAACTCCGCTTTCTATGATTATGGGCTATGCAGACCGGATCGCCGCAGACAAAACAGCCAGTGAGGGGGTAAAAGAGCAGGCTGTGATCGTGCAAAAGCAAAGCGCCAAAATCAAAGAACTCGTGCAGGATTTGAATTTAGTATCGCAGTTGGAATATGAGATGCAGCCGCTTCATAAAGAGATGGTTCGCTTATCCAAACTACTGCGATCCTATGTAGCAGACCTGTTGAATACAGGAATTTCCGATAGCTACAACATCGGAATTAAGATCACTCCTGACGCCGAAAATGCTGTGTTGGAATGTGATGCCAGATTGATTTCGCGAGCCGTAAACAACCTTGTCCAGAACAGCATGAAACATAACCCACAGGGCTGTGAAGTCTGCATTTCTCTTACAGCATCGCAAAAACCATCTTATCTTGGCGGTTACGGATAACGGAATGGGTCTGCCTGCTGAAAAGCTGCAAGAGCTGGAAGAAAAACCGCATTATATGGAAAGCACAGATGAACGGCTTGATTTAAGACATGGGCTTGGATTGCTGATTGTCCAACAAGTCGCCATAGCTCATAACGGCACTTTCAAACTTACTAATGTTTTCCCGAAAGGGTGTGAAGCCGCTTTAATATTCCCGTATATCGGATAAACAGGCAAGTACAAATCTATAAGAAAACGCCAGATTTCCGTGAGGGAAAACTGGCGCGCCAAGAACAGCCATTATTATACTGAATTACATGGAACGATAATGCCGATGCAATGTTATACTTGCCCGGAGGAGGAGCAATGCTTTTTTTTAACTGATGTAGATCATGTGAGCTTTGAAAAAGCAAACGAGACACGGCAAAATAACCTCCAATCGGCTACCGTGTCCCTGCAAGTCGTCATTAGTTTGTGTAAACGCAAAGAAACGGCGGCTCTGATTTCTCAAAACCGCCGTTAGGATAATAACTTAAAATAGGCGCGCAAAATCACCTGCCCAAACCAACGGTTTTTTTCTTTTCCCTTAGTCGGGGCAGGTTCATACTCTATAATTATTCTTTCAGCCGTTCGCTCTGTTCCTGACACCTCGCTGCTTCTCATTGGTCTTAGCGTCACACGAATGCATCCGGAAATCATGCATTGCAAGACGGCTGTCTTTGTCTGCCAGACACTGTCTCACCAGTTTCTGCATTCGGTTGATCTCCACATCGTCCGTAATCACCGGATCCAGATGGATCACCAGATTCGTTCCGTATTCTTCCAGACATTTCCGCTCGATCTGATCCACCACCTCATGACATGCCCGCAGATTGTCGTCTTTGTCAAATTCCACATGAATGCTTGCATACCGTTTTCCCGGACCATAATCGTGCACCATCAGGTCATGACAGCCAAGTACCATCGGATACGTCATGATCTCCTGTGTCAGTTCTTTTCGAAAGTCGGATTTCACACCTTCCCGAGAAGCGGGAAATCGTATCTCTTGCAAGACCGATGCCGCTCCAGAGGATAAAGACAGCGACCAGAATTCCCATGATCCCGTCCACTTTCCATCCAGTTGCATGTTCCACGAGCGCAGCAATCAGAACGGCTGTTGTTGTCAGTACATCATTTCTGCTGTCCGCCGCGGTAGCCAGCAGAGTCGTGGAATCAATCCTTTTCCCCATCCGGGTGTTAAAGATCATCATTTCCGCTTTCACCAGGATCGATGCGATCAGGACAATCATCGAAAGCAGAGAAAATTCAACTGTCACCGGATGAAGCACCTTCTCCAAGGAACTTTTTGCCAGTTCAAATCCGATAAATAAGATCATCACTGCCACCGTAAGACTTGCCAGATACTCGAATCTGGCATGTCCGTACGGGTGTTCTTTATCCGCCGGTTTCTCCGCCAGTTTGAATCCGGTCAGTGTCACGATCGAACTTGCCGCATCGGACAGGTTGTTTAATCCGTCCGCCGTAATCGACATGGAACCGGCAAGTTTTCCGACCGCCAGCTTGCTTCCCGCAAGACAGACATTACACACAATCCCCACCAGACCGGACAGCTTTCCAAGCGTTGCACGTTTTGCAGAATCATTTTTTTGTTTCATAAGTTTTACCTCAATTTTTTAACTTATGCCTGCAACATTTTTTCTGTTATTCTCCCGTGCTTTTTGAATGTTTTCTTTGCTGTATTTTGCATTCTGACTGATAAACCATCGAAATTGGATTCATCATCACTCTTTTTCACACTAAAAAACACCCATGGGACAATATAAGTAAACTACTGTCCCACAGATGTCGCTTTCTCATCTGCTGCCCTCACCGGGCCCGGCCCCATGGATCTCCATCGCCTGCTCAGTTTGTACTGTAGATTGATATGCAGTGCAAATTGCGTTTCGAGTATCTTATCATACCTTTTGAGGGTTGGCAAGAGCCTTCAAATTCGAACTTTTGTTAGTCGACGATATTATTTTAGCTCAATGTTTCTATCAGTTCGTTTCCATATCATTCAATTCTTTTCATATTAACAAGACTTTCAAATACTCCTCCAGAAATGCTTTCATCAGTAACATTTTACATTTTTTGTATTAACAATCCCCTCAAACACTGCCAGTATTCCGCTTTACTCATTGCGTGTTTTAAATTCTTCTGTATTAACAAGACTCTCAAACATATCAACCTGTATGTAGTACTCTTCCGTCGTTTTGAATCCTTCCGTATTAACAAGACTCTCAAACCCACCATCATCATATTATTTCTTGGCATACGTTTTGAATCCTTCCGTATTAACAAGACTTTCAAACTACTGATTACAAGAAGATAAGGTCTTGGTTGTTTTGAATCCTTCCGTATTAACAAGACTCTCAAACAGATAGATAGCTATCAGAACTCAGACTCGAGTTTTGAATCCTTCCGTATTAACAAGACTCTCAAACGCTTCTGCACGTTCGTGTATAGCTGTCTGAGTTTTGAATCCTTCCGTATTAACAAGACTCTCAAACGGTACTGTGCGCAATTGGGATAGTAAGTCTGTTTTGAATCCTTCCGTATTAACAAGACTCTCAAACGTTCTATGACTTTTTGTATGCGTTACTTAGTTTTGAATCCTTCCGTATTAACAAGACTCTCAAACCGCCAGTGAGATTGGATCCGACTCTTTCTTGTTTTGAATCCTTCCGTATTAACAAGACTCTCAAACCTCAAATCAGGTTCTCACCGAGCCTTACCATCCAACGACAGATGGCTGTTAATATGATAGATCTAATATGCAAAGGTCTTTATCCAGAATAACATATCTGTCTCCTCCTATGGGATCTGTTTTGATTCCTTCCAGATTCATGAGAGACAGCTTCGTGTAAAAACAGTGCTTATAGATTTCTTTCAATTCCTCTATACTAAAATACTGCTTGAGATTCAGCACAAATACGATATCTACGTTGCATATCATTTTCACTGCTCTCAAATAATCTATAAATTTTTCAGCAAAATTATCATAACACGAATCCATATGTACATTACAATATTTTACCAGCCCTGTTGCCTGAAAATCAACATCTAATGTTAAATTATATTCTGAATAATTTATAATTTTCTCCACAAATTGTAAGATCTGCTGATTCACTACGGCATACTCTTCCGAATAATCCGAAGAAATCTTTTCTGACAGATTTTTATAAATCTGAGACACAATCCTTTTCTCATCACATGTTACCCCTAATGGATTCGCAATTACGACTGCTTTTTTCTCCAAAAGAAGTTCCTTTTCAGCATTCGAAAGAATAAATTCTCCTTCTTCCCCCTCTACCTGCTTGCTCAGATTATACACAACTTCTGAAAATCGTTCCGGTGATTCAATAGTCAGATTCAGTACCTGATTTTCCAAAAATTCCAATTCCAGTCCTAATCTTGCATTCACAAGTTTCATATAATTACCACTCTTTCATCTGAATCTAAAATTTCACTTTTTTTCGTACCAACGATAAATTCCATTTTCCCAAATTGCTTTTCTGTTATCTTCAACACCTGAACCAATCCATCTGCCGGTTTATTTTTCTTTATATTTTCTATAATAGATTCTGCCATGGTTGAATTTTGAGCAAGTTTACAGTAAACCGACTCCTGCATCATCAAAAATCCGGATTTTATAAGATACGTGTGAAAATCTCTGTAATCTTTTCTGTTTGCGCTGGTAATAACCGGTAAATCAAAAAATACCATTACTCTCATATATCTATAACTCATTTGTCCTGTAAAATTTTATCTGTGATACATCATTATCATTCAATGCATCAAATACACTCTTGGTATAAATTTTAATCGCATTGGTCAGATACTCATTTCGGTTTCCTATAATGACTTCTTCTTTTAACAATGAAATCATTTCATACTTTTGTTCCTTTTCAAAAAATGAAAATCCCATCTTTTTTACCTTCATATCCACAATCGGTCGAAACGGTTCCATCAAATCACATGCCAGATTAAACTGATTAAAAACATTATCGTGAAACAGTCCCAACTGTGTGATATATCCATTCGCCACCACACAACGATTAAATGTTGATAACAGCAACGAATATCCATAATTTAGTGCTGCATTAGTCACATTCTCCGCACTTCTGGTAAAATCCATCCCAAATAACGCGTTAAAATACACCTTTGCAGCATGCCCTTCTCGATTTGTAGCATCACCAAATTCAATCTCATTGATATACTCATACAGCTGCTCTGCTTCACCACGATTCCAGTAATTCAGATGCAACGCCTGTTTCCGTATCTTCTCAGCTACAATCTCTGTCCAGACATGCTTCTTTATTTCTTCCGACCATGCAATCTGATTTCTTACTTTCAGTGAAGTATCATGCGCTCCGTAATAGCCGATTAATTCTGAAGACGGATTTCGTTTTCATCACAGAAATCACTTTATTTCTTCTTCGTCAACTCACATAAAGAGCGGCGGTCAGCGAAACAGCTGTTGATTCTATCATTAAAATTTCAATTTCCGAGAGATGGATCTTAATCGCCTCTTCTTTTCTTATCACCAGATTATCCCATCTGGTAATCCAGTTTTGCTGTTACTGGATATGATCACTGTCCTGCCAGCTCATAGTATGCCTCCTGTTTTTATTGATTCAGTAAATTCAATTTTCCTTTTTTTATATAATCCCGTAACAGAATAATGTATCAGTTTCAGTTACCTTTGCCTCTGTCATATTACCGGAAATTCTGATTCTTCCAACCTCTTTCGGACCTCCGATATCTGTCAGCGAAAATGTTCCCCTGTTGAATGATGTATACAAAACAAGATTATATAATATTTTTATCTGATGTACCAAATCAAGACTTTCAAATTTATCTTCACCTTTTTCAAGAATATCACCGATACTCCGAGGATGATTTCTGTAAATAGAATTCACATGTTTGTCTGTAAGTTCTCTGTACAGTTTTAAGTTATTCTCTATGGTTACTTTCTCCGACAATCTTGGCTCTGTTTTCTTCCGTTCTGATAAAATAATTTCATTATATGCTTTTTCCAGTTTTGATACATATTGAATATATTTATTCTCCAGGCACATCGGAGTCGCATTAGAAAATTCGATATTCTTTCTTGCATCCATTCCTATAACGTACAACAAATATCCATTATACTTAATAAGCGAATTCTTCTTTATCTTACCTGCAATCACCCTTGGATTCTTATAACCGTTTTTCTCAAGAAATTCTATAAGATCACTCTCTTTTTTGATCTGTGAAGCATAATAACTCTGTACTACCTCAAAGCATCTCTTTCTCTTCTTTTCCGATCCATGTTCTATAAAAGTAAAATAGGCTGGCTTCAGGGAGGTATATCCACCATATTTTTCTACGTTCTGCAATTTTGTATCCTTCACTTTCAAAGGAACATAATTTCCCGCTTTGGCGGAGTATTTTCCAACCGGCTGTATATTGAACAATTCACCTTTCTGCTCAAACGCCTGCCTTGTAATCAACGGTGTGTTTTTGCACATAACTTCACTTACCACCTGCATCGTTCCTGGTTTATGATTTTTTTTGTACACTCCATGCGATTTCTCCATTTCTTACCACATCGTTCTCGAACATCTTAGACAGGTTATAATTATATTTGTTACTGCTTCTCTGAACTTCATTTTTAATAAAATTCATCGGATTTCTTGTGAATTTTGTGTAGTAAACATTACCCACTACAATATTTAAATACGCATCTTTTGCATGATGATGCTCATTTACCAGCCGGCTTTTAAGAAATGACTGTTTTCTAAAACCAGAAACATTCCTTGCTTTGACATACACAATCTCTGCTTCCGGCATCATTGCTTTGAAAAGATCTGCGATTCCTTTTGTTCCCTGTGCAGTCTCTACCAGCTGTCTGGCAATAAATCCTGCCAGCTGTTCATCTGTCAGAGGTGTGCTGGCAGTCAACCGGTTATATTTTTCATCATTCATAAATCCCCGTTTATGCAATGATGACCAAAGTTCCCAAACTTTAGGATTGCTTCTGACCTTTTCCGGCAATGGATAATCATTCTTTTTTTCATCCTGATTTATTTTCTTGGATACTAATACCAGATTGTTATCGATATTGTTATCATTTGTCAAACTTCTTGGATAAATATGGTCAATATCATATCTGTTATCTGTAAACAATTCTTCTATATCAATTTCTTCTCCCGTATATGCATCTTTTCCCATCTGAAGATAATACAAATACAGCTTTTTACTATTTAGGCTACCGGATGCACCTGCATTTTTTATTTCCGATGTCCAATCTCTGCTTTCCCGAATATTTTCATATAGTTTTAAAAGTCTTTTTTCTCTCGATGCTTTTCTTCCCGGTTCACCTTTTTCTTCTTCTGTTCTTGTCATTTCTATAAAAATACGTTTCGGATTATGTCTCATTATCTGCGTAATCTCTTGTAAAGCCAATACTGTTTGCCAGATCATTCTTTTTACTGGTGCACTGTAATAGTAATCTTTCAGATCTTCAAACTGAAACTCATGCAAAGATTTTTCCAAAACCCGTTTTCTGCCTTCCAATTCGTCTCTGAAAGTGAATTCTTCACTGTTAATCAGTTCCATAAAATTGAGATTGTATTCCCACATGGCGCGGATCAGAGAAATGATCTCCCCTGTATGTTTATCACAACCATTGAGACACAACAGATTTTTTGAAAGTCTTGCCCAGTCTTTAAACTTATATCCCGCAATTCTCTTTGCCTGAACGTCTGTAATAATTCCACTTGAAATATACTGCTTCAGTTTTTTTCGAAACATAGATTTCGAATCACCATAAATTGTTCCATAATATATCATTTCTTCTGCTGCATTTCGTATCGCTTCTTCTCTTAATTTCTCACCAAAAACAGCATACATCTTTCCATATGAACCTAAATATGCATGAATTTCTCTATCAATACCTGAGATTTCTGATTCATCTGAGATGAGTCCACGATTCAGCAAATAAGAACTCAAAACTTTTTTCGTTACCTTCTTACCCAATCGGGATCCCATAAAAATATCCTGATAAATATCCTGTTTTAATTCCGGAACGATTCGTTTTCCGTTGATTTGCAGATTATTTATTTCATTTAAAACGCAATATCGCTCATACAGCAACGACTGTTTCGGTAATACCTTTTCCCCTGACAGATATGTACATTCCCTGACCAGATTCGTGATAAAACGCTCTGATGTTTTTTCCATGTCGAGCTTTTGTTCCATATTCCACGGCAGGATCTGTCCCTCTTCCCGGATTTCTGCCCATCCGTTTTGGGAGCCTTTGCCAACCGGTCCGACGTAATACGGAATATTCTTTGAAAATAACATCAGAATTCTCTCAGACACCGTGTATCCGCTGCTGTCTTTTTCTTTCAAAAAAGGAAGATGATTTTCTGCATTTTCAAGAATCTTTTTCAGTTCTTTTCGATGTACCTGGTTGGGAATGACTCCATTTGCACCGGTAATCTGCTTTGGCAAAAAAGCTTCTAATTCAATCTCCTTTAGAATCTTTTCTGCCTCTGCATCCTCAACTCCCTTCAGATCCTTTTTTATTCTTGCATAAAGATCTTCTTTCCCTCTTTTTTTCATATTTCTCCGATACTTTTTGGTTGCTGCCAGAGAATTCTCTGCATTTAATGAATTGCAGTATGCATGAATATGTTCCGTCTTCTACTGGATCGAAACATAATGTTGTATTTTTCCTGGCTTAAATTATTCTTATATACCTTTTTCAAAAGTATCAGGTCTTCTTTGTGTTTATCGTACATCTCTACTCTGGCATCAGAAAGATACTCAAATCCTTTTAATACCGACTGCAACTGACTGTAATCATACAATTGTTTCATATATTCTATGATTGCATAATTATCCTCTCCAACTGCAACTTCAATTTCTTCTTTTTCGTCCTCAAACGATGCCTGTTGAAATGCGATCTTTATCTTTTCCTCTGCCTCAATTCTAAAGAGTACCCTGGCATCTGCCTCCATTCCACACAGACATTTTACAAGTTCTGTTTGTTCTTTATTTGATTTTTTAATTCCAAGCAACGAACTGATTTTATCTTTTTTGGTGCTTCTTGAGATGCCTTTATCCGCTAAGATTTCTATTACTTCTGTATAGGAAATCTTAGCTGTAGATTCTTCCATTGAATCATATAAATAATTCATTACTGTTTCCCCGGCATCTTTTTACCATTTCAAAATTCACATCACCGGAATCTGTATTCAAAAGAAAGTGTCCACGATATTCAAACATATTAATGATTGCCAGATATAACAATCTGGAATATCGCTCCTCACTTGATATTTCATCTTTTAAAAGTGCCTGTCTCAGATGAAAACCGTCGGATACTCTTTATAATATTCCTTATCCCCGTAATTTGGCTCCGCAAAAAGGCTATCCTTTGTCAGCAATCTGGAATCTTTATCTTCTCGATAATATTTGCTGTTATCCTGTCTAATATAAAAAAGAGGATCATGTTCCAACACATCATCTGCAAAATAAGAACGAATCAATCCAATTCTGACCTGATGACGTTGTAATCTTCTCTTGGAAATTCTATGCGTTCTTCTTTCCAATTGTGGATGGGCAGTCTCGTATTCTCTTACAAACCAGAAATCTTTTCCTTTAACTTTTAACAAATGATACTGTGGATCTGTAACCGCTACGCCAAGCGATCCTGTACCCATATCCAATCCAACATAATAATCTGCTTTTCTATCTGAATTCATAATAGAACCCTCCAAAAATATGATTGACATTCAACGTATTCAATGCTATGTTTATATTGTATTAACAAGACGAGTTCAAATAAGGGGAAACCCGAAATCGTCATTTGACACCGCAGGGTGCGGTAAAAAAAGTCGTGTAACACGGCTTTTTTATTTTCACTATTCTACCATATTCTCGATAATATGACTATTATTTTATGTAATTCGCATGTCTTTTTATGATATCTGCATAATATTTTTCATTTTTATATAAGAAAAAGCGTCTGCTATCTCACAGACGCTTAATATTCTATACTTTATGATTTTTTCAAAACATCTTACAGATCCCCAGCGTCTCTCCCAGTGCCAGTACCGCGTTTCGCACACATTCCGGGCACTCGCAGAGGACTTTTCCGGTTTCAGCGCCTTTGAGTTCCTTGCAGATGGTAGCTCCGCTT
>ENA-OPYX01001635-OPYX01001635.1-human-gut-metagenome-genome-assembly--contig:-NODE-1635-length-11374-cov-2.078243_pt1 | contig 11374 bp, 14 predicted proteins | sample MGYA00242639_ERZ504486 | MGnify/ENA primary metagenome ERZ504486 (study PRJEB26092, sample SAMD00036296) | human gut metagenome | host: Homo sapiens | study: EMG produced TPA metagenomics assembly of... | reverse complement strand
TTATGTGCACACAACTGTATGACGAAATGTACCCGTAATTTCTACGAAGAATCCGTAAATATCCGTGGCACCAAGCTGACAGCAGCAGAGCATGGATGATGAGCAGCTGATCGGTGAGTCAAGGCCGGTGAGCCAAACGGTAAGAAGGTCGCCGTAATTGGTGGCGGCCCTGCAGGTATTGCAGCTGCTTACTTCCTTGCAAGAGAGGGCGCACAGTTACCATTTTTGAAAAAGAGAGAAAGCTTGGCGGCGTGATCCGTTACGTGATACCTGGATTCCGTATTGGAGACGACGCCATTGACAAAGATATTTCTTTCATCCAGAAGATGGGTGTAGAGATCCGCACAAATACAGAGATCACTTCTGTGGCAGATCTGAAAGCACAGGGTTATGATGCTGTGATCCTGGCAATCGGAGCTGGCAAGCCTGGCACTTTGAAACTGGAAAAAGGTGAGACCGTTAACGCTCTGAAGTTTCTTCGTGATTTCAAGGCAAATGATGGTAAGCTGAATATTGGCAAAAATGTAGTTGTAATCGGCGGCGGAAACACTGCTATGGACACTGCAAGAGCTGCGAAACGCACAGAAGGTGTAGAGCATGTTTATCTTGTATACAGAAGAACCAAGCGCTATATGCCAGCTGCAGAGGATGAGCTTCTGGAAGTTCTGAAGGAGGGCGTTGAGTTTAAGGAACTTCTTTCTCCGGGTAAGTCTTGATGGCGGCAGGACTGCTCTGCAAGAAGATGAAGCTCGGCCAGATGGATGCTTCCGGACGTGCAGGTGTAACCGAGACTGCAGATGTGGTAGAGGTTCCGGCTGACACCGTGATCGTAGCTGTTGGAGAAAAGATTGATACCGATTTCTACACTGCCAACCAGATCGCAGTAGATGAAAGAGGAAAAGCAAAGGTCAACGATAAGACTCTTGAAACCAGCGTGAGTGGTGTCTATGTTGCCGGAGACGGCGCCAGAGGCGCAGCAACCATCGTAGAGGGAATCCGGGATGCACAGCTGGCAGTGAAAGATATTCTTGGCAAAGAGATTACCAGAGATGCAGCTGTGACAGGTGATGTGAAAGACTGTTTCGAAAAGAAAGGTATCCTGAAGCACAGCAAAGAGGCGAAGACAGAGGAAGAGAGATGTCTTACCTGTAACAAAGTCTGTGAGAACTGTGTAGATGTGTGCCCGAACCGTGCCAATATTTCCATCAAGGTTCCTGGAATGGCTATGAATCAGGTGATTCACGTAGATTATATGTGTAATGAGTGCGGCAACTGTAAGAGCTTCTGCCCATACGCAAGTGCACCATACAAGGATAAATTTACTCTGTTTGCAAATGAGAAAGACATGGCAGACAGTAAGAACGATGGTTTTGTTGTTCTGGATAAAGAGAATAAGACCTGTAAGGTCAGATTTGTAGGCCTGATCACAGACTGCAAGGCAGACGATCCGGCAGATAAACTGTATGACGGTTTGAAGAAGCTGATCTGTGCAGTGATCGATGATTATGGATATCTGATAACTAAATAAGGTAATAGAAATACTGTCCACAGCTTTTTAAGGGCTGTGGACAGTGTCTATATTTTGACAGGCAGCGAGCCGAAGTATGCTCATGCATAAGATCTTGGTGACTGCTGCGATAATTTGGGAAACCTTCAGAATGTGTTTCTCATAGTTCACTGTGAAAGTTTAGGAGCGCAGTTAAAAGCATCTGACTTTCATGGGGTAGTAGAAAGGAGAGTCCAACATGGCAGTATTTACAGTCAATGGACAAAAGGTCGAACCGACCGGAAATCAGAAACTGCTCAGATTTCTCCGTGATGAGTTACATCTGACTTCTGTAAAAGATGGTTGTAGTGAGGGTGCCTGTGGAGCCTGTACAGTGATTATCGATGGCAGAACCTGTAAGGCCTGTGTGCCGGATACAGATCTGCTGGATGGCAGAAATATCATTACAGTAGAAGGTCTGACAGAGTGGGAAGAAAAAGGTATATACGTATGCATACGGAAAGGCTGGTGCTGTACAGTGCGGCTTTTGCATTCCTGGCATGGTAAATGTGCACGAAAGCTCTTCTGGATGTGAATAAAGAGCCCACTGATGAAGAAATCAAATATGCCTTGCGTAACAATTATTGCCGTTGTACCGGATATGTAAAAAATTATAGATGCAGTACGGATCGCGGCTAAAGTTATGCAGGAGGGGACACTTCCGGAAGAAATTAACAACGACTGGCATATTGGCTCCCGTGTAGCAAGAATCGATGTTGGGGAAAAGGTTCTTGGTACCGGAAAATATCCAGACGATTTTTACCTGGATGGTATGCTTTATGGATCAGCACTGAGAAGTAAATATCCGCGTGCAAGGGTGCTTTCCATTGATAAGACCATGGCACTGGCACTTCCTGGGGTAGAGGCAGTTGTTACGGCGGAAGATATTCCAGGGAGAGAATAAAATCGGACATTTGAAGCATGATCAGTATACCTTGATTCCCATAGGAGGGATTACCCATTATCTGGGAGATGCCATTGCACTTGTGGCAGCCCGGGATAAAGAGACTGCGGATAAGGCAGCGAAGCTGATCCAGGTTGAGTATGAGGTGCTTCCTCACATTCATACGATTGAAGAGGCAGCGAAACCAGATGCACCAAAGGTATTTGATGAGGAAGAGAACAATATCTGTGCATATAAACATATCAGCCGGGGAAATGCAGCAGAGGCTATAAAAAATTCCAAATATGTGATTTCCCATCATTTTGAGACACCATGGACGGAACACGCATTTCTGGAACCGGAATGTGCCGTGTCTTTTATGATGAAGACGGAGATGTTTTGTATATTCCACAGACCAGTCAGCACACCAGACGCTGCACGAATGCAGCTTAGTTCTTGGTACAGACAAAGTAAAGGTACAGAATGCGCTGGTAGGCGGCGGATTTGGTGGTAAGGAAGACATGACCGTGCAGCATTTAAGTGCGCTTCTTACTTATGTGACGAAGAAACCGGTTAAGATGAAGCTTACAAGAGCAGAATCCCTGCTGGTTCATCCTAAGCGCCATCCTTTTTATATGGATATGACCATGGGCTGTGATGAAAATGGAAATATCATGGGAGTAAAGGCAAAGGTTGCCGCGGATACAGGTGCATTCGCATCTCTTGGAGGTCCGGTTCTGGAGCGCGCATGTACTCATGCAGCAGGTCCTTATCACTACGAAAACTTTGAAATTGAGGGAACGGCTTACTATACCAATAATCCGCCGGCAGGAGCATTTCGCGGATTCGGAGTTACCCAGACCTGTTTTGCGACAGAGACACTTCTGAATATGATGGCAGATAAGGTGGGAATCACTCCCTGGGAAATTCGTTACCGCAATGCGATCCGGCCCTGGGAAACACTTCCAAATGGTCAGATTGTTGACGATTCCACAGGTCTTGTGGAGACCTTAGAAGCGGTACAGCCGAAATATGAAGCTGCGTTGGCAGCAGGAAAAGCGGTGGGCATTGGCTGCGCCATGAAGAATGCGGGTGTTGGTGTTGGAATTCCAGACACTGGCCGCGTGAAACTGATTTATGAAGAGGATAAGAAGCTTCACATCTACTCAGGAGCTTCCTGCATTGGACAGGGGCTTGGCACAGTACTGACCCAGATGATCGTGAGTAATACAGATATAAAAAGAGAGGATATCATTTACGAGCGCAGCAATACCTGGATTTCACCAGATTCCGGAACTACATCCGGTTCCAGACAGACATTGATCACCGGTGAGGCTTGCAGAAGAGCCTGTGAGAAATTGATGGAGGATAAAAAAGCAGGATTAAGCGTAGAAGATATGATCGGTAAGGTTTATTATGCAGAATATCTTGCGAAGACTGATCCTCTTGGTGCAAATGTGCCCAATCCGGTATCCCATGTTGCTTATGGATATGCTACCCAGGTTTGTATTTTGGATTCCAAGACAGGTAAAATTGAAGAGATAGTTGCTGCTCATGATGTGGGAAAAGCGGTAAATCCTTTGTCCTGTGAGGGGGCAGATCGAGGGTGGTGTGGTAATGTCCATAGGATTTGCCCTGCGGGAAAATATCCCATTGATGAGAACTGTAAACCTATTTCCAAGTATGGTTCTTTAGGTCATTTTTCCGTGCACATGAGATTCCGAAGATCGATGCCATTGTTATCGACAAGCCAGGCCTTAAGGTTGCTTGCGGTGCTATTGGTATTGGAGAAATTACATCCATTCCCACCGCACCCGCAATAGCAGATGCCTATTTCCGAAGAGATGGTGTAAGGCGTTACAGCCTTCCTCTTAGTGAAACACCATATGAAAGGAAGGGATGAGAGATGGCAGTAAAGAAGAAATTTCCGTATCGGTCAGCTGTTGTGGCATGTAATGGGGGTGCAGGGTTACAGCAGGGGACAATGGATGCAAAGATGGATGTATTGGCTGTGGAGCCTGTGTGGAGAAATGTAAATTTGGCGCTATTTCCCTGAATGAGTATGGTGTGGCGGAAATAGATGAAGAAAAATGCATTGGCTGCGGGGCATGTGGGAAGGTATGTCCACAGCAGATCATTCATGTCCATGAATGTGCCAATTGGATCGTAGTAAAATGCTCAAATAAGAGTAAAGGGGCAGAGGCGAAAAAAACAGTGTGAAGTCAGCTGTATTGGCTGTGGAATCTGCGAGAAGACCTGTACGGCCGGGGCAATCCGGGTTACAGATAACTGTGCAGTGATAGAAGAGTCTGTCTGCCTGAGCTGTGGAATGTGCGCAGTGAAGTGTCCAAGACATGCGAATTTACGATCTGCGGGGGATTTATACGGCGAAAAATTAGAGAAGCGATTATGACAGTTACGCAATATTCCATGGCGAAATATACCGCAAATGCAGGGAATGAAGATTGCGGGAATGATTTTCCAGACATGCTCCAGGCTGATAGAGCTTTGAATTTGCAGAAATTTCAAAATTATACAGATAAAACAGCTAAATTATTTATAAAATTATTGCAAAACACCGGTGAAATATGATACAATAATTTTGCATTGAAAGAATTATTTTGTACAATATTTTTTAGGTTGAGACGGAAAGAGAAGAAGCATAAGGGGCCGACGATCAGTTCAAAGAAGAACCGTAAACTTGTTTTTTGAACGGCGTCGGCCATTCCTTTATGAGGGGGTAAAGGGCGGATTGGAGGCATCCGCTGCAAAAAATATAAAGAAGGTGAAGCATATGATTGGAAAGAGTGTTCCAAGAGTAGACGCTTATGAGAAAGTGACAGGACGTGCGAAATTTACAGATGACCTGATTCTGAATAAGTGTCTGGTAGCCAGGGTTTATCATGCAAAGATCGGAAATGGCGTGGTAAAATTCATTGATACCAGCGAAGCAGAGGCTCTGGACGGCGTAGTAAAGGTAGTTACCTTTAAGGACGTACCGAATCATTGTTATCCCACCCCCAGGACATCCCTGGTCCGTGGAGCTTGCTCATCAGGATGTGGCAGACCGTAATCTGCTCACCGGACGAGTACGGTATTATGGCGATGATATTGCAGCTGTAGTAGCTGAGGACGAAGTGACAGCTTCCAGGCATTGAAGCTGATCAAAGTAGAATATGAGGAATATCCGGTGGTCGTGAGCCCGAAGATTTCCATGCGTGGAACGGAGCATCCCATTCATCTTGACAAGAAGGATAACATTCTGGCAAGATCCAGCTTTGCGATCGGAGATGTGGACAGCGCAATGGAGAAGGCTGCCGTGAAGCTGAAAAGAAGCTATAAGACACCTATTGTCCAGCACTGCCATATTGAGAATAATATTTCTTACGCCTATATGGAAAAGGGAAGAATTGTTGTGGTTTCTTCCACACAGATTCCACATATTGTACGCCGTATTGTTGGCCAGGCACTTGGAATCCCCTGGGGGCAGGTACGTGTGATCAAGCCTTATGTAGGCGGTGGTTTTGGCAACAAGCAGGAGGTGCTTTATGAACCTCTGAATGCATTTCTCACCATGCAGGTGGGCGGTCGTCCTGTGAAGATTGAGCTTACACGTGAGGAGACCTTTACCAATACCAGAACCCGTCACTCCATTGAATATGACATGGAAGCAGGCGTAGATGCAGAAGGACATCTTCTTGCAAAAGAGATGACTACCTATTCCAATCAGGGAGCTTATGCATCCCACGGACATGCCATAGCAGCCAATGGTCTGACAGCCAGCAGACTTCAGTATGCATGTCCAAATATCCGAGGAGAAGCTTATACCGTCTATACCAACTGTCCTACAGCAGGGGCGATGAGAGGATATGGTATTCCTCAGGTCTGCTATGCAACAGAGAGCTTTATGGATGATATTGCTTATGAAATCGGTATGGATCCGCTGGAATTCCGCAGAAAAAATCTGATCCATGGCTATTATGAAGATGCCTATCTGAAGCCAATCGCAGCGAATACCAACGGTATTTTTGAGTGCCTGGAAAAAGGAGCAGAGTATATTCACTGGGATGAGAAACGGAAAGCATATCAGAACCAGACTGGCGATATCCGGCGTGGAGTTGGTATGGCACTGTTTTCCTATAAGACTGGTGTATGGCCAATTTCTCTGGAGATTGCAGGTGCAAGGCTGTCTCTGAATCAGGATGGAAGTGTACAGCTGCAGGTTGGTGCTACAGAGATTGGACAGGGCGCGGATACTGTATTTTCCCAGATGGCAGCAGAGACCTTACATATGGATATTTCCAGGGTACATATTGTAACCCAGCAGGATACAGATGTGACGCCTTTTGATACAGGTGCGTATGCTTCCAGACAGTCCTTTGTCACCGGTACAGCTGTGAAGGAATGTGCGCAGCAGCTGAAGCAGAAGATCTTAGAATATGCCAGAACACTGGTTCCAGGTAATGTGGACCGGCTGGAACTGGAGGATGGTTATATTCTGGCAGATGGCAAGCCTGCGATTTCCCTTGAGGATCTGGCCATGGAGAGCTATTACAGTCTGAGTAATTCTTCTGTCCTTACAGCAGAGGTTTCCAGACAGGTGAAGAAGAATACAGTTGCCAGCGGCTGTTGTTTTGCGGAAGTAGAAGTAGATATGAAACTTGGTAAGATCAAGGTTCTGGATATTGTGAATGTTCATGACAGTGGAACCCTTTTGAATCCGCAGCTTGCAGCAATGCAGGTTCATGGCGGTATGTTCATGGGAATCGGTTATGGAGTTTCTGAGCAGCTTCTTATCGATGAGAAAACAGGAAGACCATTAAATGGGACTTTGCTGGATTATAAAATGATGACAATGATGGATACTCCGGATCTGACTGCTGAGTTTGTAGAACTGAACGATCCAATGGGACCATATGGAAATAAAGCCCTAGGCGAGCCTCCTGCAATTCCAAGTGCACCGGCCATCCGGAATGCTGTGCTTCATGCAACTGGCATCGGCTTTTCTGAGATTCCTCTGACACCGCAAAGACTGATAGACGGTTTTACAAAAGCCGGACTGATCTGAGAAAGGGGGCATGAGGAATGTACGATATTGAAAATTATTTTAATGCAGAGACCATTAAGGAAGCGGTAACTCTTCTGAAGGAGCATCCGGATGCAAGGGTGATTTCCGGGGGAAGTGATGTGCTGATCAAGATCCGTGAGGGCAAAATGGCCGGTACATCTTTAGTGAGCATTCGTGATATTAAGGAAATCAAGGGAGTCCAGCAGATGGAGTCTGGTGATATTTATATTGGTGCAGGAACTACTTTTTCCCATGTGACGAATGATCCGGTGATTCAGAAGCTGATCCCGGTTCTGGGGGAAGCAGTAGATCAGGTTGGCGGACCACAGGTCCGCAATATTGGTACTATTGGCGGAAATGTCTGCAATGGTGCGGTCAGTGCAGACAGTGCACCTACACTTTTTTCACTGAATGCCATGCTGCGGATCGCAGATGGAACTGGTGGACGGATGGTTCCTATCAGGGATTTTTATCTGGGGACCTGGTAAGGTGGATCTGCATCAGGGAGATGTGCTCACCCACATTGTGATCCCTGGGAAGGATTATCAGGGATATCATGGATTTTATATTAAGTATTCCATGCGAAACGCAATGGATATTGCGACCCTGAGCTGTAGTGTAGTCAGCAGAATCGATCCTCTGAAAAAGGTTCTGGAGGATGTAAGGATCACCTTTGGTGTAGCTGCACCCGTGCCGTATCGGTGTGCGAAGACGGAAGAGGCGCTGAGGGGTATGGAAATTGGCGAAGAGCTGTATCAGAAGGTGGAAGAGCTGGTAAGGGAAGAAATCAATCCCAGAGATTCCTGGCGTGCTTCTAAGGCGTTCCGACTGCAGATTGGCGGAGAAATCGCGAAACGCGCGCTGAAGGAGAGTGTTCGCAGGGGAATGGTGACGGGAGTTGTAGTGCCGGATGTCCGGACAACTTCAGGCGAAAATATGAGTTCAAATGGAAAAAATTTATCCTTCATCTGATGCGGAGAATGTAACAGGAGGTGAGCAGTCATGAAAAAGGATATGCGGCTGGTACAGTGTACTGTAAACGGAAAAGAGGTAGCTGAGTATGTGGACGTGAGAGAATCCCTTCTTGACATGCTGCGAAACCGCCTTGGGCTTACCTCTGTGAAGAAAGGCTGTGAAGTAGGTGAATGCGGTGCCTGTACTGTGATCATTGACGGTGAGACCATTGACTCCTGTATTTATCTGGCAGTCTGGGCTGAGGGAAAGAATATCCGCACCCTGGAAGGTCTTGAGAAAAACGGCGAACTTACCAGGATTCAGGAAGCTTTTATTGAGGAAGGCGCTATCCAGTGCGGATTCTGCACACCAGGCTTTGTTATGTCTGCCACAGTGCTTCTTGAGCGGGGCGAGAAGCTTACGAGAGATGCCATCCGCAAGCATATGGCAGGAAATCTTTGCCGCTGTACAGGGTATGAGAATATTGTGAATGCAGTGGAGAAGGTGAATAAGGAGAATATGACAGCTGAGGGTAAATAATTTAAGTGCTGCTGTTGTTACTGTTTACTGGTGACATTCCGCGAGTTGTTTTTTGTGAACATAGTTCACAGAAAACCCGAGAAGTGCGGCGCAAAATCATGCGAATGCATGATTTCTGTGCATCGCGAAGCATGTTGTTGTGAACGGAGTGAACAGTAATCTACTGTTTGTGGGTTCTATATTAAAAAACTGTATTTTTATACTATACTGTAAATGGGAAAAGTGTTATAATATTAATTGCAACACAATATTGTTATGAAATTGATTGAATCAAATGAAAAACGATTAGCATGTAGCAATATTGTTATAATACAAAAATATCAGAGGGCGGGGACTTCCCCGCCTTTTCTAAAATATTAAAATGGGCAGGAAAAAAATATGAGTGACAAGTGTATAATAGTCCGCGGCGGCGGAGACCTGGCAAGCGGCGTGATCCACAGACTGCATCGCTGTGGCTATCGTGTACTGATCTTAGAATGTGAAAAACCAAGTGCGATCCGCAGAAAGGTAGCGTTTTGCGAAGCTGTGTATGATGGGACAGCAGCAGTAGAAGGGATTCTTTGCAGAAGAATAGATTCTCTGGAAGAATGCGAGCAAGTCTGGCAAGCAGGGGAAATTCCACTTATGGTCGATCCGGCAGGCGATTGTATGATTGAACTTTCTGCGCAAGGCAAGGTAGCTGCTCTGGTAGATGCAATTCTTGCAAAGAGAAATCTTGGAACTTCAAGAAATATGGCACCTCTTACCATTGGTCTGGGACCAGGCTTTTTTGCCGGGGAAGACGTGGATTACGTTGTGGAAACCATGCGAGGTCACGATCTTGCCAGAATCATTACTGAGGGTCCGGCAATTCCAAATACGGGTGTCCCCGGAATGGTAGGCGGTGTCAGTAAAGAACGTGTGATCCACTCCCCGGGTGTCGGCAGAATCCATAATATGGCCCATATTGCCGATATTGTAGAGAAAGGACAGATTCTTGCCTACGTGGGAGAAACCCCTGTAGAAGCCTCTATAACAGGCGTATTAAGGGGAATTATAAAGGAAGGCTACAATGTTCCTGTTGGAATGAAAATCGCCGATATTGATCCCAGAAAAGAGGAGAAGAAGAACTGCTTTACCATTTCGGATAAGGCCAGATGTATTGCTGGAAGTGTGGTGGAGATTTTGCTCAGTGAGGGTGTATTGCCAAATACGCTCTAGATCCTGTTTGGTCACATTGCATTTATTAACATGTTTTGGCTTGGGGAATGTTATGAAGCCTATGTACTTTTTATAGAATTGTTTTTTAAGGTTACGAAGTCAGGCAAAGAATCATTGCATGAAAATAATTGGCGTGAAGGAGGTCAGGATGAAAAGATACGGTTATTTTCTGGACTTATTAAAACTTGATATAGAGAAATACCCAGTGATCGCTGTAGTCGGTGGTGGTGGAAAGACAAGTCTGATTTACCGTCTGAATGAAGAATTACAGGCTTTGGGTAAAAAAGTGATTATTTCCACAACTACCCATATGGCATATGATCCCATGCTGCCTCTGGTAAAGAGTACTGATCTTGAGCAAGTCTCGGAAATATTGAAAGAACACGGTTTTGCAGCAGTTGCCGATATTGAAGAAACTTCTGGAAAAATGTGTGCCATAGAGGAAACAGCATTGAAGAAACTGGTTCCTTTTTGTGATGTTATGCTGATCGAAGCAGACGGAGCGAAACGAAAACCCTTGAAGGTTCCTGCTGACTGGGAACCGGCAATTCCTGATTTTTGCAGACGTAGTAGTAAGTGTGATCGGTCTGGACTGTCTTGGCAAACCCATCTGTGAGACCGCCCACCGTGCCGAATACACCAGCTCTTTTCTTGAAAAAAATCTGGAAGCACCTGTTACCGAAGAAGACATAGAAAAAATAGCAACCTCTGTTCACGGTTTGTATAAAAATGTAGACCATAAAGTTTACCGTGTATATTTAAATAAAGCAGACGTATTGCACGATTCTTCTCCGGCAGAGCATATAGTAGAAGACCTGGCGAAGCAAGGCACAATAGCCGCATATGGCAGTTTAAGAGAGGCAGAAAAATTATGAAGATTGCATTGATTATGCTGGCAGCTGGAAACAGCCGTCGGTTTGGAAGAAATAAGCTTTTATATGAGATCGAAGGGAAGCCTATGTACCGGCATATTCTGGAGAAACTGCTGATCGTGGCAGAATGGCTTGAAGAAACAGAGTGTATTGAAAAAGTGGAATGCGGTGAACATTTGGAAAAGCAGAATGAGGAAGGCTATAAAGAAGAACATATAGAATGCAATAAAGTAATTGCACCTCTTGGTGAAATAAAGGGGAAATTATTTAAACAGAGAGAGTGTTATAAAAGAATAACAGTAGTCACCCAG